>Ga0247814_10002279_pt1 | contig 10662 bp, 8 predicted proteins | sample UWRJL179409R1_FD_179947 | JGI IMG/M metagenome (GOLD analysis project Ga0247814, IMG submission 179947) | Plant litter microbial communities from Arlington Agricultural Research Station in Wisconsin, United States - UWRJ-L179-409R-1 | ecosystem: Environmental > Terrestrial > Plant litter >... | reverse complement strand
ATGGAACTCTTCTCCCTTACATGGCGCTGAGGATACATGTTTTCCACAGCAAGACCACATCTATAACCCAAGTTGTCAGTAGTCATTTTTACTTCGTAATGCTAAGCGGAGGGGGAAAGTAAGAGGCTGTTTCCTTCGAAAGATACCTGACATACCTTAGACCTGACTACTCCATCGTGAAACTTGCACCGAAGTCCTGGGGGTTGTTGAGCGGGTATCAAGACACCACCATAACCTTTGCTCGAGGTCTGAGAAGGGATGGTAAGATGGCCTCTCATTTCATTCCCCGGATCTACACATTGGATCATTTCGTCTTCATTTTGTGTTGGTAGCGATATTTGGTTGACCACGCCCTCACGCCGATCATGTCCGCGCTTATATGTCCCTTTCAGAATAGTTATAGTTTGTTACCATATAAATGATTTGAATCTCATTTCACATACTTCTCCCACATTTCTGGCACCTTTTTTTTCTCTCGATTACTGTACTTGATAACTCTTGCAATATATACCCAATTGCTTCAAGTACGTCGTCCGGCTGAAGGAAACTCCGCAGCTGAATCATATATTCTGGACTCAAGTCTATGGCTGATATAGCGGGTGGAACTGGGAAAGAGCTCATTTTGAAAAGTGCAAATTGACTGTCGATGAGAGACGTCCTCGAGATTCTCGTAGGAATATGACAACCTAATGGGTTGTAGAGGAAAAAGAAGTTGTGACTACATAAAGGGCAGTAAGTGCCCCAACCTTGTTTTGCATTAGAGCAAAGAAGAGGAACGGATTTGGGAGATCTTTCTTTGGAGGGGGAAAGTTCTTCGCCAGTGATTTCGCCAAGAAATCCATTATAGGCCTCAAAATTCTTGCCGGCCACACAATGGATGTAGGCCGCAAAATCATTACAGGCCTCAAAGTTAGTGTTATGCGGGTTAGGAGCATGTCTTGCCAAGTTTCAATACATGCAAGCCTCGATCACAGCGCATTGTCAATTTTTCAATCCACATATCATTTTTCGAATACCCTTGTGAATTTCGTTGGATAGAAACTGCGAGCCTCTGTATAAAATTCCCCACAGCATATGAGCATCCAAAGTTAAGATATGTGCATAACGTGTTTCAGTCATCCTTTGGGTGGAACAGTTTGGCAAACTCATCGTGTAACAAGGAGCTCTTAGCTAACATTTGATTGCTCTACACACACTGTCAGCTAAGTCAGGGATGGTGTATTCAGTCATTCGTTCCGCGTGGTCCATTTGCTGGACTCAAGCTAAGAGTTTTACTATACATGAGTGCGAAGCTTGGAAATTACACCGGATTGGTAATCTCTAAGAATGCATATCGGTAGTTTTGGACTGACCATTGTCAGATCAAAATAGTTCCACAGGGCCAAGAACTTTACACTTTTCAAAAGGATCTCTAGCCTGTAAATTGCCCCACGTATTGCAACAACGCCCATCCTTGTTACCATATAGAATTGCAAGGTGATTGATAGACCGCAAACAAGATCTTCGCAAACGCCAAAGGCGTTCGGAAGGAAGGTTGGGATTAATGTACGAAGAGCCGAGCCTCAACTGCGAGATCCGTTAATAAAAGTAATTATAGTCTTCATGCGTACATGAATTAAGGGGAGCTACCTATCATAACAAGAGTCTAATATTTGCCATATATTGCAACTTTTATTTGTAACTTCAAATTCAAACAATTAACTACTAACTTGATGATCTGTATTGATTGATATGAGCAAGACTTCTTAAGCAACACCCAATAGTAACATCCCGAATACTAAATGGACCGAAAAGTTTGAGACCATGGAAAGCGACTCCAATACCCGGGGCCCCTCAACATTGAAGCATTCGAGTATCCAGAGCAAGGCTTTCGCAACAATGTGGGATACTGCGCTAAGGGATGGAGAAAAAGAAGAAACCCGTCTGCTTCAACAGCACTTGCTTCTTCTTCAAAAACCACAGAGTCAGCATGGGCTTCTAGAGGTGAAAACAACACCAATATTCACCATGCCTATCCTCAAGCACGCTGAGAGGCTAGATTTGAAAGGCACTACTGAGGCAATTCCTCAATATGGTCTGCTTGGAGGCTTGACCGACATCCTAGAGAAGCAAGAAACGAAAGACAGATCTAATAGCCAAGATCCTCGGATCTTCTTCAACGTCACCGCTCCATCTAGCACCTTCATTTGCGGATCTCAGGGATCCGGCAAGAGTCATACCCTTTCTTGCCTGTTGGAGAACTGTTTGAGCTCTTCCAAAGCAGGGAAGCTCCCGAAGCCTTTGACTGGCATCGTTTTCCATTACGATAACTTTGTTTCTGACGATGGAGGCTCACCATGTGAGGCTGCATTCTTATCCTCTAACCCCAAGATAAAAGTGCGAGTTCTTTGCTCGCCAACCAACATTCGAACAATTCAGGTAAGTCATCGACAAAATATATTCATCTTCAAAGTCAAGTCCTAATAAGCACAGCGTACATATCATCATTTTGATATCCAAATTGAGCCATTGCAAATTAGTGAATCGGATCTGAATACAAAACGGATACTTGACCTCATGGCGGTATGTAGTGATGAAGCCGTACCACTTTATGTCCACACTATCTATCGCATCTTGCGCGAGATGCGCGTGACACAGCAAAATCTCGGAGGTAAATTCAACTATGGAGAGTTCAAAAGTCAGATAATGGATAGTGGCTTGAGCCCTTCACAGCTTGGGCCTTTGAACCAGCGTCTCGACACTTTGGAGAGTTTTATGCCCAAATCCCAGGTAGAGCATATCCAGACAAGTTTTGGACCAAAGGGGAAGGGGAAAGCTTCAAGTGCAGGGTACTTGAATGGAAACGACTGGAGTTTAAAAGTATGTATAAGCACAGCGCCATGATCATATCGCTAACTCTACTAGTCTGGCTATCTCACAATTGTTGACCTCTCCTGCCCATGTGTAACACCAGAGAGTGCTTGCTCCCTATTCAACATATGTTTGAGCCTGTTTGTTGAGCAGAGCATGGTTGTTGGTCGAGTTATTGCATTAGATGAAGCACATAAAGTAAGTAGCAGACTTATTGTGAGACTTTACTAATTCTTAAGTTTATGAACTCTTCTCCTGAAGCACTAACTCTCACCAATACATTGCTGTCAGTGATACGACTGCAACGTCATCTCGGTGCTCGCATCATCATATCAACCCAAGAGCCTACCATCTCACCCGCTCTGCTTGACCTGTGTTCTATTACTATTGCACACCGCTTCACGTCACCTGAATGGATGCGTAGTCTCAAGCGCCACTTGGCAGCTGTAGCTGAGACTAATGGCTCCCATCTAGAAGTGAGCCGTGATGATGAGGAGAATGGAGACGCTGGTTTGTATGGATTGGGTAAGAATTCATTGGGGATTTTTGGGGACATCGTGAGATTACGAATTGGAGAGGCGCTGCTATTTGCACCTGCTGCAATCATAGGCCTAAACATGAATGACGATAAGACAACAGAGACAAAGCGGCTCAGTACTAGGTATTTGAAGATTACAGTTAGGAATCGATTAACAGATGACGGTGGAAAGAGTGTGATGGCAACTTAGAGGCGAAATATAAATTCTCCTATCTCTTACCAGCATCAAATATGTTCTTATATCTAATCCCTTTGCTGTGCACTTCCTTCTCCACTAACTTTAACAAAGCGTAAATAGGTATTGAAATACCGGACTACAGAAACAAGATGAAGAAATTTCTAGTCTTGCATCTCACCAGGAGAGTTGGTCGTAAGTGGGAGTTGTCATTTGGTGGTTTAAGGTATGAATAATTACGCCTTCCCGACAACGATAACATTGTGACGAGCTGCTTTGTAGTGCTGAAGCAGGCGGTTCTTGTTTAATTACATGCCTAATCTCTTTCTTTGGTAGTATCGTCTCGAAAGGGGAACTGCAGTCTCATGAAACTGTAATCGAATCCAATGAGTGGTGGAATGTTGCCCTTCTTCCGTTGGATATGCCTTACTTTTCTCCATCATACTTCTCCCTCCGATGAAAATACTCCATATTTCATACTCAAGTGTATTAGTGGGGGTTGAAATCTGATGATGAGCTGCTCCTACGCTACAGCCTTCGTATGAGTTTCCTTCATACTGCCTGCCAAGCGTAGTTGATTTGTTGTGGCTAATTCCCTGCTATTCTTTTTGTTAGCCGACCTGGGTGTCTGAAGAAAGTCAGCAACATATCCAGCTGCTTCATACCCAATCATCTATTCAAGGAGCCTGCTCCACATACAATGACATCATCTCGCGATTTGACCATCTGGTCGATGTTGCACAACTTTAACACCTGACTAATAGTTTCATTTAAAGTCAGGATGGAGTTGCACGGCGTCTCTGCAACTTTATGCCCTCAAGCTATGTTAGACCATTTGCACGACTACTGTTCCCTGTACTTGAACTGCTTGCAGGGAATAGTTGCAGTGAGGATCCGATGCAGTTGAAGAATGAGGCTGACGAAAGAGTATCATAGTTTCACTACAGACAACCAACCCTTCAGAGTTCTTGGTCTGCAATCCCATGGCGTTGAAATCTTGGCAGTGAAAAAGATCAAAGGTTTAGTATCACATAAGGATGAGAATTGAATTACTTTTCTATTCTTATAATGAATTGTTTTGATCATCTTTTTCGTCCCCAATAAAGATGCATTCAGTTTAAAGGTCAAAGTAGCTCCCCAAAATATTGATACTAATTGCATTCAATATTGCAAATATGCACATCGATTACAGTAATGGAATGCCACGTAATATGCATATTTCTTGCAGAAAATTGCAGCGCTTCACGAGTCCACTAACTGGATACAACCATCAATATCCTGGAATTAGATTCATGTCACGAACGATGACTGGCGCACATTACTGCCCTATCTTTACTGCTATCAAACATCATTACACCCACGGCAGCCCTTCCAATGAGAATGATATCAGAAAAGTATAATCTGTGCGGGGGGATGAACGTACCTCAGCTCCCATCGGATATCAAAATGCCATGCAAATGGCTAAATGTAATCACTAAATGGCGATACTTCATATACTGCGTCGTCTCCTTTGCAAAAATTTGCTTCAGACTTGATTTACAGCTCTCTTTTTATGCAAATCGTAAAAATTATAATTTCTTGAACCATTTCTGAAGCTAAAGACACACTTCATTATCACGATGGCACCCGAACTCACGAAAAGTTTAGAGAGCTTATTCACAAGCATCAGAAATCTATCATCAGACGAGAACTACAAGATAGTTGCATGTGTATTTGATGAACTCCCCATATTGAAAGAGGAGGTCAAATTGAAAGATCAAAAAGTTGCCAAACTAAGCAACGAGATTACTGGGCTCAGAAACCAGCATGAGAATCGTCTCCAAGAGAACCTGGAATTGTATCGTAGGAAATATAATGAGCTAGAGAAAGCCAATGCGACTCTGATTGGAAGGATCACGAGCCTCGAAGGCACTGTCAAAGAGAGAGATGTCGCCTCGGTAGAGCATACCCGAACGCAGAATGCCCTACAGGCAAAGCTAGAACAAATCTCCATACAATTGAATGCCGAAAAGGAGAAAGTAGTGGTTACCAATGCAGAAATATCAAAGCTACAAGCAACCATAAGGGGAAAAGATGTTGGACTCGAAAACCTTAAGGATTCGGTACGCAGTGAAAAGAATCGAAATGCAACGACCAATGCTCAGGTACAAGGTCTCAAAGATCAGATCAAATCTCTAGAAGGGACATTGCATTCAAGCGCAACCAGACTCAAGGAGATTGAGGGTTTCACAACAAAATTGCAAGACATAGATGAGGCAGTATGGTAAGCTTGAATTTCGATAATATTATACCAGCTTGTTAAATATACATAGGATTAAGAGACTTGACGAGGTGTGGCAGGGGGCTTACAGGGCAGTGGAATCACTCTTCAAGGAAGATCTTGCAGCGGAGAGACTTGAGGTAATTATAGTCCCAAATCATACAGAGCTTTTCTCTCAATTGACAATTATATAGGATAATATAGCATGGCAAAACTTGAGGGATTCGGGATACCTAGACCCTAAGATCCCTCTTCCACGTTCAAATTCTCTTGCAGCGAAACAAATGCGTATCGCTGCATTGTTGGCTATACTTTCACGATCTATCACACAACACATCTTCCAACCGACATACCTCCTGGAAGATAAAGTAGACAGAGATGAGATCCAGACGCTCCTAGTTCACCTAGCAATATCAAACAGCAAACAAGAATCGTTTTGCCGCGCACTCCTGCTTTCTATATTTCCAGAAGATCAAGCAAAGAATGCGACGAAGGCTGTTGAACGAGTGGTCAGAGAAATCGCCTGGTGCATTCGAGACTTGGTCTTGGACGCTGAATTTGAGAAATTTCGATCGGATGTCGAGGTTGTCGTGAAGAAAGCCCTTGAGGCTTGGCAAATGGTACAAAACACCAGGGAGAAATTCGAGCCATACTATGAGTTAAACCACTACGTCGACTTTGAATGGCAAACGCTTAGTTTCAAAAATAGCGTTACCGGCGCTGGACAAGAGAACACAGCCAATGCATTGAAAGACGACGATGCACTGCTTATGATCTTTCCTCGCATATATGTTATTGCAGATAGTGACCCTGACCCAGTGACCCCAGGGGTAGTGCTAAAGAAATCACAAACATGGTCTGCAGTCCAGGAGATGGAGAGAAATAGTCCCTCGAGTCCTATTGCTGGAAGGGCAGGTCAAAGATCGAAGGAAATCAGATCCCGGACAATGTCGAATTCTACGAATGGTACGAAGGATTTTTTATCCATAAAAGTCCCATCCGGTGTGCACTGAGATGGGTTAAGAGACTACTCACAGCGGAATCTCATAACGATACGAAGCTGAAGTGAAGTGAATTTGATATATGATGAGGCTCTCTTGAGCTGTGTGGGATAATCTCCTTTGTTTGAACTTCTTGCTGTAGCGCCAGCCTCCAAGGTTCACAGAGCTCCACGAGCTGAAGACTGCCACGGCTGGACTAGTTCACTTGTATGTTAGTAACTATCAGTGCATTTGCTAGACTATTTGCACTATATCATTCTCTAATGTCGATTTTTACATTATCACCCAAACCAAACCTCCATATATCAGCCAAAAAGTGCTTTGTGTTAAATCCAGTTAGACTTCAAATCGTCCATACCTCTTATTTAACTTGGTATAACGAGAAGAGCTACGGTCAATGGCTGTTAAGGGTAAGGGCAAGGGTAATGCAACTAGCCCGACATAAGAGTCAAGGGGCTTGTTATTCTATACATTATTTTTTTCTCCGTCTTGATGGTTTATATCAATCTTCACCACATCACCACGTTGAGTTACTTGCTTCAAAGTCAAGAAGTCAAGAAAATTCGATTTAGAAACTTGCGCCTAAACCTCCTTTGAAACGCCAATTCGGTCTAATTAGAGATTATACTTGGATGTATTATTTTCTCATCAATCGCGTGCAGTTACTCATTCCCAATCGCTTGAACTTTCCAGTTTGGACTCCGGAACTTCACGTGACAGTCGCGCTAGAATCCGGATCATCTCCCTTGGCGTCTGCTTGAATGATCCATCCTCGACAACACACAGCGCCACTACTCTGTACCACAACACACTTACAGATAGCCTCACCTTCCAACAAATACCGGATTGAATGCGCCTCCTTTAATCGAGTGCTCGCCCTCTTTCAGCGTGTTTACCAACCCACTCTCACTTTTGCGCTGTCACTAACCACCTCCGTCCCTCTGTTCTGCGCGAGGTTGCGCATCAGAGTGCTCCTCCATAACAAAGGAAACACCGGCACTGCTGTCGCTAGTTTACAAAGAACAGGCAGCTAGCTCTTTTCACACATGATCTATGGTCGGTAGTGCCTACAACACTGCACCGGAATCCTGATGAGCCTCACCCTTCAATCCCCAGTCGAATCAACAATACATAGTCATCAAAGCATCTATAAGCCAGAGATATCTGGGGAAAAGTGGTGGAGGGGGGAGGATACCGCTCGTGCGCGTCCAGCGGTATTATGCCAGGAGTCATCATGGAGAACGGAGCCCATACGAACCATGATAGACAGCTGAATGGAGCTGCAGGTGGAGGGAACTCTGCGCCAGACAAGGCAAAGCCTCGACCCGATCCTCAAGAAAACGATGTGCGGACAAGCTCAGATATGGCAAAGACTGGCGGAGTGAACCTTCCAGTGACCGGGGGAAACTTAATCCCTTCTGACCTGCAAGCGCAAATGAACCAGCTCCCTCCAGAGATTGAGCATATTGTCTTTGGCTGTGTCTCGCTCTCGAAAATTTTGGAGCGCTTATCGGTACAGACTTACTCTCAACTAAGCCAAAAAATCCAGGAACTAGCGCAAATGCCCCTTCCTACCCCAAAACCATACATCAACGGCAACGCGCCGCAGGGTATAGAAGACGATAAAGACGCAGCAAATATCCTCAAAAAGCAACGATTATTACAATTTGCAGAGGCGAAACACGCGGAGTGGGTTAAGGCACTGGTCATTGCGAATTGGAGTCGGAGGGCTCACGAAGTGGGAAAACTTATCGATTTGCATGTATATCTTCGACAACAGAAGTTGCTCTATCTCGGAGCAGTAGACGACATGAGTTGGATGAAAAGAGATTTGACAAAAGCAAGATTACGAAGCCCAGACCTCAAGACAGCCGTGGCGGTCTTATCCACAGGCAAAGCATCTTGGATGCCAGATCTTGGCCACAAGCCTATACCGCTCTTGACACCACGTGAGCTCCTCAAGTCACTAGAAGATGTCAACACAGCTCTATCCATACGCCTTTTAACAACCGAACATGACAATATACCCGCGCATTTTGAAACATACAGAATCCATTCAGGACGTGTGACTTTCCAAGTACCTGATGAATTCGAAGTCGATCTTACAATTGCAAGTGAAGATCCAGAAAGCATGTTTTGGTTCATCGACTTTCGATTTCTATTTACTCCGACTATCTCACAGATTCCTAAACCACTTTTAGATGTGATCGAGAGCAGAGTCAATACCACTCTGGAGAAGGATGGCCTCTGCGGTTGTTATAAACTGCTGCACGAGTTTGTTCTTACTCATAAGATTAATGAATATAGAAAGCAAACCTTGCAACTGGCTGGAGGCAAGTGGATCCATGGATTGAGGACCGAGCAATTGAACAGAACGCTATCTGTTCAGTATTGGGTGGGCAAACCCGGTCTCAAAAGCTGGCTTCTTTTGGGAGTCCGTAGTGGGAGACTCGAGCCAGGGCAAGTTCAACCCAAAGCGACGAGTTTCCTTTCTATGCGATGGTTTAGAGATGGCAAAGAAGTGAAGGATTTTGAGGTTGCATTTGATTCTGTCAATTTGTCCGCAGAATCCTGGTTGAGGAAGGTTACTGCAATGCATTCAAGCTACTTGTTGACCGAAATACTCCTCAAGCTAAAAACACGACCGTTGTTTAAGAGAGGTGATGCGACTTTGTCCCTAAGCACCTCTTCGATCGATCCCCTGAAATGCTCTTTGGAGATTCAAATCAGTAATGACAAGAATATACGTCTTGGCATCGAGCCTACAACAGGGCGATTGTTCATCACCCCGGCGTCCCAATACTCTAAATTAGCCCTCGAAAGCTACCTTCCAAGAGCGACTGACCCTATCAATCAAGTGCCGCAATTGATTGACCAACTTCGCTGTCGATCAGCGCTACATAATATCCACGCCCATGCTCTTACGCTCGGGTGGCAGCGATTCTCTCACGACGTTTCGCCTAGCGTGTTGAAAGAAAGGACAAGTCCCCTTGCTTTGATATGGAATTGGTTCAGACGTCCAGAGTGGGATAGAAGTTGGTCGCTTGTAGTTAGCGTTAGCATGAGCGGGGAGCGCTGGTGGCTATTGGAAACGTAAGTCTTATCTTTTTTATAGGCTTCGAGGAGAAATAATTAACAGCTTCAGGGCTCCCAATCCAAATACTCAAAAGAAAGAGCATAAAGCAATCATTGTCAATGTCATCGAGATGCCGATGAAGGCCACCTCGCCTAATCCATCATATTCATTCTTTATGATGCTTAATACGTACGCTGCCGCACTTACCTCCCATTTCGCCAATTTGAGATCATTGCATTTCTATAAAGCCAACTATATTCTTCGGGACAGCAAGCGTGCTTCATCTGTCAAATTGCCGTACATTCTTGTGCGACTCTCTCAAATTTTGCCCTCACAAAACAGGTCGTCACGAACAGGAAAACCTTGGGCAAAGAACACCATTCAGCTTAGCTTTAAAGGCCTCGAATTATCCGAACCTATTGAGAACACAGCTCAATTGCCTGTATCGGATTCTAGTCCATCCGCTACTCAAATAGTCAGAGGTAGTACGAGTGTGATCACAACAGCACGAATGGTCATAGACGTTTCCAAGTCTCTATCGGTTCTGCAAGAACGAGTCGATAAGGACATCGCCTTCAACGCGAAGACTGGCGTGTTTGTGTTCAGGTTACACTCCAGAGTTGGGGATTCCATTATTCCTCAACTGATCGAGAGGGTTAATCAAATCGAACGGTTGGTCGACTTTGTAGAGGTGCTTCATAATCACAGTGAAACCCTGACGTGCGAGACTCTTACACTGGGTAAGATTGTCTTCAGCTATGC
>Ga0247814_10002278_pt1 | contig 10666 bp, 7 predicted proteins | sample UWRJL179409R1_FD_179947 | JGI IMG/M metagenome (GOLD analysis project Ga0247814, IMG submission 179947) | Plant litter microbial communities from Arlington Agricultural Research Station in Wisconsin, United States - UWRJ-L179-409R-1 | ecosystem: Environmental > Terrestrial > Plant litter >... | reverse complement strand
GCTGAGAATGTATTCAATCAAAGTCTCAACTCCTATAACATTGTTATTGCACCGGCCAAACAAATACCCAGATGGCAGAGGACCCTGAGAATGAGATTACCGTTAGCTCAGAGGTGGAGGCGCCACCGTACAGTATCTTCTCACCTCGATACAAAGCTTTCATCGTTACCATGGTTTCTATAGCTGCTACATTCTCTGGTATATCATCAAATATCTACCATCCAGCTATTCCATCAGTCGCAGCTGATTTGGGAACAACACCCGAGATGGTCAACCTTACAGTTACCGCCTACCTCATTTTCCAGGGCTTGTCGCCTAGCATCTGGGGGGCCATTGCAGATGTTCATGGCCGCAGAGTGACTTACATATTCACTTTTATTGTCTTCTTCGGAGCGTGCATTGGACTTGCAGAAACTCGTGTTTTCGCGCAATTGGTTATTCTAAGATGCGTTCAAAGTACTGGAAGCGCGAGTACTATCGCTATCGGTGCAGGGGTTATTGGAGATATCACTACTCGAGAGGAGCGAGGTGGATATATGGGAATTTATCAAGGTGGACTGTTGACACCCGTAGCAATTGGGCCAATTTTGGGGGGAATCTTCTCACAGACACTAGGGTGGAGGGCAATTTTCTGGTTCCTGGCTATTTACAGTGGCGTATACCTTATTGCGATGATCATTGCACTACCAGAAACTCTTAGATCTCTTGTTGGCAATGGATCTATACCTACTAAAGGACTGGCAACCTCAGTACAATCCTGGATTCGGCGCCGTCACATTCGTCGTCGTGATTTAGAAACTTCTGAAGCTCACGAGATGTGCTCGATGTCTCAAGACGCAAAGAAGAAACCACCTATCAATTTCCTGGGTTCTATTCAAATTCTTATTGGCCTTGAAGTAACCTGTATTATCGTTTTTGCTGCCTTCTATTACACTGTCTGGCAGATGATCATAACGGTCATGTCAACACTCTTCAAGAAGACCTATGGACTTAGCGATCTCCATATTGGCTTGACGTATCTTGGGAATGGCTTTGGTTGCATAATTGGAACCCTTACAACTGGACAAATACTTGACTACGATTATCGCCGCTTCAAAGAAAGCCACTCAGGTCAGCCAGAGGATTTTCCTTTAGAACGAGCTCGCCTCCGCACAGTATGGATTTGGAGTGGTTTACAATGTGCAACTGTGCTGGTTTTTGGGTGGACTATTCAATACAACATTCATATTTCAGTGCCTATTATATGTACTTTTATTATGGGATGGTCGTCCACCTCGATGATTAGCGTAGTATCTACGCTTGTAGTAGATATCTTTCCTAAGGAGGCGGCATCGGCAACAGCCGCTATCAATCTGTTGCGATGTTTGATGGGAGCCGGTGGAGTTGCGGCTGTCCTTCCTCTGGTAAATGCAATTGGTGCAGGATGGACTTTTACAATACTTACAGGACTTTCTATCGCTGGTTTGGGACTTGTTGTACTACAAATGGGCTATGGGAGGAGGAGGAGGCTAAAAAGGGAGCGGGTCCAACGAGAAGCTGATCAATGAATACAATTTCAAAAGAATTAGAGATTATATATTAAATCTGGAAACAGGAATTTTATGAAACTTACCTCAGTCCTTATACGTCATGCACTTTTGTGCTTTGGATGGTTCTTCGGAAGGAATCAGGCTCCCTCCCATTGTGTCACAAAAGACAGTGTAATGGTTGACGTCACACCAAAACTGACTTACTGTATAACTTGATACGCTCCACACCACCCACGTTATTTTCGAAATGCTGCAAGCAAGAACTTTCAAGAGAATCGCGGTTATTCGACATCAATTCAAAGCCATGTCTCACTCAAGCACCAACAGCAATTTTCTATTGAGCGAAGTCTTTAATGTTAAAGGAAAAGTGAGTTGCCATATCCAAACACTGTTATTGGCCTACTCACTAATATCCTAGGTTGCTCTGATCACTGGAGGTGGTAGTGGTATTGGTCTTATGGCAACACAAGCTCTGGCCGTTAATGGAGCCAAGGTTTACATCGTTGGACGTACAGAAGAGAAGCTCGAGAATGTCGTTAAGTCACATGGTCAAGATATTGCGGGCGAAATAATCCCACTTGTGGCTGATATTACGCAAAAGAGCGAGATTGCGAGGCTTGTCAAAGAGATTGAGGTGAGGGAGAAATGTTTATGCATACTCATCAACAATGCTGGTATTGCAGGCAACACGCAAACAACTGAGTCCAAATCCGCCGAAGAGATGAAGAAGAACCTTTTCGACGACGACAGCTCAACATTCGACGACTGGGTCAATACTTACCGTACCAATGTCCCTCAGTTGTTCTTTATGACAACTGCATTTCTCCCACTTCTTCAGAAGGCAACCGAGTTCCATCACGGATATTCTGGTACTGTCATCAATATCTCCTCGATCTCTGGCATTGTCCAATCCGCTCAGCATCATTTTGGGTATAACGCTAGCAAAGCGGCCGCGATTCACCTCACTAAACTACTGGCTTCTGAAGTCGCAGGCAATGGACTGAAGGTTCGAATTAACAGTATCGCCCCAGGAGTGTTTCCTAGTGAAATGACTGCAGGAGAAAGTGGGGATGATCAGAAGAGCCACATTGAAAAGGAGAAGTACGAGAAGGTGCCCGCACACCGGCCAGGCAAGGATGGAGATATGGCAGGAGCTGTGCTTTTTACGGCTACGAATCAGTACTTGAATGGGGTCACAATTCCGGTGGATGGGGGTTATATTCTGCATGCGGGTGCGTAATACAAGACGTTTTTGTTCATATTTACGTACGGAGTTATGAGACAAACACGGAAAATTATTATTAATAAACGTTAAGTAAAGTAAGAGGCTTATAAAAATTGGATACGTTTTTAAAGCAATAACAGACATATATCAAAGTTGGGCTTCCGGTAGTAAATTAGACTGCAATTGCAGCTTTTTCAAACTTGGCGCACCAATTCCTCCCTGTCATATTGGTCACAGGGTGTAGATCTATGCTGCGTCTAATATGCATGTGGGCTAAATTGGCATTGAAGCGGAGGTAGGTCAGGCTGATGATGTATTGTAAGAGGTGATTGTCTTGGCGATTTCTCCACAAATTGATGACTTGAAGGGAAGATTGCCTTTAGTGTCCAATCGACCTTTTGGAGGATGTATGTTCATCTTTGGGAAATCAAGACTACTTGACCATCACTATTATTTAGCGTGAACCAATATTTCCATTCCATTGGTGATATTCCTCCCATTCTTGCATCGCAACATAGGAATTATGTGACGATATAGATTTCTTCCAAACCTTGCAGCTTAGCAAAAACATGTTCCAAGATGATCAGAAATGGTTATGCTATTGTATAATAACTTTAAGTTACTCGAAGATAACCACGGCCAAGAGATCTACTCAGCACCGTCGCCCCTTTCCTTTTCTTTTCCCTCCGCTTCTTTAACATCCGTGATGCCTTTTCCGTCTGCCAGCTTCAGAACAGATTCTATACATCTAGTTTACCCAGCACGTGACGACGACCAATGACCGCTTTCACACAATGATGATACCCTTTCCATTAAAGTCTCTTGCCAGCTTCTCCCGGGATGCCCCGCAAGGTCATGGTCAAGATCTATCGTCCTTACCAGGCTCGGTACCACTGGATCACAGTAACAATAGGCATGGCTCCAGTCCACCGTCTTCAGGCCCCCGCCCATGGTATCAACACTTCTATGCCCGAATCAAGACAGAAAAGAAAGCGCCAAGCTTCTTCCAGAATCATATCCAAGTACGAGAGAAAGAAGGTATCTAGAGCTTGTAACTCTTGCAAAATGTAATGGCCTTTAACAGAAAAGCCCACTTAACCGGACTACTATATTCATACCATATAATCTCGCTTTCAGACCCATCTGTTGTGCCGAACAGTTTGACACATCAAAAAATAACGACTTCAACTCTGGCTTAGCTTTCGAAGTAGTTATTTAAAATGTTCTAATTAATGACTTCATGGTCATGCTTCGAACCGTCAATTTCATTGCATCGTACAGAAATCAAATTTATTGTATCATTCGGTTTGACTCAATGAGTGGGCTCAAAAATGAGATATTGTAGTACAATTAACGAATAATTTTGGGATCTGAATGGCCGATTGAATACATATGCAGGAGACAGCTCAAATCTAGTGGTACTCAGTCATGTTCTCGTTGCAGCATGCAAAGCCTTGCTTGCCAATTGATGTTTCTCAAGTATCTGCTCACACCGTAACTAGTTCAAGTTCACAAATTACAGTCCATATCAACTCCTTCGCGGGAACCCCCGTTTTTGTTCCCACCTGCTTCTATACTGCTCCATGGTGACCCCTCGTTAGAGCTCCAAGGAAATCATCACGTAGTCCTCAAGAGCCAGACGAAACAAGTTTTGAAGGCCACTATACTGGTCCAACATCCGGGATAGCCTTCTTACATAGGGCTCAAAGGAGGCTCAAGCAAGATCTCACTGCAGCGAGAACAAGCAACCTCTCTTAAACTTTACCCCCTATTATGTCTCGCTTAGCTTCCCTCGAAACTCTCTACAATAGTAACAATAATAGCACTTCCTCCCTGCTCTGTAAGAAAACAATACCTGTGCTATATTTTCGTTTCTTAGATTACTCTTTCGCTTTTATTCTTTCTAAAATGCTCTGTTTTCGTTCCAACCTACCAATCTCATAGACAATATATTCCCAAAAATACAAAGCCAAAATGTCTGCCAAATTTACCGTAATGGATCACCACAACAACTACCAAGGCTTGAACGATAACGTAAGTGATGACCCAGACTACCACCCAAATGACGCTAATGAGCAATACCTTATGAGCAGTGGCATACAACATGCCGACAACCAATTCGTGGGCCATGAACACCGTGTAGGAGGGGGTGAAGAAGATCCGAAAATCTCATTCTCTTGATCTGAGAGGTACAATCACATACTATGAATAGGGTACTAGAAGTGGCGAGGTGCGTAAAAGAGATGGAGAGGGCGGCTGGTGAGGAAGCCGGACAAGCTGAGGAGCTTGCCAGACCAGTGGCGGAGCAGGTCGAATAGGATCCGTATATTTAATTATCTCAAACGAAGGAGGGAAATTAACCAATCGGTGTACTTAGTGTTGCAGAGGTAGAGAAGTATACCGCTGTCGAAAGGGAGAAGGAGAAGAGGAGGAGGAAGAAGAACTGCGCGAAGGTAAGCTTTCTTTCCACTCTCATTAGTCAAAGTTTAATACGGTTCTTAGGTAATCTGCAGTAGTGGAGGTATAGGTATGGAGAAACGCCGAAAGGCATTCAGGAGGCGGGGGGGTTGAGAGATGAGCTAGGACGTTTCATGTTTCATGAATTACAAATGATTGATTTCGAGATAGAGTTCAGTGTGTAAGTAGATTGGCTTTATATTAACAAGTCTACAATGTATGATGTATGGAGGAGTATATCCCCATCAAAAACTGATTTCTTTTGTTGCAATTTTCATTGCTTCGATGTATAGCCCACTGCAAAATACTCCTCAATAACGTCGCAGTGTCTTAAGGTATGAAATGATAACCGTCTATTTCATGTGCTCTTTGGATGACTTGATATTACTACCTCAATGCGTTTTAGGAACTGCCCCGTACAAGGGCTAGGAAGTCTGCGAAACAATTTTGTTGAAATATTCCAAAGCCTGCACAGAGCTGAGAAGGGATATATTCATCAAACTCAATATTCCTTAGAACCCATAAAATAAATTATTGGCTTTTGGAAGCAGCTCCCTTTATTGTGAGCTATAAATGTGTCTAACTTTTACTCCAGGACCAACATAAAGGCCATTAAAACACCCCCAACATTGATACCCCCAATAATCCAGACACAATCTACGCCAGTATCCTATTTCATGCAACCTCCTCAATCAAATTCCCACCCATTCCCTTACCAGCCTGTTTGACACCTCCCTGAAAAACTGCGCCGATAGGACTCTCTAACCACTCTACTGGAACACCAATACGATTACCATCCTTATTGCTAACCCATCTAACAAAAATAGGATCAGGCTTCAGCTCAGACTCAGGGGTTCCGTCAGCAGCTGACGGATTGAACCCATTTCGTCTTGCGTTCGTCTTCGGGGCTTGCTTCTTAAGCAGCTTGTTGATAGTTTCCATCTTTCATTTGTTAGTTACTGCTTTATAAGTTACGACGAGGATTTGTACCTTTTCTTCTTCGTTTCGCTTCTCACTAAGGTTCTTTCTTCGGCGAGCCATTTCTACACGTCTCATAGCTACCTCTTCGGCAGTGAGATGCTTCTTGACCTGGACCTCTGCAGAAAATTAGGACAACTAATCAATCTCGTGAAGGGTGCTTACCATCTGGAAGCGCCATGAGTCCATCATCTCCGCCTTCCTCCAATCTAGCCCGCTGTCGCTTGGTAAGTTTATTGAGATCCGGAGTTGATGCGCGACTTCCCATGCCAGGTGTCTCGTCGTCACTGTCAAGTTCTTCATCATCCTCGACATCCTCCTCAAGCTCAACTTCAATCTCCTCATCTTCACCTTCTGCATCTTCTTCATCATTCATCTGCATTGTTTCTTCCTCGTCTACGTCTTCGATATCACTTTCCAAATCACTTAGTTCCTCATCATCACTGCCAGCTTCGACTTCCTTCTGCTCAACGGTCTTGTGGTCAACATGGGTGGGAGGCTTTGCAACAATGGTTGTACCTCCTGACCGAGCTTTGGAAATCTTGATTACTGGTGGTGGAGGAGGGACATCCATATCAATATCTCCATCGGCATCTTCATCCACATCATCCATCTCATCATCGTCCTCCTCTACACTATCGCCCTCTGCGTCTTCATCTTCGACATCTTCCATTTCGTCATCCTCGTCACTCTCACTTTCTAAAACGTAACTCTTTCTAACATTCCTCGCTCGCTTGCCCTCGACGATTTCTCCACCTACAAAGGGATCCCGGTTGTTCACCGCAACGATCGTGTTTGGGGACGGGTTGACTCTAGTTGCCTCTCGCAGTTTGTTCGACGAGGTTTTGACCGTGAGACGCATTGATTCTGGGCTATTTGATTTTTCTGTTGGGGGACCACGTTCAACGGTGGCTGTGGCTATCTTTTCCGAGACCGTACGGCGTGGTCGTGTTACCCTATCGGCTATAACATCAGCAATTGCTTCTTTCGCCTTGGTCGCCGCTGAGCGATGGCTTCGACGAGTCGACATTGTTCCAAGTGAAATGATAAATATTTGATGAATAGGTTGTGGGTGAAGTAAACTTAGGTTGAGATTGCTTGCATGAAATAATGATTTGAGCGGAGGATTTGTTGGATGGGAGAGAAGGGATGACGTTGGGGTCAACCCAAGAACAGAGTTGCAAGGGCTGAGGCTGTATCGGGCCACTGCCTCGATAATAATATATATGGCCACGCTGAAGGGAGGGAAGCGAGATACGAAAAACGAAAAACGAGGCCAAAGATACACGAGGGGGAGGCGCATCGCATAGGCGCAGACGCGCTTTCCGCAACATTCATGCTGATCCTATCAGAGTGGTTTTCTCTGTTCTCAGACTTCCTTTTCCATTTCCATTTCCATTTTCTATTCAGCCAGCCCTGCATCCGAGACACTCAACTTACTCAAATTAAGTGTCTTCCAAATTCAAAATCCAACCGACAACCACCCCAGGACTCAATTGATCCGGGGAGGCAGCTCGCAGTGATTCATGAAATGGATGGAATAAGATAAGAACAGTACCAAATAGCTCGTTCGAGTGAATGAAAGAAGAACGCTTACTCGTGCTTCTTTGGCTTGGCCACCTGAGCCCTACCAGCTTGTCTTCTTCGATCAGCCCAATCGTAACCTGCTCCTCCCTCTTCGGTGCCTTCGCTGTCAGTACTGAGTTTCCGGATCTTCTTATTTGGTCTTTCAGGCCTCGTTGACATGGCGTTCACACGTTAGTGATGGGTGAACCGCTATATGTGGGTGGGAATATGTAATGGGGTTTCTGAGAGGCGAATGGGATGTTCTTCAAAACGCACACCGTCGAGAGACCAAGCAATAACGACGGGCAAAGAAGATGTAATGAGGATACAATAACTCGAGCCCCCCATAAAAATTGTTGGTGACTTCTTGACTACAGTATCCACGCTCAGCCGCGAGTGAGTGAATCAACTGTAATGGCTGAATTTAGGGGGCAAGGAAGAGGAAAAGCAGCGTCCTTTCTGATTGGTGCACAGATGAATTTGTCAGCATCGCTACGAGCCGAGGTCTTTCACTCGGTGGGCAACTGTAGTCAACAAGGTATTGAATGCGCCGGCATCATATCCAAAACTTAAACCGTACAGAATGAGCGATTCGGACCCCAGTAAGAAGGGAGGAGCATTGCCCTCATGGGCACATGATATGAAGGAGACTGCACCAACGAAGGCAGATACTGAAACCACAGAAACCCCGAATCGAGTTGCGATCCTAGAGCAAGCAAAGAAGTTCCTGGAGCAGGATGATGTGCGCAATGAATCGACGGACAAAAAGATTGCGTTCTTAGAAAGCAAAGGACTAGAAAATGATGAGATCCAACAGTTACTTGGTGTATCAAGGAATACCGAAGCGACCGCTCCTTTAGAAGTACACAATCAGATATACTCTATAAACATGTCTAATCTTTCACAGGCTACACTCCCGCCACCTCAGCACACCCAGCAGAAACCCATACAAGCTCAAAGCTCCCAAAATTCGGAATCTTCTCAGCATACTCGCAATACCCCTCCAATAATAACGTATCCCGAATTTCTCATCACCCCTCAATCACCAACTCCCCTCGTCACCAAAGCCCGCCTCCTAACTACCCTCTACCTTTTCTCCGGCTTCTCTGCGATATTATACGGAACCAATACCTACCTAGTTACTCCCATGATCTCGCAACTCACAGAGTCTCGACTCTCACTGCTCTCAAGCGCTTCACAAAACCTACAAACCCTCGTCGAAAAACTCGAGCCCTTAGTATCTGAAATACCTATCGACCACAATATACCGAAAGAAGATGATGACAGCGAGGATGAAGATCCTACTGAGATGTTCCATCGAGACATTGGTGTACAGACCTCGCCTCCTCGCTCGCGACCAGCTTCTCCAACCCGGTTAACACCAGCGCTAGAGCAGACAAATCGATTGAATGGGTTGAATAAGAGTATTTCTGGTCTGTTAGAAGATAGTGCTAGCGAAGGTCAAGAAACCGCGGACTTAAGTACATCTATTGCTGTATTAAGGGAATATCTGGATGGATTAGCGTATGTGGCTCCTAGCTTTACGTACGGTGCTGGAGGTTATGGATATGGAGCAACAGGAGGGAAGGAAGATGATGAAATATCAAGGGCTAAGACTAATATTAGGGGGGTAAAGGGAGTATTGTTGTCCGCGAGGAGTTTTCCAGGTGTAAGAGCAGGAAAATAGTTTTTGATGTGTTATATCCATCGAAATTTAACCGCATGATGATCATTAACTAGTTCTTTGCCTCAAGATAATTGATAATCCACGAGGTTGTTATTGGTGGTATTAAAGAAATCTTGTTTGATCACTAGAACTATACAGAACAGCAGATGCCATTTGGGTACCATAATTCATCAAAGCACTAGATAACAGCTCCATAGAGCAACCACCTTGCAACTTTTCTATATTAAAACAGGCGTACCAAATTGGCAAAGGAGTTTAGTTGAACTAGTAGATTTTTTTACAACAAGGAAACCTGATCTCCAGACTATGGACCCTGAGTCTGCTGGAACATTCCTCCAATCACCTTTGGAAAACTTGAGTTCCTCCACCCACTCCAATCCTTATTCAACACCCCGAACCCTTCATCATAGTTTACAGTCCCTTCCCTATAATAATAACTGCCCTGGAGAGCCCAATACGCCCACTCGGCATCGTTGTTTGTCATGTACTTCGCTAAACAATCAATATACTTCGTCTCCCCTGCAGTTTGTCCATTCTGCGCCCACCCAAACTCACTCAGCCAGAGGGGGCCAGTGTAAGCTTTGTTTTGAGTTAAAAGATAGCCGGCGACATTACCTAGATGCTTAGTGTAGGCAGCACAGTCGGTGGTGGCTAGACTAGTGCTCCAGGAATAGGTGTGGAATTCCCAAACGACTTTGTTGTCGAGCTTAGAGCGGTCGAAGGGTTTGGAGCCAAGGAAGGAGAAATCGGTAGCATAGCTAACTCCTCCTACGACAATTAGAGCATTCGGATTCGCAGCGTGGATAGCTGATGTGGCTTGTCCGACTATGTTATACCAATCGGCGTGGGAATTTCCGTCTTGACTTCCTACTGCTCGGAGTTCATTTCGTAGGGAGAGGCCAATGACATTGGGATATGACTTGCCGAATGTTGCCATAGCGGTAAGACCTTTGAGCCAGTTCGCTGTGTTGAAGTAACGGGAATTATCGGCGTTGTATCCTGATGCTGAATCCCACCATCCATTTCCATCACCGGTGCTGCAACACCATCCTGCGTGGGAGTTGTGGTTATCTAATATAACCATGATTCCATGGTTACCGAGAGACTTGATTATCTCGCTGTATGCTCCGAGCGTAGTACCTGATGATAGGAAAGGGTTCTTTGATGCAGCTGTCGTGTATAATGCCGTAAGTTTTGACCCAGCACCTGTAGATGATGCAGCTG
>Ga0247814_10002277_pt1 | contig 10667 bp, 14 predicted proteins | sample UWRJL179409R1_FD_179947 | JGI IMG/M metagenome (GOLD analysis project Ga0247814, IMG submission 179947) | Plant litter microbial communities from Arlington Agricultural Research Station in Wisconsin, United States - UWRJ-L179-409R-1 | ecosystem: Environmental > Terrestrial > Plant litter >... | reverse complement strand
CTTCGGTTATTTCGATGATGCGTTTTGCCACTTCAAAGAATTTTGGTGCCGAACGCAACATTTCATTATTGATACCGGTGAGTTTTACAACAAATGGCTGGATAGGGATTTCGGGATTGACAAGGCTGATGAATTGGTCGACAATTTCATGACCGTCAAATTTATAGATGGCAATTTCTGTAATTCCTTCTTCATTATACTGTCCACCAGTAGTTTCTATGTCAAGTATTGCGTACAATCTAAGTGCTTTTTATTGATAGTTTGGGGTTATCTTTTGCCAAAGATACTACTTCCGATGCGAACCATTGTACTTCCGCATGAAATTGCAAGTTGAAAATCGCCCGACATACCCATTGAAAGTATCGCGAATTCAGGATGATTGCCTTGTACTTTGTCAAAAATAGTTTTCAGGTATCGGAATTCTTTCTCAATCTGTTTTTGATTTTCTGTAAATGTCGCCATTCCCATTAATCCATTAATAGTAATATTTTTTAGGTTTTTGATTTTTTCGGAAGTAAGTAATTCATTTAATTCCTCTTCATTTAAACCAAACTTAGTTTCTTCTTCAGCAATATGTATTTGTAAAAGGCAGGGAATAATCCGATGGTGTTTTTTGGCTTGCTTATTAATTTCTTCCAGTAGTTTCAAGCTGTCAACGCCGTGGATCAGGCTAACAAATTCAGCCATAAATTTCACTTTGTTGGTCTGGACATGTCCAATCATATGCCATTGAATGTCTTTTGGCATTTGCTGGTACTTTTCCGACATTTCCTGAATTTTATTTTCACCGAAAATGCGCTGTCCGGCATTGTATGCTTCCAAAAGATCAGGAATTGGTTTTGTTTTTGAAACAGCAACCAATGTAACGTTTTCGGGTAGGTTAGCCTGTATTGAAAGTAAGTTTTCGGCGATTGTCATTGTAATGGATTAAAGTTCATAAATAACAAGACCGCTACGAAATTTCGGCTCGATGTAAGTACTTTTAGGAGGCATGATTAAGTCGTTGTCTGCCAATGCTTTGATCTCGGTTATTTCAGTTGGAAATAACATAAAACCAACTTCAAATTCCCCTTCGTCAATCACTTCTTTTATTGTAATTATGGATTGATTTCCGGGAATGTAATCGATGCGCTCGTCATTGCGCAAATCGGTGATTCCAAGGATGGGCTGCAGGACTGTCTTGTAGAGTATTTGTGCGTCAAGACTTTCCAGAACCGTGTCAAAATTATTTTCATCTTTTAGTGTCAGACTGTAAAACTCACCGTCGAGATACATTCCGAATTCAAATTTCTTGGTAGGTTTCCACAATTCCTGCTCTTTGTTTTTGATCCAGAAATTTTTAGACAACTCAATTATAAAATCATCCTTCGAATAACCATTCAAATCCCGAATGATCCGATTGTATTCATAAATTTTCACATTGCTTTCGGCAATAAGAAAACTCATAAAGGAATTTAGATTTTCATTCCCTAAATTTCTATCCTGATCATATAATAACAGAGAAGAAGCAGACCGATGATGTCCGTCAGCGATATACAAATCACCCACCTTTTCAAACTCATTTTGCAGCCATTTTATTTCTTTTAAATCATCAATTTTCCAAAGTGTGTGCTTTTCTTTTTTTGTTGTTGAAAACTCATATAATGAATGAGTTAGTTTTTTTTGATTGATCCATTTATTTAATTCAAAATTGTCTGGATAGGTGATCAATACTGGTTCAGTATTAAATCCTGTCTGGTGCAAATAATCCTTGAATAATTCGACCCGATATTGTAAAGTATCTTCGTGTTTCTTAATAACATTATTCCTATAATCTTCGATAGATGTGCCCCCAATAATTCCTGTGAAATTTCTATTTTTTGACTGGATTTCATACAAATACAAAACCGGATTTTCTTCCCGGATCAAAATTTCCTCTGCCTTGAAATCATTGTACTTTTGGGCGACAAGCTTAAACCGTTTTTCAAGTCCGATTTTCTGCTGATTCACATACGCCGGATTCAGGATATGCAGAAAGGAAAACGGATTAAAATCAAGTTGGGATGCCAGTTCTGCCGCTGAATATTCATCATAAGAACGTGAAGTCACAAGACTTACTTTATCTGGAGAAGGACGTACAGCTTTAAAAGGAATTAATTTTGCCATTTAGTGTATTTAAGAAAACATAGCGGCAATTTTTTCTGCCTTTTTGCTTTCGGAATAATCATAAAACCCTTCGCCGGATTTAATACCCAGTTTTCCTGCGCGTACCATATTCACCAATAGCGGACAAGGTGCGTATTTTGGATTTTTAAAACCGTCATGCATGACATTTAAAATGGCAAGACAAACGTCAAGCCCAATAAAATCAGCCAATTGCAGCGGACCCATTGGTTGTCCCATTCCCAGTTTCATAACCGTATCAATTTCGTAAACACCTGCTACTTTGTTGTAAAGCGTCTCGATGGCTTCATTGATCATTGGCATCAAAATCCTATTGGCCACAAAACCGGGATAATCATTGACTTCAACAGGAGTTTTTCCTAATTTAACAGACAACTCCATGATGGTTCTGGTCACTTCGGTAGAAGTATTGTAACCGCGAATGATCTCGACAAGCTTCATAATGGGCACCGGATTCATAAAATGCATTCCGATAACACGTTCAGGATATTTGACAACCGCGCCGATTTGTGTAATGGAAATTGAAGAAGTATTGGTAGCTAAAATTGTATCGTGAGAACAGGCTTCATTCAGTTGCTTAAAAATCAAAAGCTTTAAGTCGACATTTTCAGTCGCAGCTTCTACCACAAGATCGACGCCGACAACACCGTCTTTGATATCAGTGTAAGTGATAATATTGCCAATTGTTTTCAGTTTATCTTCTTCAGAAATTGTTCCTTTTGCCACCATTCGGTCTAAATTGGTTGCAATAGTATTCATTCCTTTATCCAGAGATTGCTCTGAAACATCAATTAATTTTACGGTAAATCCGCTTTGCGCGAAAGTATGGGCAATTCCGTTTCCCATTGTCCCGGCTCCGATGACGGCTATATTTTTCATTTTGTATTTATTATTTTTTGAAACAATCGATGATCTGGTAAGCAACACGAAGCGCTTCTGTTCCTTGCTCTAAAGTCACAACAGGTGAAATATTATTGTTGATGGCATCGGCAAAACTTTCCAACTCATCAAGAATGGCATTGTTGGCTTCGACTTCCGGATTGGCAAAATAAATCTGCTTTTTGATGCCTTCCGCGTTTTGAAGAATCATGTCAAAATCTCCGGGAATTTCCGGAGCGTCTTTCATCTTGACCACCTCGCATTTTTTCTCCAGAAAATCTACAGATATATAAGCGTCTTTTTGGAAAAAACGCGATTTGCGCATGTTTTTTAATGAAATACGGCTTGCGGTTAAGTTGGCAACACAGCCATTTTCAAATTCGATTCTTGCATTTGCAATATCCGGAGTATCACTGATAACAGACACGCCACTTGCTTTGATCCTTTCACTTTAGAATCGACAACGCTCAGGATCGCATCGATGTCGTGGATCATTAAATCCAATACAACGGGAACATCAGTGCCACGCGGATTGAATTCGGCCAAACGGTGTGTTTCAATGAACATCGGATTCTCAATCATGTTTTTTGTTGCGATAAAAGCCGGGTTGAATCTTTCTACATGTCCAACCTGACCTTTAACATTATATTCTTTGCCGAGAGCGATAATTTCCTCCGCTTCGGCAACCGTGTTTGAAATAGGTTTTTCTATGAAAACATGTTTCCCCGATTTAATTGCTACTTTGGCGCATTTGTAATGGGAAAGTGTCGGAGTGACGATGTCGATGACATCAACGGCGTGGATTAATGTGGCAATGGTGTGGAATTGTTTGTAACCGAATTCCTTTGCTATTTTTTCGCCATTTTCCTGATTTTCATCATAAAAACCAACGAGTTCGTATTTTTCAGATTGTTGTAATAATCGCAAATGTATTTTTCCGAGATGACCAGCACCTAAAACACCGACTTTTAGCATAAAATGTATTTTCAACAAAAATAGCAATAAATTGATATTGATAATTGATAATACCGATTATTTTTAGCCCCGATAGACAGCGGTATCCTTTTTTGAGGCACGAAAAAAAAGATAAAGCAGATAGCGGGAAATAGCTTCAAAAAATTATATTTGCTATTCTGTTTTACCGAATAAAAATTCCGCCTATATTTTGAAAGATACCGCCAAACATCAAGGACTAAGGAACAAACTAGCTGCAATTTTACAGGAAAAGGGCATTACAGATAAAAATGTTTTGGAAGCCATCAAAAAGATTCCGAGGCATTTGTTTCTCAATTCCAGTTTTGAAGATTATGCCTATCAGGATAAAGCATTCCCGATTGGTGCCGGACAAACCATTTCGCAGCCTTACACAGTTGCTTTCCAGAGTCAGTTGCTCGAAATTAAAAAAGAGCACAAAGTTTTGGAGATTGGGACAGGTTCGGGTTATCAAACGGCTGTTTTGTGTATGATGGGCGCGAAGGTTTACAGCGTGGAAAGGCAGAATGAGTTGTTTAAGCAAACTTCAAATTTACTTCCAAAGCTGGGAATCCGGCCCAAACATCTTTCTTTTGGCGACGGTTATAAAGGATTGCCCAATCATGCGCCATTTGACAGTATTATTGTTACTGCCGGTGCGCCGATTATTCCGCAGCCGCTAATGGCACAATTAAAAATAGGAGGAAGGTTGGTTATTCCGCTGGGCGAAGAGCACCAAATTATGACCTTACTGATCCGCAAAAATGAAACGCAGTTTGAAAAACACGAGTTTGGAGAATTTCGTTTCGTGCCTTTGCTGGAAAATAAAAATTAAAAATTTAGTTTCCTGATTGTTGTGCATCACGCAATCCTTCGAGTTTGTTTTTGAGGACGTTCATTTCTTCGAATAGCTGATCGATAGGGTTGGTGTTTTCTTTTGTGATTGCTTTGGGAATGAGTTCTTTTTGTGCGGCTTCAAGCGCTTTAATTCCGAATTCTTCGCCGGCTACATCAGACAGTATTTTTTCTTTGATCCATAAAATCAAAATGGTTTCAATATTGATTTCAAGCAATGTGGCAAGTTTGATGATCTGATCGCGTGTTGGTCTTCTTGACCCGTTTTCAAACTTGCTGATTAATGCTTGGTCAATATTGAGTATTTGTGCGACTTCACGGGTTTTTAATCCCTTTTGTTCACGCGCATTTTTAAGTAGGGATTTCATTTTTATTTCTGACAAAATTGATGACTAATTTAGTCATAATTTCCATTAAAAATGATTTACGAAAAGTTTTTTTTGATTCGGTCGATGTCTCTTTTTGAATCGTTTTCTTTTAATGACTCACGTTTGTCATACGTTTTTTTACCCCGGCACAAGCCAATATCGAGTTTTGCCAATCCTTTTTCTGTCGTATGCAATTTCAACGGAACAATAGTAAGTCCTTTTACCTTAACGCTTTTTGCAAGGCTTTTTAGTTCGCGTTTGTTCAAAAGTAGTTTTCTTTCACTTCTTGCTTTATGATTGAACTGATTGCCGAAAGTATATTCTTCAATATAAGTATTGATCGCAAAAAGCTCATTATTGCTGAATTCACAAAAACTCTCGGTGATGTTGGCTTTTCCTAAACGAATTGATTTGATTTCGGTACCGGCCAAAACTATTCCAGCCGTGTAGGTTTCGAGAATTTCATAATCAAAACGCGCTCTTTTATTCTGTATGTTGACTGTTTTTAGCATAGCCCGACAAAGATAATACAATATGTGAATTTTAAAAATGGTATTAGCAGGTGTTTGTAAAAGATTTAATTTATTAGTATTTTATTAACATTATAATTTTTAAATATATTTGTCGCTATATTCGTAATCCAAACGCTAAAATTATACACAAATGACAAATAAATTACTAACGCTATCTATCGTATTATTATTGATTATGGTTTCGTGTGCCAAAGATGACAATTTCCAGCCGGAGAGTGTTGTCATCAGTCCGATCCAAAAAGATCCGCTAACGGCACGACAAGTCAATGAACAGATTGATGCTTCATTGAACGCAAAAGGAACATTCAACTGGAAAGATACTACGCCGCATGTTTTATGGAGCGCAATTATCAATGGACAGAATGTAGCAACCATTGGTTTTGGAGTGTCTAAAAATGATTTTGAAAGAGCCAAATCTTCCAATAATGCCAAAATCCAGCAGGATATTATGGCATTGATCATGCAATATGAAGGAACAAGTTTAGAAAAAACTTTGATTTCTTCAGATCCTTATTTGAACCTCATTGATGTTGTCATTACCAAACAGGAAACTGTAATCGCTTTAAGGAAAAGTAATTTTATCCGCTATATCGAACCAGGTGATTATAAATATTTTGCCATTAAAAGTTCGGAAGAACGTTCGGCTTCGAGTTCCGGCTCTGGTTGCGGTTATGACTCTGTAACATTAAGCACGGCAGATTATACGACGATTACGCCAAACGCAAAAGCACCATGGACATTCTACCAGCACAATATTCCCGCTGCATGGAATTACAGTACGGGAAGAGGCGTGACCATCGGAGTGATTGATACAGGAGTTTCGCCAAACCAGACTTTATTAGGTTCTAATTTTAATGATGGCGCTTCAACTGGAAGAACCATCCAGAAATTTGGCACTTATGTCGATTCAATTTGGCCATGGAGTACCGGAACAGATGGCCCGAACGATCAATGTGGCCACGGTACAAGTATGTCGTCAGTTGCGTGTGCGCCAAGAAATGACAACGGATTGCCGGTTGGCGTTGCTTACAATTCCAATCTTATTGTTTATAGAGCCGCATCAAATGTAGTTTTGGATGGTTACCACGAACAAAATGGCGTTAAAAATGCATTCACTGCTTTGGGAAACAATGCCAATGTGAAAATTATTTCAATGTCAATGGGTCATGTGTTTTCAGTGGGTAAAATTGAAGATGGCGTTAAATATGCTTACGGAAAAGGGAAATTGATTTTCTGCGCAGGCGGAACTTCGACAAGCTTTACCACTTTTGTAGGCGTGATTTTTCCGGCATCAATGGCTGAAGCGGTTGCTGTAACCGGAATTAAAGAAGGCACATCATTTGTAAAATGTGACGATTGCCATTCCGGAAGTAAAATTGATTTTACCATAGTTATGCAACGTGCAGCTTCAGGAAATACAGTTCCGGTTGACAGTTATTATGACAGCCAAAGTGACTATGTTGGCGGATCATCTGTCGCAACTGCAACGACTGCGGGAATTGCGGCATTGGTTTGGGCAAAAAATCCAACGTGGACAAGAGCGCAGGTTTTAGCCAAATTGCGTCAAGCAGGAAATTTTTATCCTAATAAAAATGCAGATTTCGGCTATGGAAACATTAACGCTTTAACTGCGGTTCAATAATAGATTTCGGTAATTAATAACCATCAGGAGCAATTCTGGTGGTTTTTTATTTTCAGCCAATGTCAAAATGCGTACTTTTACTTTATGCAGAATAGTCCATCAAAAAATCCGCTTCACGGCATTACGCTTCAGAAAATCATGGAACAGCTTGTTGCGTTTTACGGTTTCGATACTTTAGGGGAATTGATAAAAATAAAATGTTTTACTGATGATCCGAGTATTAAATCAAGTCTGACTTTCTTAAGAAAAACAGACTGGGCACGGAAAAAAGTAGAGGAATTGTATGTGAAGACAGTACCGAAGTTGTGATTTATCTTATGAAATTCCGATTCAGAATTGAGTAAATGACAGTATCTAAAAACCGACCGTCATAGTATTCATTTTCAACTAGGTGCGCCTCTTTTACAAAACCATTTTTTTGGAGTACCATTTCAGAAGCAACATTTTCAGGATCAATAACCGCTTCAATGGAATGCAGTTTCATTTCGTCGAAACCATAAGTGAGAACGGCTTTAATCGCTTCTGTAATAATTCCTTTTCCCTGAAATTCAGGCAACAGCATGTATCCGATTTCTGCACGGCAATTTTCCGGTTCTGTACGAAAATTACCAATAATACCAATGAATTCATCATTTCCTTTTAATGTAATTGCCCAATTGATTCCGGTGTTATTTTCCACTCTTTCATTAATAGTAGCAATATGATTTAAGGCATCCTCACGAGATTGTGCTAATGGCCTTGGCACGAATTTCATTGTTTCGGGATTGCTGCGAAGTTTGAAAATCGCATCTGCGTCATTTTCATTGATGCGCCGAAGCAACAGGCGATGGGTTTCTAGATTGGGGAATGGTTTAAAATCAAATGTCAGCATTATTTTTTATTTAAAAAATCGACAATTTTCGTATTGATAATTTCCGCCTGATCAATACTCAGGAAATGTCCGGCGTTTTTGATTAATGCGAATTCGGCATCGGGAATAAGTTTGGGCACTCTTTCGAGGCTTTTCAACCCATTCACGATATCATGGTCGCCAATTAATACCAAAACAGGAATCTTTAACGAATTTAATTCTTTTTTCGAAAACCGCAACATATTGATGAAACGAGGCCTGCTTTTGGCATTGGTGTTGGCAAGGTAAAATTGCTGTTTATATGCATTGTCAATTTGATTGGGATAGACAGAAAAAGCGTTAAAGAACAAATCCAGTTTTTTTTGGCTCGGAAATAATTTAAGCGTGACAGCCGTCAATACTTTAAACGGTTTTTTGAGTCCGCCAAATGTTTGCGCCGGACTCAACAAAACTATTTTCTTAATTTTATTTCGAGGTTGCAAGGCCAAATAGGTAGCCATCCAACCGCCTCTGGAAGCGCCGACGAGATTGATATCTTTCAGTTTAAAATAATCAAATACTTCATTGTAAAAAATCGCTATTTGTCTGTTGGTCAATTTATTACCGCAGGCGACAGATTTCCCGGCTTCGAGAGGAAAGTCAATGGCATAGACACGATATTGCCGACTCAATGCTTTGATATTGGGAAACCACATCGTAGAGCTGGCATCCATTCCGTGGAATAAAATCACAGGTTCTCCAGATTTTGGTCCGGATACAATTACATGGGCAATTCCGTAATTGGTCTGCAAATCAACTTCTTCCAAAGGAATGTCGATTAACGAAAGCGTTTGGTTGTAAGATTGTAGGTATGCTGCTTTCCCTTCTGCTGACGGAAAGACATAATCGAGTGATTTTTTTGTAGCGGAACAACCCGTAGCTAAAAAGAGTATTGCGAATAAAAGGGACAAATAGCGCATAGAATATGTATGGACAACTAAATTTAGGGCAGTTGTAATGCAAATGTAAACTGAAAAGAATCTTGCAGGTTATGGGTAATGTAAATTCTTTTACAAAATTACGATACGCCAATGGCATTCAAATATCTTCTCTGAATCAATAAACTGAATGCCTTCCTTTTCATTGAAATTTCCATTAGAATTTAGCGTGTCAGAATATCCAATCCACGGTTCAAGGCACAGGAATGCGGCATTTTGTTTAGTCCAGATTCCGAAATTAGGAAAGCCCTCAAAATGGAAATCGAGCAGCGGAATATTATTTTCAAGAATCGAAATTTTCTTGGAATTCATTTTTTTAAAAATCAGCGCGTCATTTTCAAATAGAGAATAGGTGAGAGGTAAGATATTGTTTTTGAGCTTGATCGCTACGGTTTTATCAGATAATAAATCATTTTCAAGCTGATAACTGATCAGATTTTCATGGGGCTCAAATGCTAAGGAATAATTTTCAAAATTTTCAGGCAAAGCAAAAGCAGGATGGGCACCAAGAGAAAATGGAATTTCACTGCCTTCATTATTGATAACTTTATAAGCAACAGTAAGTTGGTTTTCATCAATGGTGTAAATGATCTGCAATTCGAAATCAAATGGATAGAATTGCAGCGTTTCATCATTAGCTTTCAATGAAAAAACAGCCTGATTCTCGCTTTTGTGAATTAAATTAAAATTATAATCCCGCGCAAATCCATGTCTCGGGAGTGAAAAAGTTTCGCCGTTATGCGTATACTGATTGTTTTTTAAAGTCCCGACAATCGGAAACAAAACGGGTGAATGCTTTCCCCAAAAATCAGGATTACCTTCCCAAATGTATTCTCTGGTACTGCTTTTAAACGAAATTAACTCTGCGCCTTTATGGTTTATTGTAGCAGTGTAGCCTGATTGTATGATAGTTGTATCCAATGTCGATGTAAATTTCATTACCTTTTTTCTGTTTTGTAAATATATTTGATTACTTTCACTATCCCAAACCTATTAATAATTTAAAACTTAACCATTATGACTACTACTTTTGAAAGTATAGAGAAGGAAACAATCCGATCTCTCAAATTCCCTAATTCAGACGTTTTACAAGACAATGAGGCTATTTACCAAAGACAAAGCGATTTGAACCGTGCGCAATCTTTAGGCAATCTCGAACACTCGAAAATTAAAATTTTCTTTGAAGACAATCAGTCTAAAAAAGTAGTAGAAACTACCGTATGGGCTGTAACAGATAATCGAGTGGTGTTGAAACAAGGTGTTGGAATTCCGATAAATCGCATATTCAAATCTTTTTAATAATTCAATAATCAATAGAAGGCACCAATTTAAAACTGGTGCTTTTTTGTTTTCTGCCGATCTAATAAAATTAAAAAAAAAGAGCGGTTTATTCGTTATCTTTGTTCCTCTAAATTTCTACGCCGCGTG
>Ga0247814_10002275_pt1 | contig 10671 bp, 8 predicted proteins | sample UWRJL179409R1_FD_179947 | JGI IMG/M metagenome (GOLD analysis project Ga0247814, IMG submission 179947) | Plant litter microbial communities from Arlington Agricultural Research Station in Wisconsin, United States - UWRJ-L179-409R-1 | ecosystem: Environmental > Terrestrial > Plant litter >... | reverse complement strand
GTTGTTGAACCCGGCATCATCAATGACGAACTGAATGTCGCGCTGGCCACCCAGGGACTCTGGTTTGCACCTGATCCGGCCAGTAAAGCCATCTCCACTGTCGGCGGCAACATCGCGACGAATGCGGGCGGGCTTCTCTGCGCCAAGTACGGCGTGACCCGCGAATCCGTCCTCGGCATGAAGATTGTGCTGGCAGACGGACGACTCCTTACTCTCGGTCACCGCACGGTCAAGGGCGTCACCGGACTCGACCTCACCGCCTTAATGATCGGTTCCGAAGGGACCCTCGGCGTGATTGTTGAAGCGACTCTCAAACTCCAGGCCCTTCCCACCGGTCCGGTATCCACCATCGGCGCCTACTTTGAGACGGTCGAGCAGGCGGCGCGGGCTTCTGCGGTTATCACCGCGTCACGCCTGCGTCCCGCTGCCATGGAGCTTCTCGACTCCACCTCCCTGGAGGGAATCGGTACTTACCTCGGGCTCGATCTTGGTGGGCGCGGCTCGTACCTGCTTGTGCAGACGGACGGTCCCGCCGCGCGGGTCGAAGCAGACGCCGCGCTGGCAATCATCCGCTCCCTCGGTGGCGAGGCCGAACTGTCGACCGATCCTGCGGACGGCGAGCGGCTGTTCGGCATCCGACGCGCATTCCACCCCGCAATGACCGCCCTGGGCACCGTCCTTATTGAGGACATTGCGGTGCCGCGCAGCCAACTGCCCTCCATGTTTGCGGCCATCTCCGACATCGAGACCCGCTACGGCATCCGAATACCCACCGTCGCCCATGCCGGCGATGGGAATCTCCATCCCAACTTTGTGTTTGACGGCCCTGACGTTCCCGACGAGATTTGGGCAGCAGCGGACGAGCTCTTCGTCGCATGTCTGCGGCTCGGGGGAACGCTCACCGGTGAACACGGTGTGGGCCTTCTGAAAAAGCGGTGGCTCCGGGATGAGCTGGGGGACGACCAGGTCGACCTTCAGCGTCAGATCAAGGCTGTTTTTGACCCTCTCAACCTGCTGAACCCCGGAAAAGTGTTCTAACTGCCGACCGGATTCATCCGATCGTGTGAGGTGGGAATAACCACACCCCATCTGCTGTTTTCTTCAGCGATGGAACAGATCGGTGTTATGGAACAGACCAGCTCGAGAAATCAGACCCCCCGCCCGTCTCGGTCGGCACGGGTGCGCAACCGCGCTGCCCGCCCCGGCGTCGGTGACGTCCGCCTGCGAATGGGTGCCCTGGGCCTCAGCCCGCTCGGCGTTCAGGCCGTCGCCACGGTGGATGCCGTTGGCCCTGAGGTTGTTGGCTTTGCGCCCGGCGACCGTGTTGCGATGCGAGAGCCCGGTGTTCGTGCCGGGTTCCAGCGTGTTGTGAGCGAACGCGACCTCATCGGCATTCCGAAGGATGTTTCGTTCGACGCCGCAGCCGCCATGCTTCCCTCCGGCCTCGTTGCGCGCACCATCCTCCGCCAGATTCACGCGATCGGGCGCGGCAACCGCGTGTACGTAACCCCGGACGACTCCGGATCTCACCTCTTCGTCGCTGCGTGGGCGTCGCACCTTGGTGCCGTGATGGTGGATGAGTCCGAACGACTCGCGGCCGACGTTGTCATCGCACCCGCCGACTACCGTGCCGCAGAACGCTGGCGCTACGGGCCGGGCCTCGCCCAGCTCGCCGCGTCCGACGTGTTCCAAGCGATGCGCGACGGCGCGTTCGACACCCTCGAAATCGCCCGGCACCCGCTCACCGATGCCGCACGAGTGCACTCCGATGTCACCGCACGACGCACCACCGGACCCGTTGTGCTGATGCCCGGAGTCGGTGAGCTCGCGGCCTGAACCGCCCCACGTACTGGAGCGCACCACAAGCCGCTAGTGTCGTTGCCATGACGCCGAGCGAACAGACCACCCATCCGGATGCTCCGCTCGCCTCGGCGGAAGTGCGCGCCGAGGCAGTCCCACAGGCGGCGCTCGCGGACAAACCCCGGCCGAGCTCCGCGCTGGTGATCATTGGTGTGATCGGGATCGTTCTGCTCTCGCTCGTGCTGGTGCTGGTATTGGTGTACCTCATCACCGGTCTCGGAGTTACCGCCTTCGCCTTCGCAGGGGTCCTCGCTCTTGTACCGCTGGTAATCGTCGCCCTCGGCATCCGGTGGATCGATCGCTGGGACCCAGAGCCACGCGGGGCACTCGCGTTCGCGTTCCTCTGGGGAGCGGGCGTTGCGGTACTCATCGCGCTGCTGGTCGGCGCTGAAGTCGACAACGTCATCAACAGCCTTGGTGGCCCTGGCCCCGGATACGAGTTTTTTGGCGCCGCGATTCAGGCGCCCATCGTTGAAGAGACCGGTAAGGGCATCGGCGTGCTCTTGCTGTTCCTTTTTGCGCGCAAACACTTCGATGGGCCCGTCGACGGCCTGGTGTATGCCGCCACCGTGGCGGGCGGATTCGCCTTTACCGAGAACATCCTCTACTTCGGACAGGCGCTCCTCGAAACCGGAACCGCCTCCGGAGTCGTCTACATCTTTCTTGTACGCGGGCTGATGTCGCCCTTTGCCCACGTGATGTTCACCGCCTGCATCGGAATCTTCCTTGGAATCGCAGCCAGCCGCACAAGCGCGCTCGGTGGTATTGGACTCTTTTTTGTGGGCCTGATTCCCGCCATCCTGCTCCACGCCCTGTGGAACGGATCGCTGTTTTTTGTGCAGGACTTCTTCGGGTACTACGCCGTTGTGCAGGTTCCGCTCTTTATCTTCGCCATTCTCCTTGTGGTGTACCTGCGCCGGCAGGAATCGAAGGTCGCCCTCCGTCACCTCACGGCGTATGCCGCCGCCGGGTGGTTCCACCCCAACGAGATCGGTGCGCTCGCGACCGGTCCGGGTCGTCGCGTCGCGCTGGCGTGGGCGCGCAAGTATGGGATTGGCCGGGTGATGAAGCGGTACATTCGCGACTCCACACGCCTCGCCTTCACTCGTCAGCGAATGTCCACCGGGTATAACGTGCCCCGGGCGCAGGCGGACGAAGCGATCCTGCTGGAGTCCATCGTTACGCTCCGCCGATCACTCACCGGCACAACCCCGCAGTAGGAGTTCGCGGTTTCGCTCGCGGCGGACGGCACACCGGACCGTCCAGCTCTGGATAGACTGGATGGCCGGAATTTGAGGGGTCGTCAACCGTGGTATCACCCGAACTTGCGCGCGAGCGCGAATACGTTTCTACTCTGTACGCGCGCCTCGACGCGCTCAAAGTCGAGACCCAGGCGCAGCTCGATGCCGTGCGTCGGTCCAATCCCGGTGGCACCCACCAGAACCGATCGGAGCGGGATTCCTTCGCTCGGATCTACACGGACCGCATTGCGCAGCTCAACGAGGTCGATGAGCGTCTCGCGTTTGGGCGTCTTCAGCTGACCGATGGTGTCAACCGCTACATCGGACGCATTGGTCTTCGCGACGAAGAACAGCTCCCCATCCTGCTCGACTGGCGTGTGCCGCAGGCCAGCGCTTTTTATCAGGCCACGGCCGCGACCCCTCTTGGCGCCCGGTCCCGTCGGCACCTGACGAGCAAGGGTCGCGAAGTCACCCGTATCGAGGACGAGATCTTCGACCGCGACCTTCTCGAGGGCGACACGTCAGAGCTCCAGGGCGAGGGTGCGCTTCTCGCCGCGCTGAGCGCCGAACGCACCGGACGGATGAGCGATATCGTCGCCACCATCCAGGCGGAGCAAGACCGCATCATCCGGTCCGACCTTGCGGGTGTCCTTGTTGTTCAAGGCGGCCCCGGCACCGGAAAAACCGCCGTTGCGCTGCACCGTGCCGCATTTTTGCTCTACTCCCACCGCGAGCGACTGAAGTCGACCGGTGTTCTCATCGTTGGGCCGTCGCCCGCCTTCCTCCAGTACATCGAGGCGGTTCTTCCCTCCCTCGGCGAGACCGGCGTTGTGCTCTCAAGCGTGGGACAGCTGTACCCGGGAATCGACACGTCCCTCGAAGACGCCCCCGATATCGCGGCGCTAAAGGGTTCGGGCGAGATGGCGCAGATCATCGCCCGGGGTGTGCGCTCCCGCCAGAAGGTGCCGACCGATAAGCAGGTGCTCGACGTCAACGGCGAGAAGCTGGTGCTCGAGCCACAGATGATCGCCAACGCCATGGCCAGCGCGCAGCAGAGCCGCAAACCGCACAACGTGGCGCGGGAGCGGTTCCAGAAGTCGGTGCTGAGCAGCCTGACCAAAAAGCTTGCCGACCAGCTGCGGTCGCACGGCAACACCATCGACGAGTCCGATTTTTCCTGGCTGCGGGAAGATCTTCGTGCGTCGTACGACGTGCGCGTGGCCTTGAATACCGCGTGGTTGCCGCTCACCCCGGAGAAGTTCATTCAGGATCTCTTCGCGCGCCCCAACTGGCTGGCTACCCTCACCCCACGCTGGACTGACGAGCAGCGCGCCCTGCTGCGTCGCGACCGGGATGCGCCGTTTACTATTTCCGACATTCCTTTGTTGGATGAAGCGGCTGAGCTGCTGGGGGAGTTCGACGCCAAGAACGATGCTGAGAAGCGGGAACGCAAACAGCAGCGCAAGCGCGACGTTGAGAACGCCGAGGCTGCCATCCACAACATGGGGGTGGAGGGACTCGTGAACGCCGAGGACCTTGCGGCCGGTTTCGGCGAAACCGCCGTGCGCGGCTCCACAGCCGATCGTGCCGCGGCGGACCGCTCCTGGACCTACGGTCACATTGTGGTGGACGAGGCACAAGAGCTGTCGCCCATGCAGTGGCGTGTACTCCGCCGGCGTTGCCCGCTGCGCTCGTTCACAATCGTCGGTGACGTCGCCCAAGCCAGTGCGGTCGCGGCCGCCCCGAACTGGCGTGAGGCACTGCGGGCGCTGACGACCGATTTCCGACTCGAGGAACTTACGGTTAACTACCGCACCCCGGCACAGATCACCGAGGCCGCCGAGGCGATGGCGCTTGCGCATGGACTCCCGATCACCCGCTCCAGTGCCGTGCGCGACAGCGAGTGGCCCGTTGACAGCGTCACGGTCGACGCCGACGAACTCGTTGCCGCCGTTCTCGACGTGGTGGATGAGGACCGGGAGATCGACTCCCGGGGAACCCTCGCGGTCATCGCACCGCCATCGCTTCGTCACGCCATGTTTGTTGCGTTGCAGCGTGATCACCACGACACCGTGGGGGAGGGCGCCCAGGGACTGAGCCGTCCCATTGCGGTGCTCACCCCGCAGGAGAGCAAGGGCCTCGAGTTCGACTCCGTTGTTATTGTCGAGCCGAACCAGATCATTACCGGAAGCGCCCGTGGTGTGGGCGCACTGTACGTGTCGATGACTCGTCCGACGCAGCGCCTGCACCTGGTGGGCACGGAACCGGTCGTCTAGCGGACGTGACTCTCCGAGGAGCGGACGACTACGTGGGGGCTCCGTATCCCGCGTCGTCCTCTTCCTCCGCCATCGCACGAGCGGAGGCCTCGGGCACCCAACGCTCGTCGCCGTGTTCGGCATTGGCACCGCGGGCGAGCACAAACAACAGCCGGGACAGCCGGTTGAGGTACCGCGCGCAGAGCGGATTGACCGACTCAGGGTGCGCGTCCACTGCGGCCCAGACCGTGCGTTCGGCACGGCGGACCACAGCCCGCGCCTGATACAGAAGCGCCGCGGCAACCGTGCCGCCGGGCAATACTAGGCCGCTTAGGTCGGGGGCCTCCTGAGCGTAGTGCTCAATCGCACGTTCGAGCCGGGTGATGTGCGATTCCGCGATGCGCGCGGCCGCGTCATCCGGTTTATCCCCCACATCGTGCTCTGATCCGTGCCCCGACGTATCGAAGGGTGCCGACAGGTCGGCAACAACGTCGAACAGGTCGTTCTGCACGCTGGCCAGGGTCGAGGTGACCCCGATTGGCAGATTGCCCACGGCCATCGCCACACTCACCGAGGCGTTCGCTTCGTCGCAGTCTTGCCAGGCGGCCACTCGCACATCGATCTTCGCAACGTCACCGTCGAGTCCAAATGCAGTGCGTCCCGTATCGCCCGGACCATACGGGAATGCTGCGTCATCCGATCGAAAATCATCGTTCTGAGACATAGTGGCCACTATAGTAATCTTCCTGAAATCCGCGTAGCGTTACCGGCAGCCGGAGGGCATGTACTTCGCGCGTCGTCGCGCTTCTCTCGAGAGAGAGCCGAACGACGGTTGTCGTCCGGCGGGGGGAGCAACATGTCCAGGGGATTTTCGAACGACGGAATCGAGTCGGCACTCGGCGAGCCAAGCACCGAACCCGCCCCGACAGGGTGGGCCACGGTCGACAAAACGGTCTTTGGCGTCTCTGCCGCGATCATTCTCCTGGTCTGCCTCGCGGGAGTCTTCTTCACCGATGCCGTCGGAGCCGCTGCGTCCTCGGCCCTGGGCTGGGTCACCGGCAACGTGGGCTGGCTGTTTATCCTCGGCGCATCGGGTTTTGTGATCTTTTCGCTGGTTCTCGCGTTGGGAAAGTACGGCAGCATTCCCCTGTCGCGTGAGGGCCAGGGCACCGAATTCTCCACACTCTCGTGGGTCTCGATGATGTTCAGTGCCGGGATGGGCATCGGGCTGATGTTTTTCGGTGTGTATGAGCCCGTCACCCATCTGGCGTCACCGCCGCCGTTTGTCGACGCCGCGCCGAACAGTCCGGACGCGGCCAATGCCGCCATGGCGTATACGTTTTTTCACTGGGGTTTGCACCCCTGGGCGATCTATTCGGTGGTGGGGCTCGCCCTCGCCTACTCGACCTACCGGATGGGTCGCGGCAATTTGATGAGCGCTCCGTTCCAGGCGCTGCTTGGCAAGGAACGAATCGAAACCAAGGGGTGGGGCAAACCCATCGACATCCTTGCGATCATCTGTACCAAGTTCGGGTCGGCGACATCCCTGGGGCTGGGTGCACTGCAGATCGCCGCCGGCATTTCGCTGCTGCGCACCGGCAGCTTCGCGGACGACCCAGGCACCGCCCTGCCGATCATCATCATCTGTGTGCTGACCGTGGGGGTGGTGTTCTCCGCCGCCAGCGGGCTGTCCAAGGGCATCAAGTGGCTGAGCAACACCAACATGATCCTGTCGGCAGTGCTTTTCGTTTTTGTTTTTGTGGTGGGCCCCACGGTGTTTATCCTCGATCTGCTGCCCTCCGCCGTGGGTGCGTACCTCACCGATTTGGTGCCGATGAGTTTTCACTCGGCCGTATTCGGCGGTGGTGACTGGCTCGCCAGTTGGACGATCTTCTACTGGGCGTGGTGGATCTCCTGGACCCCCTTCGTCGGAACGTTTATTGCCCGCATCTCCCGCGGTCGCACCATTCGCGAGTTTGTGCTGGGGGTGCTGCTGGTTCCGACGGGTGTGAGCATCCTGTGGTTCGTCGTTTTTGGAGGTGCGGGGCTCAACCTTCAGCTCGGCGGGGTCGACATCGCCGGAACGGGTAGTGAGGCCGCCGGGTTCTTCGCTGCGTTGCAAAACTACCCATTTTTTATCGGCTCTGCGCTTGTGGTGATGGTGTTGACGGCGGTCTTTTTTGTGAGTGGCGCGGATGCGGGGGCGCTCGTTCTGGGAACCCTTTCCAGCCGCGGACGCAAAGAGCCATGGAAACCACTCGTCATTTTCTGGGCGGTTCTCACCGGCGCCGTCGCCGCAGTGCTGCTGTTCGTCGGCGGTCTCGGCGCGCTGCAGACGTTCACGATTCTCGCGGCAAGCCCCTTTGTACTGATCATCATCGGGCTCTGCGTGTCGCTGGTGGTGGACCTCCGTCGCGACCCGTTGCGGCAGCGCACGCTGGGTCCGGTCCGCACGTCGACGGAGGTTCTCGGCACTGTGCCGTTCACCAACCGGCCCGTCACCGGTGCGATCGACATCGTCCAACCCGCTGATACCGCGCCTCCGACGGACACCGGTCCGAACGAGACGGGCCGTTAAAGACTCATCGTCCGGTGCTGCGGCAATGCCTGCGAGTCGCCCGGACGATGAATTTTGTTGGATACAGCATTACTCCGCTGCGCTCGGATTGCAAGCTTTTTTTGTGGATGACGCGGAGGCTGCGTCATCACGACCGGCCGCGCGTCAGCGGGGTCGCAGTGTCCCGGCGGCAAGAACGCGCGCCGGCAGTACGCGACAGATCGCCATCAGCACTTTGTACCGCGCCGAGGGCACCGAGACGGCTCGTCCTCGGGCGACATCCCGCAGAGCCAGTCGCACAAGGGTCTTGGCGGACAGCCACATCGGGGCGGGGATGTTGTTGGTGTGTACGTTCATCCGCTGGTGAAACTCGGTGTGCACAAAACCCGGGGCAATTGCCGTGACGGTGACTCCGCGGCGCCGGTACGAGAGGTTCGCGGACCTGCTGAAGCTGATGACCCACGCCTTCGCGGCGCCGTAGGTGCCGCGGGGGAGGAAGCCGGCCACACTGGCGATGTTGATCACGGTGCCTTGGTGTCGCGGCAGCATCTGTCCGAGTGCTGCGTGGGTGAGACGCATGGGAACGGCGACCAACAGGTCGATCATCTGCTGTTCCTGTTCCACCGTGTTGGCCTCGAACTCGCCACTGAGTCCAAAGCCGGCGTTGTTGACCAGGATGTCGATCGGGTCGACGGTGGAGGTCACCCGGAATTCCACCGCGGCGCGGCCATCGTCGGTGAACAGGTCGGCGACGATCACGTCGACGGCGACGTTGTAGGTCTCGGACAGGCGCGCGGCAGTAGCGTCCAGACGACGTGAGTCACGGGCGACCAGCACAAGGTTCTCGCCGCGGGCCGCGAGCTGGCGCGCGAACTCGGCACCTATTCCTGCGGTGGCTCCGGTGATCAGCGCTCGTGCCATATTCCCACCCTATCGAGCGGCACCGGCCCCTCGGCCAATTCTCGGCAGTGGTAGTGCAGGATTGAGCAATGTTCCTCCGACACCCATTCCTGAGCCTGGCCACACTGGCCTACCTCGGTGTGGTCGGACTGATCACCCTCGGGCCGTCTCCCTACGACGACCGCACCGCGGGGTTCGTTTATCGGCTGCTTGCGCTGTTCGAACGGCACGAAGCCACACGTTTCATCGACTACAACACCCTCGAGTTCGGTTCGAACGTGGTGATGTTTGTGCCCATCGGGCTGTTTTTTCTGCTGTTATTCGGCCGCCGCCTGTGGTGGCTCTCCGTGCTCTTCGGTGTGGCGCTGACGTTTGGCATCGAGTTTGCGCAGCAATTTATGCCAACCCGAGTGTCGGACATACGCGACATTCTGGCGAACTCGAGCGGCGCCTTCATCGGGGTCATTGTGGGGCTGGTGCTGACCTTTGGCAAAGCACGCCGCATTCGCGCACAGAAATTAGCTCGGTCACGCCGTCCCGTGCGCGTCTAGGAAACGTCCCGCGGCGTCGAACCGCCAAGTTGTTGTGGCCGACGACGGCCTACGCCTGGCGACGATCTTCTGTCTCGCGAACCCGGTCAACAAGTTCCCGCCAGGGACCCGTGACCTGTTGCTCGGGGAGTACCACCCGACGACGGGACCACCGGATCTCGTACACGTACCGATCGGGCTGGGGAGGCGCCGGAAGCCGGTGTTCCCGGGGGAGCCGCGTGAGGAGCTCCTGCCACGAGTCCCTGTCGGGTTGCTCGTCGATGGTGACCTCCCAGGTGCGGCGCAGGCCAGCCATTCCGCCGGTGCGGGTCACAATCACCTTCATCCCGCCAGCGTAGCCCGGTCGCCTGAACCGCGGCAGGGTCTGGTGCCCGCGCCCGTGGGGCGATGTGTGCCGACTACTCGGCTGGTCGCCCCACAGGCACTCCGACACCCGTCCACCCCGCGCGCACGGCCGAGTGCTCGACGGAATCGTCGCCATACAGCGCGATTGCCGCCGCGGCGGTGGCGGTCGCAAAGGCAGCGAAGTCCGCGGTGGGGGTGAGCGAGCCATTGGTGAGTGCCGTGTACCAGATCAGCCCGGCACGCTCCCATGCCTGACCGCCCAGTTCCTGCGCGACCAGGTAAAACGCGTGGTTCGGGATGCCGGAGTTGAGGTGCACGCCGCCGTTGTCGTCGCTGGTCTGAACGTAGTCACGCATGTGCGCTGGCTGTGGGTCTTTGCCGAGCACGTCGTCGTTGTACGCCTCGCCGGGCGCTTTCAGCGATCGCAGGGCCTCACCCTCCACCTCGTCCGTGAACAGGCCGAGACCAATGAGCCAGGACGCCTCGTCTGTGGAGTGGCCGAGGCTCCGCTGCTCAACCAGCGCCCCAAACACATCGGACACCGACTCGTTGAGGGCGCCCGCCTGGTCTTTATAGAGAAGGTTTGCCGAGTGCTGGGTGACCCCGTGGGCGAGTTCATGGCCGATGACACTGAGCGAGGCAGTCATACGCCGAAAAACAATGCCGTCGCCGTCGCCGAACACCATCCGTTCGCCATCCCAAAACGCGTTGTCGTAGTCGTCGCCGAAGTGCACCGTCGCGGCCAGCGGCAGATTGTTGTCGTCGATGGATGCTCGGGCGAACACGTGGCGGAAGAAGCTGTGGGTCTCGCCGAGTCCGTCGTACGCCTCATTCACGGCCGGGTCGGACGCAGCACTGTCGCCCTCCCGCCGCACGATGGTGCCCGGGAGAGCCTCGGTGTTCCCGGCGTCCGCAATGGTGCGGTCGGGGTCACGGAGAGCGCGGGTGGTGAGCGTGGAACG
>Ga0247814_10002273_pt1 | contig 10676 bp, 9 predicted proteins | sample UWRJL179409R1_FD_179947 | JGI IMG/M metagenome (GOLD analysis project Ga0247814, IMG submission 179947) | Plant litter microbial communities from Arlington Agricultural Research Station in Wisconsin, United States - UWRJ-L179-409R-1 | ecosystem: Environmental > Terrestrial > Plant litter >... | reverse complement strand
GGTTAATATTCTGTTTATTGAAGCGCTTATAGTACTAAGACCACCTAAATTTTACCGAGGTTACACTATAGCAAAAAAATAATTTACTCCACTTATTTATATTTGTATAAAAACAGCTTTGGAGCATACATTAAAAAAGATAAAAAGTATTTATCCGTTGGAAGAAGGGCCATTAAACCTGTTACTCTCATCCCTGAAGTGCATTGAATTTCCAAAGAACCACCTGCTCATCAGGGCAGGCAAAATAGAACCAGTTTTGTACTTTATAGAAACGGGGATTGCCAGGGCATATATTGATGGGCAGGACAACCGCATTACATTTTGGTTTGGCATGGAAGGGGATGTTGTTTTATCCTATAACAGTTATATTAAAGGAAAACCTGGTTACGAAAACATCGAACTGCTGGAAAACAGTAAAGTTTACGAGATCAACAATGCGGTATTAGAAAGCCTGTACCAAAACCATGCTTCCCTGGCCAACTGGGGTAGGAAACTTGCAGAACTGGAGCTGATTAAAACCGAAGAACTATATATATCGAAGCTATTTAAACCAGCCAGGGAGCGCTATGAGGATTTGCTCAGGTGCTACCCTGCCTTAGTAAAAAGGGTACAACTTGGCCATATTGCCTCTTATCTGGGTGTTACCCAGGTTACCCTGAGCAGAATCAGGGCAGAGCATAAAATTTAGGCTTGCATAAATTATTTCTACCTTGCTGTAACCTAAAGTTGGGCAGGTGCGTCTCAACTACAAATGCAGCAGGAAACAGATTTAGCTTTAATCACAGCCGTTCTGAATGGTAATACCGCGGTTTACTCCGAACTGGTAAACCGCCATCAGCGCTTTGTGTTTACGCTTGCCATGCGTTTCACAAAAAACAGGGAAGATGCTGAAGAGGTAGCACAGGATTGTTTTGTAAAAGCTTACCGCGCACTTGGTACGTTCAGGCAAACGTCTAAGTTTACCACATGGCTATATTCAATTACCTATACATCGGCTATGACGGCACTGAGAAAGAAAAAGCTGACTACAATTTCGCTTGATGATGAGGAATATATAGTTAGACCGGCCGACTCCAGTTCGGCTCAGACCGCTGATACGATCGAGAAAAAATCTGCTTACGTGTACCTCAACCAGGCAATTGACAGCCTGCTTCCAGACGATGCTGCAATTATAACCTTATTTTATAAAGGGGAACAAAGCCTCGAAGAAATTGGGAAAGCCCTGTTTATGGACCCTAATACGGTTAAAGTTAAACTGCACCGGGCAAGGACAAGACTGAAAGAAAAATTACAACATTTATTGCAAGATGAAGTTAAAGAACTGATATGAAGACAATAGAGGAACAAATTTGGGATTATATCGACAGGACCTTAGATAGGGAGGAACAGGAATCGATGCAAACAAAAATTGTGACGGATCCAACCTATCGTAAAATTTATGATGAGCTGGTGGCAGTTAACCTGCAGCTGCAGCAAATCGATATTGATATGCCTTCTATGGCTTTCAACCGTAAAGTAATGGATCAGGTTGCCCTGGAAGTTGCTCCGGTTGCATTAAAAACAAAAGTAGATCAGCGCATTATCTATACGGTAGCGGCTCTCTTTGTACTGCCTGTATTAGCTATCCTGCTTTATGCCATTGCACAAACCGACTTCAAGATGTTTGCTGTAAATATTCCGGAGATGGATTTAGATTTTAGCGCTTACTTTACTCCGCTATTTGTAAAAATATTTCTGTTTACTGATATGGTGCTCGGATTTATTTGTCTGGACGGATTTCTCAGACGCAAAAAGATATAAATAGAAAAAGGGAAGCCATGGCTTCCCTTTTTCTATTTATATCTTTTATATAACAAAGCTATTTGAATATCTCTCCACAGCCTTCTTCACTCAGCCATAGCTGACCACTGCAAATAACCTTGTTGTTATACTATATCTAGTGTACCCGGCCTTTTACTATGTTTTCCAGGAAAACAGCTGCACCAATAAACCCGAAGATCCCGGTTAACAGTGACCATCCAAAACTACCCGAAATTACAAGTGCTGTTAAAAAGGCAAATACAAAGCCTAAAACATAATATACCCAGTCAAAACTTTTTTCTTCTTTAATCATCGCTAAAATACTTAGATCTCAAAGGTATTGATTTATTTTAAATATGAAAGAACTGGCTGCATAAACCATTTTACTAACCTGGTTTATTGTCAGCATTATGTAATATATGATTCAAATCATTATTTCATTGAAAATCAATCAATCGATTGATTAATTTTGTCCCATCAAATCAATGGAAAAGCAAGATAAAAGAATGAACATCCTATCCGCAGCAGAGCAATTATTCTCTGAACTGGGGTATGAAGGTACTTCGACCCGTCAGATTGCAAAGGAAGCCGGTGCAAACATGTCTATGATCAGCTATTATTTTGGCTCTAAAGAAGGCGTTTTTTTAGAGATCATGAATGAAAGGATTAAAGGTTTCAATGCACAACTGGTCAGCATCAACGAGGATATGATTACACCACACCAAAAACTGATGCGGGTGATTGAGGAATACACTACACGTATCCTTACAAACATTTCCTTCCATAAGATGATGCACAGGGAACTTTCACTGGCACAGCGCCCCGAGATGTACTGCAAACTGAAAGATGCGATCCGCGAAAACCTGATTGTAATCGAAAAGATTATTAATGAAGGAATTGCCGACGGCAATTTCCGTAGTATAGATGTACGGATGCTGATTGCGACAATTATGGGAACAATCACCAGTGTAGCCACTACCCCTTCGAAAGTTACAGAAGGCTCAAAGCTGGACATTACCATCCCGAAAGACAGGGAAATCCTTACTAAAAGATTGATCACGCATTTAAAAGATTTGGTTACCACGTATTTAACACCCCAAAAATGATACACAAAACAATTAAACTGAGTTGCTTCGCTCTCCTGCTGCCTGGTATACTCTATGCTCAAAACGTAAAAAAACTGACGCTGCAGGAAGCAATCCAGTTAGGGATAGAAAACAGCAAGAACTTAAAGCTGTCCCAGAATAAAATTGATGTAGCAATGCAGCAGCTGGAGGTGGTTAAAGACAATGCATTACCAACAGCAAGTGTAAGTGCAATTTACAACCACGCAGAAATCCCTACCAACCAGCTTAATATAGGTGGCGAACAGCTCAACCTGCCAAAACGTGCAGATGCTTTTTTAGGTACTGCAGCAGTACAGGAATTAGTTTATGGTGGTGGAAAGTTAAGATATGCCAAGGAAAGCACAAAACTATTAGCCGAAGTAGCCCGTCTTGATGCAGACCAGAATAAGGAAGAAGTGACCTATGCAGTAATCAGCACTTATTTTTCATTATACAAAGTAGGCCAGAGTAAAAAAGTAATTGCACAAAACCTGGCCTCTATCGCCAGCCAGCTTAAACAATCCCAGCGCTTTTTTGAGCAGGGCATCGTGACCAAGAACGATGTGTTAAGGTTCCAGCTTCAACAGGCAAACATTACACTGACTGATCTCGAAGCAGAAGGTAACCGCAAAGTGGTAAATTATAACTTAGATATCCTGCTGGGCCTTCCCGAGGATACCGAGATTGAAATTGCCGATCCAACGGTAGATGTAATGAACGTAGGGCCTTTAAACAGTTATCTGGATCAGGGACTAAGTACAAGGCAGGAACTTAAAGCACTGGATCTGCGCAACAAGGTAGCTGATGTGGATATTAAAAACGTTAAAGCTAACACATTGCCTACAGTGGCACTGGGTGCTAATGCTTACTATATTAATCCAAGCGGCAATTTTATTCCTTCTAATCATCAGTATATTATTCCGATGACGGTAGGTGCTACGGTTTCATGGAACATAGGCAGTCTGTGGACTAATAAAAATAAGGTTACCGATGCCAGGATACAGCAAAAAGGAATTGTAATCCAGAAAGATATCGAAAGCGACCAGGTGAAAACCGAAATCAACAGGAACTTTCAAAATTACCAGGTTGCCGTGAATAAAATAAAAATTCTTGAAACCTCTATTGCACAGGCAAGTGAAAACGACAGGTTGCTGGAATCAAAATACAAAAACAATGTAGCCTCTGCTATTGACAGGATCGACGCAGAAACTTTGCTTTACCAGTCTAAGATCAATCTGGAAATTGCAAAGGCCGATGCTGGTGTAGCTTACTATACTTTATTAAAATCAACAGGAAAAATTTCTCAATAATACCATAATCCCTCTAGTAATGACAACAGAATCAACAACGGAACCAACAATCGAAACCAAAAAGAAAAGTAAAATTGTCCCTATCATATTAGCCGTCCTGATAATTGCAGGTGCCATATTTGGCGTAAAAGAATATATCTATTTTAGTAAACATGTAGACACAGATGATGCGCAGATTGATGGCGATATCAGCCCTGTTGTTGCCCGCGTTGGCGGTTATGTGAATGAGATTAAATTTGAAGAAAATACTAAAGTAACAGAAGGGCAAACCCTCGTAACTTTAGATGACAGGGATTATAAAGTGAAATTAGAACAGGCAATGGCAGGTCAAAAGGGTGCTGATGCCGGCGTTGGTGTTTCGCAATCGCAAATTATTGCAACCTCTGCCAATACAAGTACTGCAAAAGCGAATATCGAATCTGCAAAAGTAAAATTATGGCAGGCACAAAAAGATTTTGACCGTTATGCCAACCTGATTAAGGACGGTTCGATTACACAACAGCAGTTTGACCAGGCTAAAGCAACCAGGGATGTTGCCCAGGCTACTTATAACGCTTCAAGAGATCAATATACAGCTGCATTAAAACAGGTAGGTACTACAAAATCACAGCTTGCGGTTAGCAGCAATGGTGTTTCACAACGTCAGTCGGATGTAGATTTTGCCAAACTGCAGTTGTCTTATACAGAGATTAAAGCTCCGGCAACAGGGATTGTAGGTAAAAAGAGCATCCAGAAAGGTCAGTTGATCCAGGCAGGCCAGTCCCTGTTCTCTATTGTAAATGAAAACACATTGTATGTAACTGCAAATTTCAAAGAAACACAGCTGGAAGAAATCCGTGCAGGTTTGAAGGTTGAAGTAGAAGTTGATGCTTTTCCAGACCAGAAAATAGAAGGTGAAGTATATAACTTCTCTCCTATTACAGGTGCCAAAGGATCTTTGCTCCCTCCGGATAATGCAACAGGTAACTTTGTTAAAGTTGTTCAGCGCGTACCAGTTAAAATTAAACTTAAGGCCTCAAAAGAAATGCTGCAGAGATTACGTCCCGGCATGAGTGTGAAAGTTTCCGTATCAACAAAAGATTAATAAAATGGCCGAGCAAGGTTTAAAAAAATGGGTAATCACCTTTACCGTAATCACAGCTTCGTTACTGGAGCTGATTGATACTACGATTGTAAATGTGGCTGTACCCCAGATTCAGGGTAACCTGGGTGCGACCTTAGAGGATGTGGCCTGGTTATCTACCGGATACGCTGTTGCGAACGTTATTGTGCTGCCCATGTCGGGCTGGCTTGGTAGCAGATTCGGACGAAAAAATTATTTTCTTACTTCCATCATTGTATTTACCATCGCATCTTTTCTCTGCGGTAACGCAACCACGCTCGAAGAGCTGATTGCATTCCGTATCCTGCAGGGTATTGCGGGCGGGGGACTCATTTCCACTGCACAGGCGATTTTACTGGAAACCTGGCCCCGTGAGGATGTGGGGATTGCTACCGCACTGTTTGGGCTAGGCGCCGTTGTAGGCCCTACTGTTGGCCCTACTATTGGCGGTTATATTCTCGATGTAAGTACATGGCCATGGATTTTCTATGTAAATATTCCCGTCGGAATCCTCGCCGCCTACTGCACATATACCTTTATCAAGGTCACGCCGAAAGACGGGCAGGGTAAACCTGTAGACTGGTGGGGTATCGGTCTGCTTGCCGTAGCGGTAGGAAGTTTACAGATCGTACTTGAAAAAGGCGAAACAGAAGACTGGTTTACTACACCATATATCACCGCACTAAGTGTTACTGCAGTGCTGGGACTACTTCTATTTATATGGAGAGAAATGACTACCGACCATCCAATTGTAAATTTCAAGATCATGCGCCACAGGAGCTTCTCCATTGGGATGGTCACATCTTTTATTCTTGGTTTCGGACTTTATGGTTCTGTATTTGTCTTCCCCGTTTTCTGTCAGAACTTACTGGGCTTCTCTCCTTTACAAACGGGAGAACTACTTTTCCCCGGTGGTGTATGTACGATTGTGATGATGCCTTTCATTGGTATCTTCCTCAAAAAAGGCATACCAGCACAGTTTATGGCCACTATAGGCATGTTCCTCTTTTTTGTGTTCTGTAATATGCTTAGCAAATCTACACTGGCATCAGGCACTAACGATTTCTTCCTGCCTCTGGTGATCAGGGGTATTGGAATGGCATTGTTGTTTGTACCACTTACAGCGCTGGCAATGCAGGACCTGAAAGGTCCGGAACTTGGTCAGGGTTCTGGTCTAAACAACATGATGAGACAGCTTGGCGGATCTTTCGGGATTGCATTCCTGACAACCATGATCCATACCCGTCAGGGTTTTCATAGAAGTAACCTGCTGGTTAATATTAATGAATACAACCCCGCATTTACCCAGCGTTTTAGTGTCTATATCAGTAATTTTATGACCAAAGGCTATTCTTACCTGGATGCAAAAATTATGGCTACAAAAGCAATTGAGGGTACGCTGATCAAACAGTCACTGCTCCTTACGTACAGTGATGCATACTGGGTGGCGGGCATGGTAATGCTTTGCTCTATTCCACTGCTGTATTTACAGAAATTCAAAAAGAACGTCAATATTCCTACAGACGCTCACTAAATAAAAAAACAGGCTGCCTTTTGGACAGCCTGTTTTTATTCAAAAAAAATTACAATTTCCTACAACCGTTGCTACACAACAACTAATTAAACATTTAAAAACGTTTAAACCTTTAATGAAAGCAATTTATAGTTATTAGTTATTAAACCAAAATAATTTTATTAACATTATTGCATAGGTCTTCCCCTCAATTTTACGTAGCTTCAAGGCGCAAAAATTGACTACACCTATGACTACGAAACCAAGATTCACAGGGCAGCGAGAGTCTATTTTCAACAATGAAGTTGTCTCTAGATTTGAACTGTATAACAGCCTGTTCTTAACCCTCCCATTTTATAAAATCAAGGATACAGGCACACTCCTGCCACTTTTTATTAAGTATTGCGAAGATGGAGTAAAAAATAAAAAGACTCCTGCCGAGATCATTAGTGTGTTTTTTGAAAAGTATACTCAGGCAAATGATGCGAAGGATGTGATTGATTTGCTCTTCCGTTTTATTCAATATATAGAACGCCAGGTAGTATTGTTTGATGCGGTAGAAGATGCCTCCTTCAGCAAATTAAATACCACAGAAGGACAGGTTTCTCTCCGCTCAATGTTGAAAAAGAGCGAATTTAATACAGACCTTCACGATAAAACGGCAAAACTGATTGAAGATTTCTCGCTTCGCCTGGTACTCACTGCCCACCCTACCCAGTTTTACCCGGGCAGTGTATTGTCAATTATAACAGACCTTACCGCAGCCATCAAGATCAACGATATCGTGACCATTAACCAGCTCTTACAGCAACTGGGAAAAACACCATTTTTTAACAAAAAGTCGCCTACTCCGGTAGATGAGGCATTAAGCCTGTCGTGGTACCTCGAAAACGTCTTTTATTTTGCGGCAGCAAATATCCAGTCTGAGATAGACAGCAGCCTTGAAGAATATCATATCCCCTCAAAAAAGGTAATTGAACTGGGCTTCTGGCCCGGGGGCGATCGCGATGGTAACCCTAATGTACATGCAGAACATACCCTGCAGGTATCAAAAATGCTGCGCCAGATCCTTTTTAGGTGTTATTACAGGGATTTCCGAAAGATGAAACGCCGGGTTACCTTCCGTGGTGTAGAAGAAACCCTTCACCAGATACAGGAAGTACTTTATAATAATGCATTTGATACGAAGATTGTTCCGGAAGACATCTCAGACTTCCTCATCAGCAACCTCAACCAGATTAAAAACACACTGGTAGAATCGCATGATGGACTATTTGCCGATCTGGTAGACGATCTTTTACGAAAGGTAGAACTTTTTGGCAGTCATTTCGCATCGCTGGACATTCGACAGGACAGCAGGGTACTCAGAGATGTGCATGCCTATTGCAGGCAGAATAAGCCTATTATTTCTTTGTTCCCGCAAAACTATGATGACCTGTCAGAACAGGAAAAAATCGTTCATCTTTCTTTCAAAAATGCTAAAATCAATTATATCCCGCAGCAGGATCCGCTGATTAATGATACGCTCGATACGATTACCGGTATTAAAACGATCCAGCAGAACAATGGAGAGCTGGCTTGTCACCGTTACATTATCAGTAACTGCCAGCAGGCTACAGATATTTTACAGCTTATAGAGCTGTTTTTATGGAACGGATGGGATGAAAATCAGTTAACTATCGATTTTGTACCTCTTTTTGAAACTGTAGGTGATCTGAAAGTAGCAGCCGAAATAATGGAAACCTTATATGCCCATCCATTTTACAGGAAGCACCTCGAGAGCAGGGGAAACAAACAAGACATTATGCTTGGTTTCTCAGACAGCACTAAAGATGGCGGCTACCTTACTGCAAACTGGTCCATCTTCAATGCAAAAGTTGCATTAACTTCTATCTCTACAGCCCACAATGTAAAACTGGCCTTTTTTGACGGCCGTGGCGGTCCCCCTTCAAGGGGCGGAGGTAAAACCCATCTTTTTTATGCCTCTATGGGTAAAGAGATTGCCAATAAAAATATTCAGCTTACCATACAGGGGCAAACCATCAGCTCGCAATACGGATCTATTGACAGCGCAGGCTTCAATATGGAACAGCTGGTAAATGCAGGTATATCGGCAGGAATGAAAGAAAAACATAACATTCTTTTAGATCCGCTTCATAAGGATGTACTTGATGTTATGGCTAAAGATAGTTTTGACACATTTGTTGCGTTGCGTAAGCATCCCCTGTTTTTAAGTTATCTGGAACGATTTTCTCCATTAAGCCTGTTATCGAAGATTACGATCAGCAGCAGGCCGGTAAAAAGAAGTTCTGGCGAAAAATTGCGACTGGAAGATTTACGGGCGATTAGCTTTGTAACTTCATGGGGGCAGTTAAAGCAAAATATCCCTGGTTTTTATGGCATTGGAACAGCTTTAAAAAACCAGGAAGAGTCTGGTAACTGGGAGAATATTTGTACAACCTATCGCGAATCAGGGTATTTTAAAACTATTATAGACAATTGTATGATGTCTATGAGTAAAGCTGATTTCTCGATCACTGCACATTTTGCTAATGATCCCGAATATGGTGATTTCTGGACAATGCTGCATAAAGAATATGAACGTTCCAAAGAGATGCTGTTAAAGCTTGCCGGTCATACTACACTAATGGAAAACTATCCTGTAGAGAAGCGTTCTGTTGCCGTAAGGGAAAAGATCGTACTCCCACTCGTACTGATCCAGCACTTTGCGTTAGAGAAGCTTCAGGAGCAGCTTTCGGAGCAGGAACAGCAATCCTATGAAAAGCTGGCTATCAGAACAGTTTATGGTATTGTAAATGCAGGAAGGAATTCTGCTTAATTCGGATAAATTCTATACAATAAAAAGACCGGCACCCTACGGGAGTGCCGGTCTTTTTATTTTTTGATCTTCCTGCAGGCAAATCAATAGCTGCCATCGCATGATTAGATAGTAACGATTACTTCTTTAGTGTGCTTTCAAATAGTTTAAAAATACGTTTATATTCATCAGTCCAGCTTGATGGCTGTACAAAACCATGGTCTTCAACAGGATATACAGCCAGTTCCCAGTTGTTTTTACCCAGTTCAATAAAGCGCTGGCTCAATCTCACGATGTCCTGGAAATGTACGTTTACATCCACCATACCATGGCACATCAGCAAGTTTCCTTTTAATCCGGCGGCAAAATTTATTGGTGAGCTGCGCTTGTAAGCAATTTCATCATTAAAAGGCTCGTTAAGGATATTCGACGTATAACCATGATTATAATGTGCCCAGTCGGTCACCGATCTTAAGGCCGCACCCGAAGCAAAAACCTCCGGCTCATTAAACAACGCCATTAAGGTAATAAAACCACCATAAGAGCCACCGTACAGTCCAACATGCTGAGGATTTACCCCGTACTTTTCTACCAGCATCTTCACCCCGTCAACCTGGTCGGTAAGGTCTTTTCCACCCATATGGCGGTATATCCCGGTCCGGTGGTCCCTTCCATAACCCGAGCTGCCAGTGTAATCGATATCTATTACTGTATAGCCATTATCGGCGAGCATGTTGTTAAACATATATTCGCGCGAATAAGTACTCCACCAGAAGTGTACATTCTGCAGATAACCTGCCCCATGCACAAAAACGACAGCAGGGTGATTTGCATTTTCGGTTTTTGCCAGGTAAACCCTGGCATAAACATCCGCACCATAACGATTTTTGAAAGACACCATTTCCGGCTCCCTCCATGGATAGGCCTTAAACTCTGCTGAGGCCGACTCGGTAACCTGTACCGCTTTTGCCCCGGGCTTGTTTTCCTGGATATACAGTTCCCAGGGTTTGTTCATATACGAATAATT
>Ga0247814_10002272_pt1 | contig 10678 bp, 11 predicted proteins | sample UWRJL179409R1_FD_179947 | JGI IMG/M metagenome (GOLD analysis project Ga0247814, IMG submission 179947) | Plant litter microbial communities from Arlington Agricultural Research Station in Wisconsin, United States - UWRJ-L179-409R-1 | ecosystem: Environmental > Terrestrial > Plant litter >... | reverse complement strand
TGGTGTTGGTGATTGCGTCTCTCGCAGGCTGCAGCGGCGCAACGAACACTCCAGATTCCGACCTCACGACCGATGCCGAGCTGCCCAACAGCCCGGTAAGCGATCGCATGGTTCGATGCGTGTCTGCTGAGGGCTTTGAGATCGTGCGAAGCCTGTACGGAGGCTTCGACGGTCCCGGCGACCTCCCGGCGGCGCAAGTTGAGAAGTTCAACCAGGCCTTCGGCCGGTGCGCCGACGAGACGGGGTGGTCAACCCCGCTGGATGCGTTCACGAGCGAACAGGTAGCCGAACTTTATGCCCAAGAGATCGCGACGCGTGACTGCCTGGCAGAACGTGGCTACCCGGGAGCGGAGCCGCCAACGGAGCAGACCTACGTGGACACTTTCGCTAGCGCCGACCAGTACTACGCGTTCATGGCGATTGCCGACCTGCACCAGTCTGAGCAGGAGCCACTGATTCGCGCCTGCCCGCCACCCACCTGGTTCTTGGATATCTCCGGCTTTGGTGAGTAGCCGCATCCACTAATCGAACAAGACCTCATCAGGAGGCGACTGGGGGCAGCTCGCATTGAGCGCATTCCACTCGGAATTGCCCATACCCATCGCATCGACCGACGCGTAGGGGTACCAGCCCTCAACGGTGAAGTAGCTCTCAACGAACCTCTGCCTGCTAGGCGCAGAGGCAACCGAGATGCCCTCGCGCTCGATACACTCGACCGACTCTGACAGGTACCAGTCGTACAGGGCGCCGAGCTGATCATCGTCGAGACCGCGACTATTCGCGGCATCCAGCGTGTACATCGCCTCGCAGGTGTACTGCGCGACCTTAAACACGCCGCCCCTGACCCGTTGACCTTCCGGAATTGATGTGGGGTCGATCCCCTGCCCGTCAGGCAGAAGAGAGACATCGAATCCGGCCTCGCCGAGGCACTCGATCTGCACCGCCATACGATCTCGCAACGTACGTCTGCTCAGCGAGATTTCCCCTCAACGCCAGTGTCTATCGCCCGTTAAACGACAAACAGCTTAACTATCTCTACAGCTACTACGTCGATGAACTGGTGATATGCCTCAAGTCTGAGGGTTACAGCGTTGATGGCATTCCGAGTAGGCAGACCTTCTTTGAAAATCCAGGTGCGTGGGCGCCCTACAGTGGCATCCCCTATACGGATGAAGCGGAGTGGAAGCGGATAAACAGGGCGTGCCCTCAAGCACCGGGCGACGAGATTTACGAGATCGAGTAAGCGGGGCGCCAAGCCCAATTAGATTCTCTGTGGTCTAGCTGGTGACCTTGGTGCTTGCTGGCCTCACCGGCGCCGCGACCACTCCAGATTCGGGGCTCACAACCGCGGGGTATCCTCACCCAACCAGGCTGGATGCCGGCTTCACCGCCGACTGGGCCGCGGTCCCCGACGACGCAGCCCGCAAGCGCGTCGTCGTGGACCAAGTCGCGTCGCTCACCGACCAGTCGGCGCTGCGCTGGCACGCCGACTTCCTGTAGCGCTCGCAGCTCTACCCAAAGAGCCCCGGCGGGTCCTGCGGGCAGTTCTCCGCGATTGCATCTGCGACCTCCGGGCTGGCCTGCGTCGCGGCTTCGTAGTGGGGCGCCCACGTGCCCGCCTGGCCGTAGGTCTCGATGAAGTTCTGCATGCTGGGCGGAGTGCTGACGTCGTCGAACCCGAGGTCACGCATGCAGTCAACACTGACCTGCGTGAGGTACTGGTAGATGTATCGCAGCTGCTCTTCTGAGAGTGGCCTGGTGAGATGAGGGTCCAAGGGGTACTGAGCGGAGCACGTGTAGGCGGCGAGTGCCCAGCTGACCTCTTGACCGTCCGGAGGTGTGGCGGGTATTCCCTCGCCCGAAGCCGCCGTAGGGAAGCCCGCCTCTGTGAGGCACTCGGCCATCACTGGCGCCCATTCGGATGTCTGAATGAACCTGATTCTCGATACGACGGGCACCTCGACGTCGGGGTGCACACCTAAGAAGCGGTTTTTGCTTTGCTCTAGGTCGATCAGCGCCTGCGCCTCGACCTCGGCATCAGACATGGGCCGTGGGGGCGGTGGGTTCAACGGGGCGGCTGTAGAGCAGCCGGTGATCCAGATGCTGCCTAGTAGCGCGACCGCGGCAAGTGTTTTCGCGTTGCGAGTTGACAAGTAGCTTCTCCGCTCCCTATGGACTGGGTGCCCAGCCGTTGCTGGGCACCCATGAGATCAACCGCAGGAGAGGCCCGCGGAGATCACATTGGTCCCGCTCACATAAGTGCTGGTGCCATCGTTGATGAAGATGAACCCGCTGCTCCCGTTCCACTTGTTGTCCGCGTGGTGCTCGTCGAGGTGCTCGGGTAAGCCATGCTGTACTGCCCCCAGTTCACATTGGAATAGATGTAGTGCGTCGCAACGCCGGTGGAGGTGCTCACCTGCTTGTTGTAGCTACTGGGGCAGTTGCGGTTGCCGGTGTACACCGCGTTGGCACTCGCCGATAGCGGCTGGCCAGCACGCGCAATGCACTGGCGATAGGGCAGCAATCATTGAGATGGTTCGAGGTCGTTTCAGTGTTAACTCCCGTCGATTCGATGGTTATTGCAGAGGCTCCATTGTCTCCGCCACTGAACAGAATGGTGTGTCTAGGATTCCTCGTCAAGTTCGATATCGTGGGTCTTAAGAACTGTTTGAACTTACCTTGGGAGCGCTCTCACAGTGTTCGGTATGGTGTGTCGAGTCGATGAAGACGTAAGTGGGGGAATCCGTGGTGGGTCAGAGTAATGTCGGGAGACGGCGCAGAGTTCCCCTAGTTCTCGTTGCAATAGCGATACTGCTGGTCGGTGCCGTGATCGGTTGGGCCGCAGCCCTTGTGCTCACGCCCCCAAGCGACCTCAGCGATGCAACGGCGTTCACCTTCGTGGCGGTGGAGCAGGGCGAAGTGGGCTCGAGCATCAACCTCAACACCGTCGCCGAGTGGACGCTGACCCCGGTTGGCTCGAACCAGGCCGCGGGCACGGTCACGAGCGTCAACATCGAAGCTGGGCAGGAGGTCGCGGCGGGCTCGACTCTCTATACCGTGAACCTACGCCCCGTGGTCATCGCCCAGGGCGACGTGCCCTCGTTTCAGTCGCTCTCGCAGGGCATGACCGGCGCGGACGTCGCTCAGCTGCAGACCCTGCTGGCTGGTGGTGGCTTCTATAAGGGTGCGGTCAACGGCAGCTTTGGCTACTCGACCACCACGGCCGTCAAGGCGTGGCAAAAGTCGCTCGGCATCGCCGCCGACGGCTCTGTGCAGGCGGGCGACCTGGTGTTCGTGCCCACCTTGCCGACACGCATCGCCCTCGACACGAAGATCGTCAAGCGTGGTGCAACGCTCTCTGGGGGCGAGCGTGTGGTGACGGGTCTGCCCGCGGAGCCGTCGTTCTACGTTCCGGCGTCGGAGGCGCAGGCCGCCCTCATTCCGGATGGAACTGTTGTCGAGATCACCGGGCCGGCTGGCGAGCAGTGGGTTGGGGTCGCATCCGATCAGGAAGCCGACGAGTTCTCGACGGTAAAGGTGCACTTGACTGGAGTCGAAGGCGCGTCGATCTGCGGCGATACCTGCGCGACCGTGCCGGTCACCGAGGCTGCGTACTTCAGTTCGCGGGTGGTCACCGTGGCGACAGTGAGTGGGCTGCGCCTGCCGAGCGCCGCCCTTCTTAGCAAGGCAGACGGATCCACGGTCGTCATTGACGAGGACGCCGTGGAACACAACGTGACAGTTGTCACCAGCGCGCGCGGAATGTCGATCGTCGAGGGTGTGGATCTCGGAACCAAGGTGCGCGTACCCGCGTCGGGCCAATGATCGAGGCCAGGGGCATCACTTTCGGCTACGACCCGGCGGTGCCGATTCTCACCGATTGGTCGGCCTCGTTCGACGCAGGGGAGATCGTCGCGGTGACCGGGCCGTCGGGCCGCGGTAAGTCGACCCTGCTCTACCTGCTCGGGCTCATGCTCAAGCCGACGAGCGGCGAGGTGGTCGTAAACGGCCAGAGTGGCGCGCAGCTCGGCGATCGCCCGCGCGCCCAGCTGCGCGCCGACATGTTCGGCTTCGTATTTCAGGATGCCGCTCTCGACGCCACGAGAACCGTGCTCGACAACGTCATCGAGACGGCCCTCTATCGCGGCGAGCCCCGCGAGTCGGCGATCGCCCGCGCGAACGAGCTCATGACACAGTTCGGGGTCGACCTTCGGGCGAGTGCGAAGCCGGGGCAGGTCTCGGGTGGGCAGGCGCAGCGCATTGCGCTGTGCCGTGCGCTGCTCAACGACCCGCGCATCCTGCTCGCCGACGAGCCGACCGGCAACCTCGACCCGGCCTCGGCGGATGTCGTGGTCGACGCCTTCCGTGCGCAGGCGCACTCTGGCGCGGCTGTCATTGTCGTCACCCATGACCCGAGCCTCGTTGCCAAGTGCGACCGAAAGATCGAGCTGTGAGCGCCTTGGCGCGGTGGCGGGCGGTCGCGCGTGAGGCGCTGGCGACGTCGTGGGCGCAGCCGGTGGCATCCGTGGTGACGATTGTCATGGTTGCGGGAATGTGCGCGACGGTGCTGCTGACCACCGGGCGTACAGTCGGTGCTGAGCAAGCGGTTCTTGGCTCCATTGACGACGCGGGTACACGCTCAATTGTGGTGCGCGCGGATGCCGACGCAGGCCTCGACACTGAGGTGCTGGAGCGCATCGCCCAGATCGACGGCATCGAGTGGGCCGGAGCATTCAGCTCAGCGACGGACGTGCGCAATGCGGCCTTTCCAGGCGGAACACGCGTGCCAGTGCGACTGGCCTGGGGCGATGACCTCGCGGCGCTCGGCGTGCCGGCGGTGCCCGCAGTGCCGAATTCCAGCGCCTACGCGAGCTCATCGGCGCTCGAGCAACTGGGCATGCCCGACGGCATTGGGGGAGTGGAGACGACTGCTGGCGGCGACTACGCCGTCATGGGCGAGATCGCCGTGCCCGACTACCTGCAGTTTCTCGAGCCTCTCGTCGTGGTGCCGCAACAGCCGACGACCGAGAGCTCTGCTGTGGGGGTACTGGTGGTGATTGCCGAGCGACCTGATCTGGTGACGCCGGTGGCAGGTGCTGTGCTGTCCGTTCTTGCGGTCGACGACCCGACCAAGGTGAAGGTGTCGACGAGCGAGAGTCTCGCGACCCTGCGGGCTCTCGTCGAGGGGCAGCTCGGCAGCTTCGGCCGCAACCTAGTCATCGTGATCTTCGCGCTCACTGCGGTGTTGGTGGCCGCGATTCTCTATGGACTTGTCATGCTTCGGCGCAAGGACTTCGGCCGCCGCCGCGCGCTCGGTGCCTCGCAGGGGCTGATTGTCGCCCTGCTGCTGACCCAGATTGCGGTGCTCAGTGCTATCGGAGCGGCCATCGGCAGTGGGGCCGCCGCGATAGGCCTTGCGGCTAGCGGCGACCCCCTGCCCGGCTTCGACTTCTTTGTCGCGGTCTCGCTCTTGGCGATCGTGGTTGGTACCGTCGCGGCGCTGGTGCCTGCACTGGCAGCCGCCCGCCGCGACCCGCTCAAAGAGCTTCGAGTGCCCTAGGTGCTACGAGCCGAAGGTGCTCCAGCACCCCTTGCCGTTGCCGGTGCCGCTGAAGAAGCCACCGCTCGCGTAGGCCGTCGTACCGGTGAGCACGTGGGCTGGGGCGTAGCGGTGCGACTCGAACCAAGGCCAGGCTACGACCCACTGCTTGCCGTACGACTTGATGCCGTACTGGCTGCTGGCGTTCAACGTGCCGTAGCCGGTGACCTGCGTTCCACCCCAGCCTGCGCCACATGAGATGGCTCCATATGAGGCAGTTGCCGCAAAAGCGGGGGCAGACCCGCTGATGACGGCACTGAAAGCGAGTACAACGGCGGCGATGCCGATAGTGCTTTTCTTCACGTAGTTTCCTTTGTTTGACAAGATCTCATGATCCTGTGAGCCAAATGCTATAGTTCACGAAAAGTTCTGTCTACCCACCTACCCGACCGAAAGAGCAGCCCTCGCCGATGCGTAAAGATGCGCCCATTGCAGTCCTCCTTCTCGCGGTACTTGCTGTATCAGGATGTGCAGAATCGCCGTCTGAGGTGGGGCCAGTGGGAGGCACGAGCGACTGGGAGCAGTTCCACGCCGAGTTTCCCGATGTGCCCAAACCCGAGACCACCGTCGTACGCACAGTCGACCCCGCGGAGTGGGCATCCGTCATCGCCAACTGCATGCACGAGGCGGGTTTTCCCGACGTCGTAGCCGAGGAGGATGGCTCGCTCAGTTGGGAAGGATTGACCGAGCAAGCCGAGCAGCTCGGCCTTGCCAAGTACATCTGCCTCGCGCAGTATCCTCTCGACCCGAAGTACACGACAAAGCCGACGGAGGAGCAGATCGGCAAGGTCTACGACTACCTGACGCTCGTGCAAGTGCCCTGCCTTGAAGAGCTGGGCTTTGAGATTCCGGAGCCACCGAGCAAGACCCGCTTTATCGAGACCTATCTCGATTCGCCGGAGTGGCTGCCGTATGCCCAGGTAGCAGGCCCGGATGTGCCGGCCGAGGCGTACGAGCAAGCGGTCGAGCTATGCCCGCAAAGCCCGCCGCCCGGCTCGGAGTACGACCTCTTCTAAGCCTTCGCGGCTGGGGGATCTAGCCAGCACTCATGCCCCCGCGAAAGTAGACTCATCACCGTGGCAGGCCTGATCAGACGAAGCGATATCGACGAAGTCAGGTCACGCACGAACATCGCCGACATCGTGGGCGACTACGTCACCCTCAAGAGCGCTGGCGGCGGTTCGATGAAGGGCCTCTGCCCCTTTCACGAGGAGCGCAGCCCCAGCTTTCACGTGCGCCCGCAGGTCGGTTTTTACCACTGCTTTGGATGCGGCGAAGGCGGCGACGTCTTCACCTTCCTCATGAAGATGGACCACGTCAGCTTCTCTGAGGCCGTGGAGCGTATGGCGGGTCGGCTCGGCTACGAGCTGCGCTACGAAGACGGCGGGCAGGCGACGGATCACGGCGTGCGAGCCCGCATCCTTGCCGCTAACCAGGCTGCCAGCGAGTTCTACGTCGCCCAGCTCGCGACGCCAGAGGCGGAGCCCGGCCGCAGGTTTCTCGGTGAGCGCGGTTTCGACGCGAGTGCCGCACAGCGCTTCGGCATCGGCTTCGCCCCCCGCGGCGGCGCGGTAGGCAAGCACCTCAAGACCCTCGGCTTCAGCGAGGAGGAGCTGGTGACGGCCGGCATCCTCGGCAGGGGCGATCGGGGGGATGTCTACGATCGCTTTCGTGGGCGACTCATCTGGCCGATCCGCGACACCACCGGCGCCACCCTCGGCTTCGGCGCCCGCAAGCTGCTCGACGACGACAACGGCCCGAAGTACCTCAACACTCCCGAGACGGCGGTCTACCACAAGAGCCAGGTGCTCTACGGGCTCGACCTCGCCAAGAAAGACATTGCGCGCGGCAAGGAGGTCGTGATCGTCGAGGGCTACACCGACGTGATGGCCTGCCACCTCGCCGGCGTGACCACCGCCGTCGCCACCTGTGGAACGGCGTTCGGCGTCGATCACATCAAGATCATCCGGCGGGTGATGGGCGACCAAGACAACGCGAACACCCGCGGCACCGGCGAGGTCATTTTCACCTTCGACCCGGATGCCGCCGGCCAGAACGCCGCGAGCAAGGCCTTCGCAGAGGAGCAGCGCTTCGCCGCGCAGACCTTCGTCGCGGTTGCGCCCGACGGCCTCGACCCCTGCGACCTGCGGCTCAAGCGCGGCGAGGATGCCGTGAAGAACCTCATCAAGACTCGCAAGCCAATGTTCGAGTTCATGATCAAGCGCGTGCTTGACACCCACAACCTCGAGACCGTCGAGGGGCGGGTGTCTGCGCTGCGCGAGGCGGCTCCGGTCGTCGCGGGAATCCGGGATGCCGCTCTGGGCACCGGCTACCGCCGCAATCTCGCGGGCTGGCTCGGCGTCGACATCGCCGAGGTTGAGCGAGCGGTCAAGTCGGTCGGGCGTACGCCCGACCAGCAGCAGGTGCAACAGGAACGCCCGACCGGCCCCACTCTCACCCAGCTGGCCACCGACCCGCTGACGCGGTTGGAGCGGGATGCCGTCATGGCGATCCTGCAGCATCCGGTCGACGTGGGCGCGGCCCTCATCACCCGCTTCGGAGAGGTGGGATTCGGCGATGAGAGCCTCGCAGTTGTGCGTGACGCGATCGTCACCAGCGCAGTCGCGGCGGAGGGGCCGGCCTGGCTCTCCACGGTGACGGCGGAGGTGCCAGAGCACTACGCGACGCTCGTGCAGCAGCTGGCCATTGCGCCGATTCCCCAGCGCGACGAACTCATGGCCAGCTACTGCGTCGGCGTGGTGACGGCGCTCATCGACCGTGACCTGTTGCGCAAGAAGAAGGACCTTCTCGGCGCCCTGCAGCGACTCAACAAGGAGGAGCAGCCCGAGAAGTACACCGAGCTGCAACGTGAGCTCATGCGCATCGAGGCGGACCGCCGCAGCGTGCGCAGCGAATGAGATACTGAGTACCCCGTGACGAAAGATATTCAGCTGCCGCCTGCCGTCGTGGCGACCGACATTTCGGTGCGCTACCGCCAGCGTGGCTCCGTGCCCGCCGCCCATGCGATCGACGGCGTCACCTTCACGATCGAGCGTGGCCAGACGCTGGCCGTGCTCGGCGAGAGCGGATCGGGCAAGAGCACGCTCGCGCGCATCCTCGCCGCCCAGAACGACCTCGATGCGTCTGACTCGCCGCGCATCACCGGCGGAGAGCTGCGCGTGCTCGGCACCCCCATTCGCCGCATCGGAGCCCACAAGCGCGCCCGGCTGCGCGGCCGAATCGGCTACGTGCCGCAGGGCGCCGGCGGGCTGCTCGTGCCGCACCTCACCGCGGGCGAGTCGATCGCCGAGCCGATCTTCGCCCGCGACCGCAAGTTCAACCAGCACCGGGCGGGCATGATCGTCGCCACCCTCATCGACGCGGTGCGCCTGCCCATGCTGACGATGAACAAGTATCCATACGAGCTGAGTGCCGGTCAGCGCCAGCGGGTCGCGATTGCGCGTGCCCTCGTTCTCGAGCCTGACCTGCTGGTGGCAGACGACCCGACATCCGGCGTGGATGTCACGGCCAGGCCCGCAATCATCGAGATCATCCACGAACTTCAGAACGACCTCGACTTCTCGGCTTTCGTCGTGACGAGCAACCTGCACGAGGTCGAGAACCTCAGCCGCCGCGTCATGATCATGTGCCGCGGTGAGGTGGTCGGCCGCGGCGACATCGACGAGGTGCTCGCCAACCCGCAGCACCCCTACGTCGAGACGCTCGCGCGCACGCGCGACCTCGACCGCGTACCCGAGGCCGCGAGTGTCGACATCTAGCGACACCATGGCTTTCATCGAGGACATGCTCGGCGACCTCGACTGGCGCACCGCGCGCATGTTCGGCGAGTACTGCATCTACGTCGACACCAAGCCGGTCGCCTTCGTCACCAACGACACCCTGTGCATCAAGCCATCCAGTGCGGATGCCGCCCTCTTCGAGCGCACGACGCCGGGCGAGGCCTACCCTGGCTCCAAGCTGTACCACCAGGTCTCGGGCGACCAGCTCGAAGACCGGGAGTGGCTGCAGCAGGCGCTGCAGGCGACCGCCGACGCGCTGCCCCTGCCGCCGATCAAGAAGCCGAAGAAGTGACCCGCGGTACCGGTCAGCACCGCGACCTTGCGGCAGACAACCGCGTTCAGCCGACTCACCGCCCGACGCCAGGGCCCATCGCTGTGCTGCCCAGTGCGGACCCGGTCTTCGTCCACGCCGTGTTGGCGGGCGGCGGCACCGTCGAGCCGCTGAGCGACGCCACCACCGGTGTCGTCTGGCTCAGTGAGAAGCGATCGGATGCCCTCGAGGCGGTTCTCGACGCCCACCCCGCAATTCAGTGGGTGCAACTGCCGTGGGCCGGAGTCGATGCCTTCGCGGGCATCCTCGCGCGTTTCGCCGACCGGCCGTACCCGCTGTGGACAAGCGCGAAGGGCGCTTACTCCGAACCGGTCGCCGAGCACGCGGTTGCCCTCACTCTCGCGTTGCTCAGGCGCTTTCCACAGAAGGTGCGCGCGGGTCGATGGGTCGAGAAGAGCGGCACCTCGATCTTCGGGCTCAACGTGACAATTGTCGGAGCGGGCGGCATTGCCAGCGAGATCATTCGGCTGCTCGGCATGTTCGACGCGAACATCACCGTCGTGCGCCGCTCAGCAGAGCCCATGCCCGGCGCCGCGGTGACCGTCACGGCGAGCGAGTTCGCGTCGGTGCTGCCAACGGCGGATATCGTCATTCTCGCGGCGGCGAGCACGGGCGAGACGGCCCGTATTCTCGGTGAGGCGGAGTTTCGGCTGATGAAGCCATCCGCTGTTCTCGTCAACATCGCACGCGGGGCGCTCGTCGACACCGATGCTCTGGTCGACGCGTTGCGCAGCGGCACGATTGCCGGCGCCGGCCTCGACGTCACCGACCCGGAGCCGCTGCCCGACGGGCACCCGCTGTTCGCCGAGCCCAACTGCATCGTCACCTCGCACTCGGCCGATACCCCCGAGATGACCGCGCCCCTGCTGGCCAATCGCATTCGGCTCAACGTCGCGGCGCTGCATTCCGACACAGGATTCGTTGGAATCGTCGACCCTACGGCAGGGT
>Ga0247814_10002271_pt1 | contig 10678 bp, 10 predicted proteins | sample UWRJL179409R1_FD_179947 | JGI IMG/M metagenome (GOLD analysis project Ga0247814, IMG submission 179947) | Plant litter microbial communities from Arlington Agricultural Research Station in Wisconsin, United States - UWRJ-L179-409R-1 | ecosystem: Environmental > Terrestrial > Plant litter >... | reverse complement strand
GTATTGCTTCACTTTTAGAAGTTGGTACAGGTTTTAACGGAGAAATGACAGGACGAGAAAATATTTTCTTAAATGGTGCTATTCTCGGAATGACCAAAAAAGAAATAGCTTCTAAACTTGATGAAATTATCGAGTTTTCCGGTTGCGAACGCTACATAGATACACCAGTAAAAAGATATAGTTCCGGAATGACCGTTCGTTTAGCATTTGCAGTAGCAGCTTTTTTAGAACCAGAAATTTTAGTCATTGATGAGGTTTTGGCTGTTGGTGATGCTGAATTTCAGAAGAAAGCTATTGGCAAAATGCAGGATATTTCTCGTTCAGATGGGCGTACAGTTATTTTTGTTAGTCATGATTTAAGTGCAATCAGTACTTTAACTAGACGTACAATACTTCTTGCAAATGGAAAAATAGTGGCAATAGAGGAGACAAATAAAGCCATTTCGTTGTATTCATCTATGCATAAATACGATAATAATTTTGAACATGAAATTCAATCCAATAATCCAACAGTAACTAAAGTTCAAATTTTTACTTCTGAAGGGGGAACATTACAAGGTTATAAAAAACCTTTTAAAATTAATTTTGAAATCGCAATGCCAGAAGATGATATAAAGAATATGGCGTTATCTTTTCAAATTTTAAATCATTTAGAAGTGCCAGTTTTATATGATTACATATTTGATATTAATACTGAAATATGCAGATCGAAGGGTATTAATTTTTTGTCGTTTACTTATAACGAACTTTCTCTCTATAAAGGTACTTATAGTATAAAAGTTCATTTGTCAGAAACAAAAATGAAAAGAAAATTTCAAGAGTTTAATTGTTGTGCATTTGATTTAGACATGATTGGTATAAAAGAACCTGAATGGGGATGGCAAAAAAATGTATGTCAATATTTTGAAGATGGTGGTTGGGTAAAAGATATTAAATAATTAGATTTTATTATGGAAAATAATTTAGATAAGAAAAGCTGGGATCCTTTTATTAATTTAAAAGCAGATAAAATGCAAATTTCTTTTTACTTAATTAGAAAATCATTATTAGCTGCCGTTTCTGAATTAAAACCTAAATTGCATGGAAGCGTTTTAGATCTTGCTTGTGGCATTATGCCCTACAAAGAGTTTCTTAAGAATGATTTAGTAAAAGAATATATAGGCGTAGATCTTGAGCCAACACAATATCATCATCATGTAAAACCAGATTATTATTGGGATGGAAAAACAATTCCACTTGAAGATAATTCAGTTAATTTCATTCTTACTACAGAATTTCTAGAGCATTATTTAGATACACAGCATATTTTAAAAGAAATCAATAGAGTTTTGAAACCGGGAGGGACATTTTTTTTTACAGTTCCCAACATTTGGCCAATTCATGAAGCTCCTTACGATTATCATAGATTTACACCTTTTGCACTAGATGAACATTTCAAAAATGCTCAATTCTCATCTTGGGAAATTAAACCATTAGGAGGATTTCATTATTATCTCGCCTTATCATTTGCCGTATGGAATGATTTTAGACTCCAACAAAAACATAAAAAACTTGTGAAACCATTTTTAAGTGTATTCATTAAGTTTTTAATAAGAAAAGATAAAAAAACTAAGCTTTTTCAGAATGGTGACATGTATTCTGGTTTATACGGTTTTGTAACGAAATAATCTACCCCATTTTTAGTAATACAAACTTCTAAGATGAATCCAATTTTGTCCATAATAATTCCTTGCTTTAACGTTGAGACTACTTTAGAATCTACTTTAGAATCTGTATTAAATCAAGATTTTCAAGAGTGGGAAGCCATTATTGTAAATGATGGTTCAATAGATGGGACAGAAGAAATAGCGTTAAAGTGGACAAATCAAGATAAAAGATTTAAATATTTTTCGAAAGAGAATGAGGGATTAGGCAAGACCAGAAATTATGGAATTTCAAGGTCAAATGGAATTTATATACTACCTCTTGATTCTGATAATCTATTAGAAAAAGATTTTGCGTTGAATGCTATTAAAATGTTTGAAAAAGATTCTAATATTGGTGTAATACATGGGGATGCAGAATATTTTGGAGAAAGAAATGGACTTTGGAAAGTTGATGATTTTAAATTAAAAAAAATGTTAATTCATAATTACATAGACGCTTGTGCGATTTATAAAAAAGAACTTTGGGGAAAAATTGGAGGTTATGATGAAAATATGCCTTATCAAGGGCATGAAGATTGGGATTTTTGGCTCTCACTAGGAAGTCATAACGTAATTTTTTACAACATGCATAAAGTTACGTTCAAATATTTTGTTTCTAAAAATTCGATGATTAGATCGTTTACTGACGATATGTTATTTTTAAATCAAGATTACATTGTGAAAAAACATAGTAAATCAATTCATGATGAATATGTTTTAGCTATAGCGTCCTCTGAAAAAGAATTATTAGAGAGTCAAGAAAAGCTTAAGAATAAAAGATATGTTTTGGACTTATTTTTCTATACCTTTTTTGGATTTACATTTTTTAAAAGTTTGCCTAAATCATTTAAGAAATAATGTATAATATTAGCCCCTTAATCTCTATAATAGTACCCAATTATAATCATGAAAAATTCTTAAAGCAACGCTTAGATAGTATTTTTAATCAAACATATCAAAACTTTGAAGTTATACTATTAGATGATTGTAGTACAGATAATAGTAGAGACATACTTTTAGAATATGCTAAAAGAACACAAGTCACTCATTATATTTTTAATGAGAAGAATTCGGGAAATACTTTTTTTCAATGGAAAAGAGGAATATCTCTTGCAAAGGGTGAATATATTTGGATTGCTGAATCGGATGATTTTTGTGAAAACAATTTTCTAGAGATTGTAAGTAAGCCTTTGCTGGAAAACGATGAAGTTGTTTTGTCTTATTGTCAATCGAATAAAGTTGATGAAAATAGTATTTTAATTGGAAACTGGAAAGCGCATACCAATAGTTTTAATACTTTGCAATTCGAGGAAAATTTTGTTATAGATGGTGATTTATTTATAGAGAAGTATCTCATTTATAAAAATATTATTCCTAATGCCAGTGCTGTATTATTTAAAAAAAGTAACCTAAAAATTAACGATATTTTAATTGAAAATGATCAATTAAAATATTGTGGCGATTGGGTTATTTATTTAGAGCAAATTGTACAATTTAAAATTGCTTTTATTTCAGATTCTATTAATAATTTTAGATTTCATGGAAATAGCGTTATTGCGAAAGCATCACAGACGGAAAATAGAGCTTCTATTATTGACATTGATTTTGAGATGAGGAAAGTTATGATTGCATTTTTGCAAAAAAATAAACCGACAAATTATAATGCGATTGTTTCAAATAATAGAAAAATTATGAAATTATTAAAATATGATAAAGGTATATTTCTAATTGAGAATAACAGAAGATGGGAAGGGGCATTCGTATTACTAACTATTTTTGATGAATTTTGGAAAAGATATCATTTTAAAAAAAGGTTAGTTTTAAAATTTAAAAAAAATATTTCAGGATAATAACTTTTTTTATTTTAATAAAATATCATAGTAAATTGACTATGATTTAAGATATTTTTTGTCTTTCTAATTAATTTCAATCTATTACTTGGTTTTTTAATTTTTTATAAATATTTTTTTTAATGAGAATTTCTGAAATAAAAGTTGGTTACGTAGTGTCATATGATTTCGACTTACTATTGTTATCTATAAATCAATTATATAAGAAGGTAGATAGAATATATATAGCAATTGATAAAGAAAAAAAAACATGGAGTGGCAATTTTTTTGAAATATCAGAGTCGTTTTTTACCAAAATAAATCAATTGGATATTGATAATAAAATCGAATTTTATTATGATTCTTTTTATGTAAGAGATTTATCTCCTTCTGAATGCGAAACAAGAGAGAGAAATATGTTATTGCAAAAAATGGGAAGAGGGTGGTTAATTCAGTTAGATACAGATGAATACGTATATGATTTTGATAAACTAAGGAGTTATTTAAAAAAATATTGGTACTTAACAGTTTTTCCTGCATATACTCCAATTGTATTTAGAGGAAGATTAATTACCTTATTTAAAAAAATACCTGAGGGATATTTATATATAGATAATGATGAAAAATTCTCGTTTATTACAAATATACCTAACTATGAGTCTTGCAGAGCAAATAAAAGCGTAAGAAACTTTTTCATAAATTTTAATGTAATACATAATTCATGGGGAAGAACAGATGAGGAACTTCTATTAAAAATAAAAAACTGGGGGCATCGAGATGATTTTGACACCCAAAAGTTCTTTGAATCATGGAAACAATTAAATTATCTTAATTATAATAGTTACAAGAATTTTCATCCAATTATTCCGGAAGTTTGGAATGAACTACATTTTATAAAATCTAAATCGGTAGAAAATTTTATTAATAATTATGCTCAAAATAATACACAAAATTTAATAGAAATTAAACCATCTATCTTTTTTAAAGCATTATTTGGCAAACTGAAGTTTTTTAAAAAAAAGAAACATTAATAATTATATGTTATCCATAATAATTTGCAGTAGAAAAAAGGAGATTGATTCTAATTTGTTTGAAAATATTAAAAAAACCGTAGGTTGTTATTATGAGTTGATAGTTATTGATAATTCTAAAAATGAGAAATCTATTTTTGAAGCATATAATGATGGTATTTCAAAAAGTAAAGGACATTTTTTTTGCTTTCTGCACGATGATATCATTATACATACCAATAATTGGGGAAATATTTTGCTCAATCTTTTTAATAAGGATAGTCGTCTGGGCCTGATTGGAGTAGCGGGTACCAAAATTAAAAGTAAAATGCCTTCAGCTTGGTGGGATTGCCCACATTACCAAAAAGCAGCAAACTTAATTCAGCATTTTGGTGATGAGAAGATAGTAACTTGGAATTATGGCTTTGAACAAGAAAGTAATGTTGAGGTGGTTACTATTGATGGAGTTTTTATGGCAATGAGAAAAAACGAACTTATTTCATTTGATACTCGAATGAAAGGTTTTCATAATTATGATTTAAATATTTCTTTAGAGCATAAAAAAAAAGGTCTTAAAATAATTGTTACTAATGAAATTTTAATAGAACATTTTTCATTAGGTAATGTAAATGAAAATTGGATGTTTTCCACCTTGAAAGCGCACAAAATTTATAATAATTATTTACCAATAAGTATTCCTGACATCCAAAATCATGAAACAATAAAATTGTTAGAAATTAAGAATGCAAAAAGATTTATGAAACAAATTTTAAGTTTTGGATTAAATAAAAAAACTATTAATATTTGGTTTAATTTTTTTTCATTTTTAGTCTACTCTAAATTTTATTTAGAATATTTAAAGAAAATATACAAATGATGCTTGCCATAGTTATTCCATATTATAAAATTATGTTTTTTGAAGAAACATTAGAATCTTTAGCGAAACAAACTGACAAGCGTTTTAAAGTTTACATAGGTGATGATGAAAGTCCCGAAAGTCCATTATCTTGCTTAGAAAAATACAAAGATAAGTTTGATTTTACATATTATCGTTTTGACAAAAATATAGGAGGAGTCTCTTTAGTTAAACAATGGGAACGCTGCATAGATTTAATTGAGAATGAAGAGTGGATTATTTTGCTGGGTGATGATGATTTCTTGGAAGAAACTGTTGTAGCATCATGGTTTAAAGAGTATCCAGTCTTTAATGAAAAATCGAATGTAGTTAGATTTGCAACAAAGTCAATAAATATGATTTTAAATAAGGTTAGTGACTCGTTTAAACATCCTTTATGGGAGAAAGCAACTGATTCTTATTTTAGAAGATTTAAAGGTTTAACAAGAAGTACCCTGTCCGAATATGTGTTTTCAAAAGAAGCTTTTATTAAATTTGGATTTTATGATTTTCCTTTGGCTTGGCATAGTGACGATGCAGCTTGGTTATCTTTTTCTGATCATAAACCCATTTTTACAATAAATGATAGTCATTTGTTTATTAGACATTCTTCTTTTTGCATCTCTGGAAATAAAGGAAATCAAAATTTGAAAAATATTGCAAGTGAAAAATTTTATACAGAATGTATTTTTAAAAATATTAATTTATTCAATAAGTCGCAAAAAATAGATTTAGTATTAGAATATGAGATTTCTGTAAAGAAGAATAGAAAATTAAAAATTTCTGAATGGTGCAATTTATGTTGGTTTTATTTTTCTAACCACGAGTTTATATTGTTTTTTAAATGTATTAGAAGGTTTTTTTTAAGTTTATCAATTTAATTTTTTTATTAAATGATGCTGGCTATTATAATCCCTTATTATAAATTTACATTTTTTGAAGCTACTTTACAGTCGCTTGCCGATCAGACTAATAAACAATTTAAAGTTTATATCGGAGATGATTCAAGCCCAGAAGATCCGTCAATTCTTTTGGAAAAATTTATTGGAAAAATTGATTTTCAATACAATAAATTTCAATCTAACTTTGGTGGTACTTCGTTAGTTAAACATTGGGAGAGATGTGTAAATCTTTCATTAAATGAAGAATGGTTTATGATTTTAGGCGATGATGATGTTTTAGAATCCAATTGCGTCGAAAGTTTTTATAGTAAAATTAACACAGTTAATCAGGGATTTAACGTGGTGAGATTTGCCAGTTGTAATATTGACCAAAAAGGGAAACAAATATCAAAAGTCTTTCAAAATCCAATTATTGAAAGTTCAATTGATTTTTTTTTTAGAGAAAGAAGATCTTCTTTAAGCGAATATCTGTTTAATAAAGAAAAATTTTTTACTGTCGGTTTTAAAGATTTTCCCCTAGCCTGGTGTACTGATATTTTGGCAGTTTTAGAGTTTTCCAATTTTGAAAATGTTTATTCAATCAATGATTCAATTGTTTATGTACGTATTTCTGAAAGGAGTATATCTGGGAGTAAAGGTTTAGAAAGATTAAAAAGCCAAGCAGCTTTTGAGTTTTTATATTATTTATTAGTTGAAAAAAAACATTTTTTTAATTCTTTTCAAAAAGAAGAATTACTTAAAGCGATTATTAGAATTTATCTAGCCAATAAAAAAAACAGCATGTTTTTTTTTAAATTGTCATGGTATTTTTTGAATAATTTTTTTATATATGGGTACTTCAATTTTATAAAGTTGATTTTTTTAAGTTTGAAAAAACATAAGTTAAAATTTAAAAAAAATGTTATTAAATAATCCTATTGTCTCTATAATTATTCCGACGTATAATAGAGCTCATCTTCTTGTTGAGACTTTGGAAAGTGTCTTGGCGCAAACTTACTCTAATTGGGAGTGTATTATTGTAGATGATAATTCAACTGATGAAACACAACTATTGTTGAATGAATATAGCAATAAAGACAATAGATTCACTTATATAATTAAATCTGAGAAACAAAAAAAGGGAGCAAGCATTTCTAGAAATTTAGGACTTAAAATAGCGAGAGGTGAGTTTATTCAATTCTTGGATTCTGATGATCTCCTTGCGGATAATAAAATTCAAGAACAAATAAAATTACTAATTAATGAAAATAAATATACTGTTTGTACTTGTAAATGGGGAAAGTTTATAGAAAAATCTGATCCATTAACGCTCATAGAGAATAGTGCAGATTATAGAGACTTTAATACGATTAAAGAGTATTTTAATTTAATAGGTATTCATGGGGGGTTCTTTCCGCCGATAAATTTTTTAATAAATAAAGAATTAATTAATCAGTCGGGATATTGGAACGAAAGCCTTACTGTAAATGATGATGGGGAGTTTTTTTTTAGAGTTCTATTAAATGCTGACAAAATATTGTTTTGTGCAAAAACATATGTTTTATATAGAAATAATTTAACTGATAATTTAAGCATACTAAACTCAGAGATTAAAGCAATTAGTTTATTAAATAGTTGGAAAATTATCGAAGCTTTATATAGAACGAAATATAACGAAGAAAATTCAGATTATATTAATAAAAAGAAAAGCAGTGTTTATAGTGAATTAAAAAAAATGTATCCAAAAATAATATGTAAAAACACAAGCTTCTTCAAACAGCAAATTAAAGAAGATACTTTAGTTAAGAAAATAAGTAAATTAAAAAAAAGAATTAAAAACAGGTTAAAAATTGTTTTTAGATTTTAATATGAGAGTAGGTTATAATCCATATAAAGATCAAAAAAATGATGAATCGAAATACATTCATCAGGTTATCATACCAGTATATATCCCTAATCATGAGGCATATTTTAAAGATAGTTTTGCAATTTTAAAACTATGCTTAGAATCTCTATTTGCAACAATACACAAAAAATCTTTTATAACTATCGCTAATAACGGGAGTGACAAAATTGTGTCAGATTATTTGGATGCTCTTTTAAGACAAAATAAAATTCAAGAACTAATTCATACTGAAAATATAGGAAAGCTCAATGCGATACTGAAAGGTTTAGTTGGGAATGCAATAGAATTGGTCACAATATCCGATTCAGATGTCTTGTTCTTACCCAATTGGCAAGCCGAAACTGTAAAAGTTTTTACTCATATTCCTAATGCCGGAGTTGTAGGCATTGTTCCTCAGTTCAAAATGTACGAAGCTAATTGTGGTAACGTTATTTTTGACAATTTATTCAACAAAAAATTACAATTTGTCCCTGTAAAAAATAGGGAAGCCTTAATTCGGTTTTATGATAGTCTTGGCTGGGATCGAAATTACAATCAGGATTATTTGCAATATGCTTTAGGTTTAGAACTTACCCCGGATTTAAAAGTTTTAATAGGTTCAGGACATTTTGTAGCCACGTATAAAAAAGACATGTTCAAAGAATTAGTATCTTATATAGGTTACAAAATGGGTGGAAATAGCGAAGGATATCTAGATCAATTACCATTGCATAAAAATTATTGGCGCTTAACAACTCAGGATAACTATGCGTATCATATGGGTAATACGCTTGAAAACTGGATGGGTATTACAACTGTTGAAAAAACAACGGATGAAAACTTAGATTCAAATTTTTCTATAAATAAAAAAGAAAATGAACTTCTGCATTTTATTAAAAACAAGATTTTTATAAAGTTTATTTCGTTCAAATGGAGTATTAAGCTGTTTTTGAAATATAAAAAATTACCAAAATCAATGATTGAAAATTATTAAGCATGCAAAGCCAAAAAAGATTTTCAATTTTAATCACCACAAAAAACCGAATAAAAGATTTGGCTTTTACATTGCGTAAAATTCAAAATTTACTAGACAGGGAAGATGTCATTTGTATGATTTGTGATGATGGTTCGACTGATGAAACGTATCTTTTTCTACAAGAGAATTATCCTGAAATTCAGCTAATTAAAAACGATAAAAGCAAAGGCTTAATCTACAGTAGAAATCGGTTACTGAATCTCGTTACTACAGAATATGCTATTTCTATAGATGACGATTTACATTTTATAACCCAGAATCCTCTCAAAATTATTGAAGAAACCTTTAGTCAAAACTCAAAAGTAGGTATACTTGGTTTTAGGATTTTTTGGAGTTTAGACGAGCCTGAGACAACTATTTCAAAAGACGTTTCACATCGCATGAAAAGTTTTGTGGGTTGTGGGCATGTATGGCGAATGTCTGCATGGAAAGATATTGCCAATTATCCGGAATGGTTTGTTTTTTACGGAGAAGAAAATTTTGCCTCTTACCAATTATTTAAAAAAAAATGGGAAATACATTATTTACCAGAAGTTTTAGTCAATCATAGAGTAGATGTAATAGCAAGAAAAAATAATGCCGATTATAGCATAAGACTTCAAAGATCATTGCAATCAGGCTGGTATCTTTATTTTTTATTTTATCCAATTTCGGTTATTCCTCGAAAATTAGCATATTCTATTTGGATACAACTAAAGTTGAAAGTTTTTAAAGGAGATTTTAAAGCATTGAAAGCACTTTTATTAGCAATAATGAATTTATTTATAAATATTCCGAACATCGTAAAAAATGCAAACAGATTATCTTTGAAAGAGTTTAATCTTTATCAACAGTTAGAAGAAACCAAAATTTATTGGAAAACAGAAGATAATAATTTAGTTGAATGAAAAACATTGCTATAATTCCTGCACGGGGTGGGTCTAAAAGATTGCCTCAAAAAAATATAAAATTGCTTGACGGATTTCCGTTACTTTCATTTAGTATATTATTCGCACAGGCAAATAGTGAAATTATTGACGAAATATATGTTTCAACTGATGATGAAGCTATAAAAAATATCGCCCTAAAGTATGGTGCAAAAGTTATTGACAGGCCTAAGGATCTATCAGGAGATTTAGAACCAACAGTTTCGGCATTAAAGCATGTTTTGCAGAGTATTGATTCAGAGGTCGATAATGTTGTTTTATTGCAGGCTACAAATCCTATTCGACCAAAGAATTTATTGAAAGAAGCTTTTGAAATATATCAAAAAGAAAACAGCAATAGTTTATTTACTGTTTCGAGAAATCATAAAAAATTTGGCAAAATAACAGATCAAAAATTTATTCCATACAATTACAAAATTGGTCAGCGCAGTCAGGATATCGAACCCCTCTACTTCGAAAATGGATTGCTTTATATTACGAAAGCCTCTTTAATTCTTGAAGATATAATTATTTCAGAAGATGCATTTCCTT
>Ga0247814_10002270_pt1 | contig 10680 bp, 9 predicted proteins | sample UWRJL179409R1_FD_179947 | JGI IMG/M metagenome (GOLD analysis project Ga0247814, IMG submission 179947) | Plant litter microbial communities from Arlington Agricultural Research Station in Wisconsin, United States - UWRJ-L179-409R-1 | ecosystem: Environmental > Terrestrial > Plant litter >... | reverse complement strand
CTGTATTGAACGCCGCAACTGTTTTTGGGTATACTGGTGAGTTTTTAAGACTGTCCTGGTATTTCATGGAAGTAATCATTTCATAAACTCCAGGTTCGAGTGACTTTTTAAAAAACTCATTCTCTACCCACTCCGGTTTCCTCGAATAAATGTAGGCAAACTCATCTAATGACAAAGTGGGAATATAAGCTACATTTTTCGCTTTCATTGCCTTAATCAGGTTATCATCGATTACACTGTCACGAATACTATGACCAATAACATCAACACCATAGTTTACCAGTCTGCGCGCGTCGGCCAGGTAATAAGCATGCGATACTACACGTAACTTGTGCTGATGTGCTTCGGTGATGATGCGTTTATAGATCGCAGGATCCATCTTTTTGAATTTCCCGCCAAAGTCGTCTACCCATATTTTAACAAAGTCTGGTTTAACTTTTGCAAGGCTGTCTATCATTGCCGGCACCTGTGATGAAGCAGATGGACGATAAACATTATCCATTCCAAAATCAACTGGCGGGGCACCTTGCGGAACACCAAATCCATATCCTGCAGAATGGAACCTTGCGCCCGGCAGCAATCCGTTTACCGACGAATCTCTTAAACCGTTTGTAAATACCATCGGCCGGTCTGTGCCCATCACCATGACTGTAGATATACCATAGTCCTGGTATTTTTTTAGTTGTGACAGAATATTTTTACGGGTATAATTTTCGCTTTTAGTGGCAGTTCCCTTTAATGTACCTACATGCACATGGCTACTGATTAATGCAGGCATGATAGTTTTTCCCGATAGGTTAATCACTGTAAAACCCGCGGTATCGAGCTTTTCACCAATTGCCGCAATCGTATCGCCCTGCACCAGGATATCGGTATGTTGCAACGGGCTTCCTCCGTTACCATCGATAAGGGTAACGTCCTGAAATAATGTGCCGGCAGTATTAGCGGTAGATGGTTTAGTGTTTTTACAAGAGATGAAAAAGACTATTGCCAGGGAAAAGGCAATGAGAGAATTGAATTTTCTATTCATTGGACAGGGTATAAATAAACGTATGCACTAAAGAACCGTAATCCTAAAACCGATGGTGCGCTTATTTGTTTGTTATTTATCCACTAATGCTGATACCGGGGGTAAACGCAAGGAAAGTTCATCTCTCCAGTCCTGCTCGCTAAACTCATCTGCCGAGCGGCCATATCCGTTCTTTTCCAGCGCATTCATGTTCCACTCCTGTTCAAAATGACTGGACAGGCAAAGTAGGTATACGCGGTTAATAATACCAGGATAGATAGTGCCATTACCACCATGACAGATCATAAGTGCCGACTGTTGCAAAACCTGACTGAGGTTTACAAACTCCCTGGAAATGATGTGGGGGGCAGAGATATACTTTTGAGTATCTCCGGCGGTAATAATTACGTACCGGGAATAGTAGGGATCGTTCAGGAAGATCAGCTTTTGCCAGTCCCCAGTACTGCCCATGCTCACAAAGATCACTGGTTTATCATTGGGTATGTCATTTAACCAATCACTTTCCTGATCCAGGTACTGGTAAATCAGCGGCCCGGTATAAGAGTAATTAGCAGGAAGTTTTTTCTGAGGGAACAGATCAGGAAAATCACAGATCAGGTTGCTGGACCCTTCTATTTCTGAAATATAATCTGCTTTTGGCAGGAGCCCGTATTTTTTTCTGATAGTTTTAAATGGACTATGGATTTTTCTGAAGGTCATTTTTTCAGCAAAGTCAGTAATCAGATCAGCTACTTTTTCTGGCAGAACCTTCAAAAATCCACTTGAGTAGTGCATCCTGGGCACTTTCCTTGTAAATGCATAATACTTGGTCATGTATCCGTTTAACAGCGAGATGTACTGTGCACCGGTATATCCGGCAGCCATGTTTAACGTAGGTGCAACATCACCAATTACTATAGCCGCATTATATTGCTGGATAGCTGCAATTTGCGACAGTAAGATTTGCTCCAATGTTTCCTCATTTAACCAGGAGAAATCAAAGTGTTTTGCGCAATTCATCACATAATCCGCGTCAAATTGTTCGCATGAAAAGGTTTCGTAACCATGTCTCTTCACGAAACCGGCATATTCCGGAGAATGAAGAAAAAGTATACGGTAGTCTTTTTTATCATAACTATCGGCCAGTACCAGGCAGCGGAGATAGTGAGACAGTAAATTAAAAGGAAATATAAGGATGACTTTCACCGGGGAGTTTTATTAAATCATATATGCAAAAAAACAACCGCAGGTAAAACAGATTACCTGCGGTTGTTTGCTACAGCAGTTCGTCGTCAATTAAATCATCATCGTCGTCTTCCAGATCATCGAGATCTTCTGCTGGTATTGGCGTGATTTCTGCATAATCATCGTCATCAATATCACTCTCGTCGGTATCATCATCCAGCCCTGCTACTTCTTCGTCGGTAAGATCCGAATCATCGCCATCAATATCTAGTGTCTCAGAAGGATCTCCAGGGATTGGCTGATCTTCAATACCTCCCGGATTTGTGTTTTCTTCATAATTTTGATCTTGAATTTCCATAATGTCATGTTTTAAGAGTTACGCTATTATGAGCATTCAAAGAACCATCGTGGGGCAATAAAGTTTTGAAATTTGTACGTGGATTGGAGGAGAAAAATACGTGTTCGCCCGTAAAAGCTAAGGGCGCTTAATTTTTCTGTATTAAGTCGTAATTTAATAGCCATTTGACCCCGTATTTGTCGGTGATCATACCAAAGATTGCTTCCCAGAATTGTTCCTGTAAAGGCTCTGTTGCCTGTGCCCCGGCAGACAGATGCTCAAAAAATGTACGAATTTCCTGTTCAGAATCACAGTTTAAAGATAGTGATATGGAATTGCCATGCTGGAATGCCTCATTGGTACAAATCATATCAGAAGCCATGAGCACCAGGTCGCCCTTAATTAAATCAGCATGCAAGATCTTATTTTTCATCTCCGGAGTAGCCTGTTCTTCCATTGGAGAACCTTCCACCCTGTTCAGCGTTAACTTACCGCCCAGACAATCTTTGTAAAAATTCATCGCTTCCTCACAGTTTCCATCGAACGCCAGGTAAGCATTAATTCTTGTAGTCATATTCATTTGATTTTGGTTGATATGAAGATAAATCGTTAATAAGAATACTTGCAGGGGCAGGAAGATCAATTTATAGGGCTGTTCGGGACAATTTTCAGCCTGAAAAGACCGAAGTAAAGTCAACGGGTTATAAAATGGTTATTATTCCAAAAAACCTATATAAATAAGGCAAAAAATGCCACGTAAATCCACTATATGGCTTTATGCATTTACACAATGTTATATAACGGAATACAAAATCCAGGTCTGGCTATCCAGCACAGCCTTTAAAACGCAGGATAGCACAGGTTGCAGATACCAACAATGATGGCAATATTGCCTTTGTCTGTCACCTAGGCAACTAACCAAATTATTCCGCAATCCTGATATGAAATTTATGCGATCAATCTTATCCCTATTTCTATCCCAGTATACGCTGATGTGTTTCGCACAGGCGATGCCTTCACAGCACCTGCTTAACTCTCCATCAGTAGCTGAATCAGGTGCTGCTTTATTATTTGCAGCTGTACAAACGGATAAACCGGCAGGCCTTGTTATCAAAGAAACATCTGTTCAGCCAATCAGGACCTCCTATAATTTTAACCCGGGCTGGAAGCTGGCCACAGGCAATATTGCTGGTGCAGAAGCTGCTGTTTTTGACGACCGTTTGTGGAAAGCAATTACACTTCCCCATGCCTGGAACGAAGATGAAGCCTTTAAAAAAGCCATAGAAGATTTATCTACAGGTATCTGCTGGTACAGGAAACATTTTAAGGTGCCGGCTGCAGATAGCAGCAAGAAAATATTCCTGGAATTTGAGGGGATCAGGCAGGCCGGAGAGTTTTACCTCAACGGAAAGTATATCGGGCGGCATGAAAACGGCGTGATGGCGTTCGGATTTGATATAACAGGTTTGATCAATGATCAGGATAATGTGCTCGCTGTAAAAATTGACAATGCATGGAATTACAGGGAAAAATCGACAAACTCCGGATACCAGTGGAACGATAAAAATTTCAATGCGAATTACGGCGGGATAGCAAAAAATGTAAAACTCCATGTGACGGGAAAACTTTACCAGACCTTACCATTATATACTTCTTTGCATACTAGTGGCAGCTATATCTACGCCCGCAATATAGATATACAGGGCAAATCGGCCCTGGTTTGCGCAGATGCTGAAGTGAAAAATGAAACCGGTGCTCCACAGCTTGTACAGTACGAGGTAGAGCTTAAGGATGCGACAGGTAAAACCATCAGTATTTTTAGCGGTACGCCACAACATACTGAACCGGGAAAAGCCACCATTATACATGCGGAAGCACTGGTAAAAGGACTAAACTTCTGGAGCTGGGGATACGGTTATTTATATGCGGTAACCACCAGGTTGAAGGTAAACGGGCACATTGCAGATGAGCTGACCACAACAACCGGCTTCCGGAAAGCAGAGTTTAAAAATGGAATGGTTTACCTGAACGACCGGGTGCTGATGATGAAAGGTTATGCACAGCGGACAAGTAATGAGTGGCCGGCAATTGGTCTTTCGGTACCGCCATGGCTCAGTGATTACAGCAATCGCCTGATGGTGCAAAGCAATGCGAATTTGGTGCGCTGGATGCATATTACGCCCTGGAAACAGGATATTGAATCGTGTGACAGGGTGGGCCTGATCCAGGCAATGCCTGCAGGAGATTCCGAAAAAGACGTAACTGGTGTGCGCTGGGATCAGCGGAAAGCTGTCATGCGCGATGCAATTATCTACAACCGTAACAATCCCAGCATCTTATTTTATGAATGCGGTAATGAATCGATCAGTGCTGAACATATGCAGGAAATGAAAGCGATCCGCGACCAGTACGATCCAAATGGCTACCGCGCTATAGGCTCTCGGGAGATGCTGGATATCGAATCTGCAGAGTATGGTGGTGAAATGTTATACATCAATAAAAGTGCCGGGAAGCCTTTATGGTCGATGGAATATTCGCGGGATGAGGCATTGAGGAAATACTGGGATGAGTTTACGCCACCATATCATAAAAATGGGGCCGGGCCTTTATACAAAGGAGCTGACGCGAGCGATTATAACAGGAACCAGGATTCGCAGGCTATCGAAGATATCATACGATGGAACGAATACTATACCGAACGCCCCGGAACAGGCAACCGGGTAAGTTCTGGCGGGGTAAATATTATTTTCTCAGATTCCAATACCCATCGCCGCGGAGAAGAAAACTACCGGAGGAGTGGTGAAGTAGATGCGATGCGGATTCCTAAAGATGCTTATTATGCACACCAGGTGATGTGGGACGGATGGGTGGAGCCAAAGAAAAGCGGCCTGCATATCATCGGGCACTGGAATTATAAAAAGGGTGTAAGCAAAGATATATTTGTGGTTTCGGCAGCAGAACGTGTAGAATTAAAGTTAAATGGCCGGTCGCTCGGCTATGGCAATCGTAGCAATGGCTTTCTTTTCACGTTTAAAAATATCTTCTGGAAACCAGGTACACTGCAGGCGGTGGCCTATACAGGTAAAGGGGTTAAAATCGCAGAGAAGGTAATAAACACTGCGGGTGCCCCGGCATCGTTGCGGTTAACTTCTTATAAAAACCCAGCCGGTTTTAGGGCAGACGGAGCAGATGTAGTATTGGTACAGGTGGAGGTGGTAGACAAAGCCGGCAATCGCTGTCCTGATGCCTTTAACCTGGTAAAGTTTAACCTGAGTGGACCTGCAGAATGGCGGGGCGGTATTGCGCAGGGACCAGATAACTATATACTGGCCAAAGAACTTCCTGTAGAATGCGGTGTAAACCGGATTATTATCCGATCTACTACTTCGGCCGGGAAGATCAATCTTACAGCAAGAGCTGTGGGCTTAAAAGGTGCAGCTGCTTTCTACGAATCTTTGCCTGTGGTGGTTAATGCAGGCCTTGCTCCAGCTTTTCCTGCTGATGGACTGAAGCCTGATTTAACGCGTGGCGCCACACCTGCCGGGCAATCCTATACTGTATCACGTAAAGCTGTCCGGATTGGCAGTGCCGAAGCGGGTGCCAATACGGATAAAGCTGTTTTGAGTTATGATGACAATGAATTGAGCGACTGGGTAAATGATGGGAAAAGCGAAACAGCATGGATAAAGTATCACCTCGAAAAAGAAAGTACCATCACAGCAGTATCACTTAAGGTAAATGGGTTCCGTACAAAGATTTATTCTATCCAGATCCTGGTAGATAATACAGTGGTTTTTAACGGAAATACCAAACCCGGGCTGGGCTACTTTACTGCAGTGTGCCAGCCACTAAAAGGTAAAACAGTTACTATCCGGCTCAACAATAGCGGCACTATAGAAAACAAAACCACTACAGGCGTAGAAATGAACGGAAAAAAGCTGGATGATGGAATCAGCCGCCCGGGAATGGACGCCAGGGGCACCTTAAATATCATTGAGGCTGAACTATATGAAAAACCCTAATCTCTTGCCTACTCAGCAATCAGGAAGATTACTACTGCCTGCTTAAAGATTACAGCTAAATCTCGCGGTTATACACTGCGCTAATTGCACTTATTTTTTAAAAATACTTGCAGAAGTAAAACATTATACTTTACTTTGAAATTCAAAGTGCTTTCTAAAATGCAGGAAAAAGATATTTATTCGGAACTTAGCTCTATCAGGAACCTGATGGAACGCTCTACAAAGTTTATATCACTGAGTGGACTTTCTGGTATTATGGCCGGGGTATATGCACTGATTGGCGCTTATGCCGGATATAAAATTGTATATGGCAACTCTACCAACCTGGATTACCGCGATCATTACGTAACCAGTCCGGAGGCCGCAAGTTCGTTAATGCTGGTAGCTTTGGCTGTCCTGGTTTTTTCACTGGTAACAGGAATCTGGCTGACGATCCGTGTGGCGCGTAAAAAGGGAGAACAAGTCTGGAACCCGGTAAGCAAGCGTTTGGCAACCAACCTCGCGATCCCCTTAATTACCGGTGGCTTATTTATTATCATTATGATAATTCGCGGCGAGTATGGTATGATTGCATCATCCTGTCTTGTTTTTTATGGACTGTCTCTCGTTTCTGGTGGCCAATACACACTGTCGGACGTGAAGTGGCTGGGTTGCTGCGAAATTGCTTTGGGTTTAGTTGCGGCCCTTTTCCCCGGATATGGAATCGTATTCTGGGTAATAGGCTTTGGCTTATTGCATATCCTTTATGGTACTATCATGCATTTTAAATACAACCAGTGAAAGCACCCTTAGAAAATTTCGATAAAGCTTTTGAGAACCGCTTACGACTGCAGATTATGAGCGTGCTGGTAGCCAATGAGCAGTATGACTTCAATTCGTTGAAAGACCTGCTTAGTGCGACCGACGGGAATCTTGCGTCTCATTTAAAAGCTTTGGAAAAGGAAGAATATATTACTGTATTTAAAAGTTTTTTGGGCCGTAAGCCAAATACGCAGTATGCTGCTTCCCCCCTGGGCCGCGAAGCGTTTAAAAAACACTTGCATGCCTTAGAAAATTTAATCAAGCAACAGCGTCACTAATTTTTTTTACCTATATACTTTGAATAACAAAGTACTTTCAATTATTTAAATCAAAACCCTAATTATAAAAAAATGGAAAATAAACCCACAGCATCACCCGGCGTAGCACAATGGTTCGGGGAATCAGTACTGGTAAAACTAGCACTTATCGGATTTTTAACCCTGCTTCTTCTTATCCCTTCCGAATGGATTCAGAGCCTGATCTTAGAAAGGCAGAGCAGGCAAAGCGAAGTATTTAATGAAGTATCAGATAAATGGTCGGGCAGCCAGCTAGTGGAAGGTCCGGTTTTGATTATTCCCTATAAATCTATAGTTGCACAAAAAGATGTAAACGGAAAAGTAACCTATGGAGAATCGCTCACAAATATTTATATCCTGCCGGAAACGCTGAACATCTTAAGCAAAGCTAACCCTGAAAAACTAAAAAGGGGAATATTTGATGCTGTAGTTTACAATACCAAAGTTGCAGTGAATGGCCGTTTTAGTCCCATTGAACTCAAGAAATCTGGAATTAACCCGGCCATGCTACAGTGGGACAAGGCAAAAGTTGCTATTGGGTTGAGTGATCTGAAAGGGTTAAAGAACAATCCCGTGATTAAGCTTGGCGATTCCAGTTATAGTGTAGAGCCGGATTTTACTTCTTTAAGCCTTTTTAGCAATAACCTGATTGTACTGCCCAATTTAAGTACGGAAAAAAATACCGCGTTAAACTTTAGTTTTGACCTGGATATCCGTGGCAGCAATGAACTGAACTTTCAGCACCTGGGCAAAAGCACCACCGTTAAAATTGATGGTAAATGGAATAATCCGAGTTTTACAGGACGTTACCTGCCCGAGCAACGTAAAATTACTGAAGAGAACTTTACTGCCACCTGGAAAATGCCCTACTTTAACAGGCCTTTCCCGCAGCAGTGGCAGGATGCAGATACCCGGTTAAATACAGAAAAAAAAGGCGGGGCATTTGGGGTTAAGTTTATTTTGCCCGTAGACCAGTATCAGAAAACGATGCGGTCTGCCAAGTATTCTATCCTGATTATCCTTCTTACTTTTATCTCCCTTTTCTTTACCGAAATGATTAACAAGAAGAAGGTACACTTGCTGCAGTATGTTTTGATTGGTGCAGCAATGACTATCTACTACAGCCTGCTCCTATCATTTACAGAGCGGGTAGGATTTAATTTTGCCTACCTGATTGCATCTGTAGCCACCGTAGCGCTAATCAGTATATTTATTGCTATGGTATTGAATAATAAAAAACCAGCCATTATTTTTGGCGGTATACTCGCTGTCTTTTATGGATTTATATATGTAATTATACAATTACAGGATCTTGCATTACTGTTTGGAAGCATAGGTTTGTTTTTCATTATATCTGTACTGATGTATCTGTCAGCAAAAATGGATTGGACTAAACAAAACGTTCCGCAAACTGAGCAATAAATAAAATTTTATAAAAGCGGCCCTGATAGAACAGGCCGCTTTTATAAATCATAAAAAAAAGCACATTAATTTATGTTCATCTTCAAAAAATATTACCTGTTGTTAGCTATTTCTCTATTCATAACAGAGGTATTAATTGCTATATATGTGCATGACCAGATTCTGCGTCCATATGGTGGGGATTTCCTGGTCGTGATCTTACTTTATTGTATTTTAAAAACCTTTGTAACCATCAAACCACTAATTGCAGCGATAATTGTACTCTTTTTCTCCTATTTTATAGAAATGCTTCAGTATTTCAACTTAATTGAGTTACTTGGACTACAGAATAGCAACCTGGCAAAGACAATCCTTGGAACATTCTTTACATGGACAGATATTTGGGCATATACATTAGGTGCATTATTCATTCTTTTCATTGAACACATAATTAAGAGAAGAAAATTGCGTTATTTAAGGAACAGCATGACTGAAAGCTAGGTATTAGAAGAGGATTTTCGGTTATTTTGTTAAAAAATGTTAAAAATATCTTAGTGTTGTTTGTACACTATTATATTATTGTTATATTTGTATCAGCAAGTCAAGCGAATACTTGCACAGTTAATTTGAAATTTGATATATCAGTTCCTTTTGGCATCAGCCATTCAAATGTGATTACGCATTAGGAACATTAAGAAAAACCCGTTCATACAGGTTTATATTTGGTTAGAATAGGGATGCTTCGTGGATGCGACAACCCTTTCTTTTTTTTATACCTTTCTGATATTTTAATTCTGATTTCAAATACATCCCCCTACTCTTTCAGCCCAAATTTTATATATCATTTTCTACTAACCCGATTTACGGTATCAGCCGTGCTATACTGCAGAAATCTACATCAATTCAACGATCTGTAACAAGCAGGATTAAAATGTATAAGTGTTATCGATTGAGGACTTTGTAACATCAATGGCCAAAATCTGGTACAATAGTAAATCTTCACCCTCCACATTAATCTGCTTGATAAACGTAAACCCTAATTTTAGCAATAAGGCTTTTGACTGCAGATTATTTAAGACCGTGGTAGCGAGTATTTCATGATTGGCATTTAATAATCCCTGTAATACTACTGCGGCAGCCTCAAACGCGTATCCCATTTTTGTAAAAGCGGGTAAGAATGCATATCCTATATCAGGGTAGTCGAGGTATACGCGCCTGATACTGGTAACCGTACCAAGAAGCTCACCGGTACTTGTCAATTTTACCACCCAGTAACGGATGTCTGGATTGGCTAAAATCTTTTCTACATAATCCCTGGCTGCGGATAGCGTTCGCACTTGCCTGTCGCCAATAAACGTGATAAAACCTGCTGTATTGAGCAGTTCTAAAATAAATCCCGCATCATCTATAGCCAGCGGCTCGAGGGTTAACCTGTCTGTAGTAAAAGTATTATTCATCATCTCCAATTTAATCATTGATTATATCCTGGTGCATCAAATCCTGTTTCAATATCGGCAAAAATCAGCAAGTGCGAAAGCGTATGCCAGCCAGGTTATGACACCAATATAAATTCAGAATTAAGTTAATTATTATCGAAATTAGTTTAGCTTAGTATTAATGCATTTCCCT
>Ga0247814_10002269_pt1 | contig 10681 bp, 7 predicted proteins | sample UWRJL179409R1_FD_179947 | JGI IMG/M metagenome (GOLD analysis project Ga0247814, IMG submission 179947) | Plant litter microbial communities from Arlington Agricultural Research Station in Wisconsin, United States - UWRJ-L179-409R-1 | ecosystem: Environmental > Terrestrial > Plant litter >... | reverse complement strand
TATATTCAATTTCCTTTACTAACACAGTATCAACAGTACCTATTTGGTTAAGATCACTATAATCCCGTCTTAAAATATCTCTTGACGATAATATATTCCTGCAAATTATTTGATGCTCAGATGTAGTCAAAATTTTATCATTAGCTACCTGTAGTTTTTCTTTTTTTTCCACACAGCTTTGCAGTATAAAAAGGCAAGCAAAGGCAAATATTATATTGCATTTCATCTTTTATAATTTGTAAAGAATTTACTAAATTTAAAAATTCAACCTTTTGATACTAAGTTAAAGCATCTTCCTTGCCTTTTCCAAATCTTCGGGGGTATCTATGCCGATGCCGGCATGGCTGGTCTCTACCATACGTATTTTTTTTCCGTATTCAAGGTAACGCAGCTGCTCCAGTTTTTCCGATGCTTCCAGGCTTTGCATAGGCAGCTTATAAAAATCCATTAAAGCGTGTTTTCTAAACGCATAAATACCAATATGCCTAAAGTAGCGCACTCCGGCATCGGTATCGCGTGGGTAGGGTATTACCGACCTCGAAAAATACAGCGCAAAATGCTTCTGGTCTACAATTACCTTTACGTTATTGGGGTTCTCTATATCCTCCTTATTGGTAATATGCATCATTACCGATGCTAAGTCTACTTCGCGGGCAACATCATTCTTAAATACTTCCAGTACATCAGCAAGAGGCTCTTTGTTTATAAATGGTTCATCGCCCTGTACGTTTACCACGATATCTACATCAAGATTCTCTACTGCTTCGGCAATGCGGTCGCTGCCGCTTTCGTGTTCCTTAATGCTCATTATGGCTTTACCACCGTTATTTATAATCTCGTTATAAATAATATCAGAGTCGGTTACTACAAATACATCGTCAAACAGGCCGGTTTCCAGCGCTGCATGGTAGGTTCTTGTTATTACGGTTTTCCCGCCAAGGTCCTGCATAAGCTTGGCAGGAAAGCGGGTGCTGGCATATCGTGCCGGTATTACTGCTATGATTTTCATATCTTATTTATTGGCCTCACCCCTAACCCCTCTCCAAAGGAGAGGAACCAGCTTCACTCCTGTAGCTGTCTGGTAAGAAATTATTTTTATTTGTTCACACTCCCTCTTCAAACGGGAGGAAACTTACTTGCCTGCCACATATACAACCAAGTGTAGCCGCTCCCTCTCCTTTGGAGAGGGCTGGGGTGAGGCTTATTCAAAAGCATCATCTTTAAACCCTATTAAATACAGCCTGTCCTTTGCCCTTGTTAAGGCGGTATACAGCCAGCGGATGTAATCTTTATCAATACCTTCGGGTAAATACGGCTGCTCTACAAACACGGTATTCCACTGGCCGCCCTGGCTTTTATGGCAGGTTATTGCATAGCTGAATTTTACCTGCAGCGCATTAAAATGCGGGTTATTCTTTATCTTTAAAAACTTACGGTACTGCGGTTCGCCCTCATAGTCCTTCTGCACTTCCTGGTACAGTCGGTTCGATTCTTCGTAGGTTAACGATGGCGACTCGCTATGTATGGTGTCTAACAGCAGGTACGTTTCCAGCGGCGGGTTGTTAGGATAATCTATCAGGCGCACTTTTACACGGGCAAACTTAAAGCCGTACAACTCCTCTATCCTGAAAATTTCCAGCACTTCTAAAATATCGCCATTGGCAATAAACCCGGCTTCCGACTTTTCGTCGAGCCAAAAATAATTATTTTTTACCACCATCATAAAATCGCCGGCCGAAAGTTCGCTTTCGCGCGATAATATCCGGGTACGAATTTGCTGGTTGTACTGGTTGGCACGCTTATTAGAGCGCACTATAAAAGCAGTATCTTCTATGCTGTAATTGCTGTACGCCTGGTCTATCGCATCCTGAATGTCGTAACCGTCGCTCAGCCGTACAATATCTTTAAAGCCTTTTACCCTAAACTGGAACGTATCTACAAACGCCGACTTCAATATCTCCCTCAGCTCGGTAGCATTGTAGAGTATGCCTGAATCAAATTCCTGGCGCATTACCTCGTCAAGTTCTATCTGCTGTACATCTTTAAAGTAAGCACGCGACAGTCCTTCGGCATCAAGCGCAGGGCTTAAGTCGGAATTTACAGGTGGCAGCTGCGCGGTATCGCCCACGAATATCATTTTACAATTGATACCCGAGTATACATACGACATAAGGTCGTCCAGTAGCGAACCATTCTCATACATTTTAGATTCCGAGGGTGTGTCTGATATCATCGATGCCTCGTCAACTATAAATACGGTATCTTTAAATTTGTTAGGCTGTTTTGTAAACCCCATGGTACCGCCACTCCCCTTTTTAGGGAAATAAATGCGCTTGTGAATAGTGTGTGCAGGCTTGTTAGCATAACCCGAAATTACCTTTGCAGCACGGCCCGTGGGCGCCAACAGCACATACTTTTTATTGGCTTCGCGCAGGTTATTTACCAGTGTAGATATTATAGTGGTCTTACCCGTACCGGCATAGCCTTTTAAAACAAAAAGGTCGTCGCGGCCTGTGGTTATGACAAATTCGGCTATCTTTTGTAAAAAAATATCCTGTTTAAGAGTGGGGTTAAATGGAAAATTTTGCCGTAGCAATTTGTAAAACAGCAAAGGGGTCATTAATAGTACCGGGGTATTAAATTTGTTAAGCAAATATAGTACATCAATAAATAAAAAGCGTGTTACACCCAACCGTATTTATACTTATTATGATTAGCTAAGCTGTTCCATCCAATTATACCGGTATTATCAAAACACAAAATATATTTGATTGTCAGATTGTTACAAACAAAATATACTTGTCTATCGCACCATAGATAAAAATTATCATAAATTTTTAAATGCGTATTAAATAAGGCAGTATCTTTGCCTAACGTTGTTAAACGATTTAATGCAATATACAATGGCCAGTAAAGACAGAATACTAAGACAGAAGGAAGAGACCAGGTGCAATATCCTGAACGCTGCCTATGACATAGTTAAGGAAGAAGGATGGCTTGGTTTGAATATGCGTAAGATTGCCGACAGGATTGAGTATACTGCCCCTATAATTTATGAGTATTTTTCTAATAAAGATGCCATATTGAATGAGCTTACCAAAAAAGGTTTCCTGCAATTAACCCAAAAGCTTAAAACGGCTAAGGAAAATGCAGCTACACCCGAAGAGGCTCTTGAAAAAATGTGGATGGCTTTCTGGGATTATGCTTTTAGTGATAAGGAGCTGTACCAGGTAATGTTTGGAGTAGAGATGACCTGCTGTTTAATGCAGTGTGCAGAGGCTGAATCGCCTTACAGGCTGTTTACCGAAGTGATCTCTGAAGTTATGGGCCACCCCGATGCAGAAACTGTAAAGCAAAAATACTTTACATTCTTTTCTATCATTCATGGCCTTATTTCTATCAACATTATTGGTAATGGCTTACCTACTACCATGAATACGCAGATACTTAGAGATGCTATTAGCAGTATTATAAACTCGCTAAAAGTGCCGGCATAATTTTTTTGCACTAAGCTTAACGCTGTTAGATTTTCTACAGAGTGTAAAGATATAAAAGTGCATTTTTTTTAACCAATAGATTAACGCTGTTAGATTATTTAATTAGAGTAATTGAGAAGCAATGAGGCTTTTTTTTGACCTCCTGCCTAACACTGTTAGATTATTTACAGCATGTATAATAACCAAATATCCGGCATGTCTATGCCATTCAACTTAACGTTGTTAGATTATTTAATTACAATAATATTAACCATGAAAACATATAACCACTTATAGCTGCACTGCACACCACCCGATTATGATTACACTAAGTACAACTACCAAATACCCGCTTATAATGAAAACCGATATTTCACCTCAATATAATTTAATCTTCAAAATCCTCGACAGTATGAAAATCATCCTTCCCCTTGCCATGTTACTCGCAGCACTTGCCAGTTGTGGCCCTAACCATGATGCACAGCCACAAGCGGCTGCCGCCCCTGCCCTGCCCGTTGTTACTATAAATAGTGCTACAGCCGTAACCCAGCAGGAATACCCTGCTTCACTACAAGGCGCAGTAGATATAGAAATTCGCCCGCAGGTAAACGGCAACCTCGAAAAAATATTTGTAGATGAAGGCGCACTTGTTACAAAAGGCCAGCCCTTATTTAAAATAAACGAGCAGCCTTACCGTGAGCAGCTTAACAACGCCCTTGCAAGCTACCATGCTGCCGAAGCCGCCCTTATTAACACCCAGCTTGAAATAGACAAGCTTACACCGCTTGTTGCAAATAAAGTAGTATCTGACTATCAGTTAAAAAGCGCAAAAGCATCGCACAAAGTAGCACAGGCAAACCTTGAGCAGGCTAAAGCAATGGTAGGCACGGCAAAAATAAACTTAGGCTACACTACCATTACAGCCCCGGTTAGCGGTTACATTGGCCGACTGCCTAAAAAACAGGGCAGCTTAGTTTCGGTAGCCGATATTGAAGCGCTTACCAAACTATCTGACGTGCACGAAGTATATGCATACTTCTCTTTAGGCGAAGCCGACTTTATTAAATTTAAAGAACAATATAGCGGCAATACTATAGACGACAAAATAAAACACCTTGCACCGGTATCGTTAGTATTAGCAGATAATAATGATTACCCGGTAACCGGTAAGGTAGACATGGTAGACGGCCAGTTTGATAAAAACACAGGTGCCATTACCCTTAGGGCAAAATTTGCCAATGCCAAAGGGCTATTACGTTCGGGTAATACAGGCAAAATCCGCCTTAGCCTTCCGCATGATAACGCCATTATAGTTCCGCAGGAAGCTACGGTAGAAGTACAGGATAAAATATTTGTATTTGCTGTAGATAAAGCTAACAAAGTAAGCAAACAGCCTATTACCATTATAGGTAAAACCGGAACCGACTACCTTGTAAGTGGCGGCCTGAAAAGCGGCGACAGGATTGTTTTTAAAGGTTTTGATAACCTTGCCGACGGTACTGTTATAAGCCCTGAAAAATTGCAACCGGCAGAACTTGCCAAAAATTAATTAACACCCAACCTTTTACACCATAACAATGTTTAAGAAATTTATAGACAGGCCCGTACTGGCAACAGTAATCTCTGTCCTCCTTGTAATAGTGGGTATTTTAGGACTCACAAAATTACCCCTGCAAATGTTTCCGGACATTGCACCACCGGCTGTACAGGTTACAGCATTATACCCCGGCGCTAATGCCGAGACCGTTCTTCGTTCTGTAGCGCCATCGCTGGAAGAATCTATTAACGGTGTAGAGAATATGAGTTACATGAGCTCTACTGCCAGTAACGACGGATCGTTAGTTATTACCGTGTACTTTAAACTGGGCACTGACCCTGACCAGGCTGCGGTAAATGTGCAAAACCGTGTATCGCAGGCTACAAGCCAGCTGCCGCAAGAGGTTGTTCAGGCGGGGGTTACCACCTCTAAACAGCAAAACAGCTTGCTTATGGTAGTAACGCTTGTATCTGAAAATGAAAAAGAATACAACCAAACCTTTCTTGCTAACTACGCCCAGATAAACATTATCCCCGAAATTAAAAGGATAAAAGGTGTGGGCCAGTCTATCATCTTTGGGGCTAATAAAGACTACTCTATGAGGGTGTGGCTTAACCCCGGCCAAATGGCGGCATACAACCTTACCCCAAAAGAGGTAATGGCATCTATACAGGACAAAAACCTTGAGGCAGCTCCGGGTAAATTTGGCGAAAGCAGTAAAGAATCGTTCGAATATGTTATTAAATATAAAGGAAAGCTGAACAAGCCTACAGAGTATGAAAATATAGTAATACGCTCTAATGCCGATGGTTCTGTACTGCGCCTTAAAGATGTAGCCCGGGTAGAATTTGGCGCATACACTTATGGTGGTACTACCAGTAATAATGGCAAACCAGGTGTAAATATTGCATCTATGCAGCTTGCAGGAAGTAATGCTAACGACATACAGATAGCCATTGGCCAACTTATGGAGAAAGCCTCTAAAGATTTCCCCAAAGGTGTAAAATACGAGATACTGTATAATACAAAAGATTCGTTAGACCAGTCTATCAACCAGGTAATTTCAACACTAATAGAAGCGTTCTTACTTGTATTTATAGTAGTATACTTTTTCCTTCAGGATTTCAGGTCAACACTAATCCCGGCCATTGCGGTTCCGGTAGCTATATTAGGTACATTCTTTTTCATGCAGCTTTTTGGTTTCTCTATTAACTTGCTTACCCTATTTGCTTTAATATTAGCGATTGGTATTGTGGTAGATGATGCCATCGTGGTGGTCGAAGCCGTACATGCCAAAATGGAACACAAACACATGTCGCCCAAAGCAGCTACAACATCGGCCATGAGCGAAATTACAGGAGCTATTATATCCATCACGTTAGTAATGGCAGCCGTGTTCTTACCGGTAGGTTTTATGGAAGGCTCTACAGGGGTATTCTACAGGCAGTTTGCCTTTACATTAGCTATAGCCATTGTAATATCGGCAGTTAATGCACTTACCCTTAGCCCTGCGCTTGCTGCTTTATTCTTAAAAGACAACCACAGCAAACCGGCAACTGAGAAGAAAAACTTTAAAGAGAAATTCTTCATTGGGTTTAACCATGGGTTTGATAAACTGACAAACAATTATTTAAGCAGCCTCCGCTTTTTAGTACGTACTAAATGGGTAAGCATTGGTGGATTGGTTGTTGTAATAGCGGCCACTGTATTTATGGTTCGCAGTACTAAAACAGGTTTCATACCATCTGAAGACCAAGGATTTATAGCAGTATCCTTATCAACTCCCGCAGGAGCATCGTTAGAAAGGACTACGAAGATCATGCATGAAGCCGAAGGTATATTAAGTACTTTACCATCGGCACGTACCATAAACGGGCTTTCAGGATTTAACGTGCTTACACAATCAGCAAGCCCATCGGCAGGTGTAGCGTTCATTCTGCTTAAACCGTCTAAAGAGCGTGGCGAAGTACAGGATATTAATGCAATTATGGGCCAGGTTAACCAAAAACTGGCAGCCGTAAAAGGCGGTAACTTCTTTGTATTTACCTTCCCTACCGTGCCGGGATTTAGTAACGTAGATGGTCTTGATATTGTATTGCAGGATAAAACCGGCGGTAACCTTACCAAGTTTAGCGAAGTAGGCAATAAATTTATTGGCGAGCTAATGAAACGCCCTGAAATTGCAGTAGCCTTTACATCGTTTAAAGCTGATTACCCGCAGTATGACATGACTGTAGATGATGTAAAAGCAGAACAGCTAAGCGTAAACGTAAAAGATGTACTGCAAACCATGCAGGCCTATTTTGGTAGTGCACAGGCATCAGACTTTAACCGTTTTGGTAAATACTACCGTGTTATGGTTCAGGCAGAAATGGATTCCCGTACCGAGATTTCGGCAATGGATGGCATCTTTGTAAAGAACAGGCTTGGCGGAATGGTACCAATTAATACCCTTGTGAAATTAAAAAGGGTTTACGGACCGGAAACTGCATCGCGTTATAACCTGTTTAATTCTATTGGGGTAAATGCCATGGCTGCTCCGGGCTTTAGTTCGGGAGATGCTATACGTGCTGTAGAAGAAGTTGCCGCACAGCAGCTGCCATCGGGTTATGCCTTCGAATTTTCGGGTATGACAAAAGAAGAGCTTTCATCAGGCGGTCAGTCAACCGTAATATTTATACTATCGTTGCTGTTCATCTACTTCCTGTTATCGGCACAGTACGAAAGTTACATATTGCCGTGGGCAGTAATATTATCTATACCTACCGGAGTATTTGGCGTATTTGTAGCTATTGGCCTCGCCGGTATAGAGAACAACATTTACGTTCAGGTAGCACTGGTAATGCTTATAGGGCTATTAGCCAAGAACGCCATCCTTATTGTAGAGTTTGCCTCGCAGCGTCGTAAAGCAGGCAAGTCGCTAATAGCATCATCGCTCGAAGCTGCCAAGCTAAGGTTAAGGCCTATTATCATGACATCGCTTGCCTTTGTGGTAGGGCTTGTACCTATGATGACCGCTAAAGGCCCATCGGCTATGGGTAACCACTCAATTAGTATAGGTGCCGCAGGTGGTATGATATCGGGTGTTGTGCTTGGTTTGTTCATTATCCCTGTATTATTTATCATTTTCCAGTACCTGCATGAAAAAGTGAGCAGTAAACCACAGGCAGTTATTAATAACGAAAACACGGCTGCCACACTATCTATTTAATTATTATCATGAAAAAGTATATAACAACCTATTCGGTATCACTTTTACTGATACTTATAACCTCCTGTAAAGTATCTAAGGATGTGGAAACACCCAAAGATGCACTGCCGGAAAATTACAGGGATGTAACCAGTACCGACACTACAAGCGTAGCCGACCTGGATTACAAATCGTTCTTTACAGAGCCTACACTGCAAACGCTTATAAGCAATGCCGTTGCTAAAAACAACGACCTCCTGGTAGCCCAAAAGAATATAGAAATTGCAAGGCTGCAATACACTCAGACAAAATGGAATAACGTGCCTAACCTGAATGTTCAGGTTACGGCAAACTCTACTAACCCATCTGAAAACAGCCTTAACGGCATAAGCCTGAGCCAGTTTTTAGGCCAGAACCATATTGATGATTTTACGGCTTCGGCCGGGTTATCATGGGAGGCTGATATATGGGGTAAGATAAAGAACCGCAAACGCAGTGCTTTGGCACAATACCTTCAAACCGAAGAAGCCAAGAAAGCATTGCAAACAACCATTGTATCTACCGTGGCAAAAGGTTTTTATAACCTGCTTATGCTTGATGCCCAACTGCAAATTGCCATGAAAAATGTAGAGCTTAACGAAAGGACACTTGTAATAATAAACCTGCAGTATGATGCCGGGCAGGTAACATCGCTGGCTAAACAGCAGGCCGAAGCACAGCGACTGGTTGCTGCGCAGCTGGTACCGCAATTAGAGCAGAACATTGGCATACAGGAAAACGCACTAAGCATACTTGCCGGCAGTTTTCCTACTGCGGTAGAGCGCAAGGTGGTTTTAAATTCTATCGCTTCGGGCACTAATGTTTCGGCAGGGTTGCCATCATCATTAGTAAGCCGCCGCCCAGATGTTAAAGCTGCCGAACTTGCAATTTTAGATGCTAATGCAAGGGCAGGTATTGCTAAAGGCAGTATGTACCCATCATTAGTAATATCTGCCACAGGTGGTGTAAATGCTTTCGAGGCCAGTAAATGGTTTAACCTTCCTGCATCGCTTTTTGGTATTGTGGCAGGTAGTGTAGCACAGCCATTATTAAACGGCAAAAGGCTTAAAACCGATTATGAAGTAGCTAAAGTACAGCGTGAAAAAGCAGTTATAAATTTCCGCCAGCAGGTTTTAGTGGCCGTGGGAGAGGTATCTAACTCGCTTATCAAAATAGAAAAGCTGGAGGAGAGCTATGGCATTGCAAATAACAGGGTAACCACATTGCAAACTGCTGTAAAAAATGCCGATATGCTTTTCCAGAACGGTATGGCAAACTACCTTGAAGTTATAACCGCACAGGGCAACCTGCTGCAAAGCGAACTGGAACTTGTTTCGCAAAAAAGATCAAGGCTTGAAGCCGATGTAGAGCTGTACCGCTCTCTTGGCGGAGGCTGGAGGTAAATTTTGGAGGTTTTTGTTTATTAGGTGAGAAGGCGGTCTGGCAACAGGCCGTCTTTTCTGTTTAATAACATGACCCGAGCATTTAAAAACAGATTTAAAATTTGAATAAATACAGCCCTATTATTAATCTTCGTTAGGATAACATTAAAATTCTCTAATTTTGGTAACACAATAAGCGGTTATTGTTAAATAAAAACACCAAATATTAAATAATTACTTTATAAACATTAAATGTTAAAATTTATTAATAATCATTTATAATTTTATGTATTTTTACGCTTCACAAAGAAGATAGTCATGCCCTTATTTCCCGACCTTATATTATTATTGTCGCCTGCTATTATTATAGTAATATACTTACTTATTAAAATAGTAAACGGGCGTTCTTCCTATAAAAAGAGGAAGAACGAACTGCTGGACCTTTTCCAGCAACAGAGATTAAAATCGAAAAAATTGCAGGATGAACTTAGTAATTATATTTTAACTAATAATGCGCATAAAACAATATGTTTTGAAAACGCCACCTGTGGTGACTACTTAAAACAATTGCAAAAAAATCACTTGCAAAACCTGTCAGACAAAATATATTTAAAGATTAAAAACAGCAACAACAGGATCTTATTAATGAAGACAGCCGAAGAGCTGAAAATTCAGGAAATAAAATTAAATGAAGCTGAAATAAGAATTGCAGGAATTCAGGATAGCAACAGTGCAGAAAAAACTGCCTGATCTATTTTAGCCTTACTTTAGGCTCAGGATGCGCTACAATAGCAGAGGTATCATAACCGCCAAATTTCCTGATATAACTTTTTAGAGATGTGCCAAAGCCGTCTTTATATCCCCTGTTGCCATTAGAACGAAGAAAACTTTTTACAGAGTTTGCACCGGCAAGGTGGGCAGCAGCAAGAATACCCGATTCGGTTATTTTAACGCCTTTTATGATCTTACCTTCAAACCTGGCTATATCGCGTTTAAGTTCCCATTTGTTTTTACTTAGCAACGCTTTAAAAGCACGTTCCTGTAAACCGGGATTATT
>Ga0247814_10002268_pt1 | contig 10682 bp, 11 predicted proteins | sample UWRJL179409R1_FD_179947 | JGI IMG/M metagenome (GOLD analysis project Ga0247814, IMG submission 179947) | Plant litter microbial communities from Arlington Agricultural Research Station in Wisconsin, United States - UWRJ-L179-409R-1 | ecosystem: Environmental > Terrestrial > Plant litter >... | reverse complement strand
AGCTACTCCCGCTTTGGAGCCGTACTGCTTGTTTACTACGCCAATTACTTTCCAACATTACTGCTTCGAGCTGCTGTACTACTTTTGCCAATCCAGGGGACTGGAGCGGGAGAAGAGGCTCGAACTCTCGACCTCAACCTTGGCAAGGTTGCGCTCTACCAACTGAGCTACTCCCGCTTTGCAAGAACAAGATTATCGCAGAAACCAACTGAATTTCCAAGACATCGTTACATCACTTCAAACCTTGGAGCGGGAGAAGAGGCTCGAACTCTCGACCTCAACCTTGGCAAGGTTGCGCTCTACCAACTGAGCTACTCCCGCTTGGTTCTACGTGCTGCTTCGTTCACAACAGGCACGCATTATAGATCATCCATGAGGCTTGTCAAGGAAGCTTCGGCAAGCATTTTATGTAATTCGCTTAAACCGATTTTTCCTTGATCAGCGGCCAGGCCAGCCGCATGTAATAAAACATCGACCAGACTGTCAGGATGGCGGCGACGTACATCAGCCAGCTGCCCAGTTCCTGCGTATCGAACGTGCGGAAGACGGTGTCGTGAAACAGCAGCAAGGGGATCGCGGTCATCTGCGCGGCCGTCTTGATCTTGCCGATCGAACTGACGGCCACCGAGCGCGACGCGCCCAGTTGCGCCATCCACTCGCGCAGCGCCGAGATGGCGATTTCGCGGCCGATGATGATGAAGGCGATGAAGTGGTCGACGCGGTCGAGGTGGACCAGCACCAGCAAGGCGCCGGCGACCATCAGTTTGTCGGCGACCGGATCGAGGAAGGCGCCGAAAGCCGAGGTCTGGTTCCAGCGCCGGGCCAGGAAGCCGTCGAGCCAGTCGGTGACGGCCGCGACGATGAAGACCAGCGTCGCGGCCAGGTCCTGGTCGGAGCGGGGCAGCCAGTGCAGCGGCAAATAATAGACGCCTACTACCAGGGGAATCAGTGCAACCCGCAGCCAGGTCAGGAGAATCGGAATGTTGAAAGGCATAGGGAGGCGATGGTTGTCACGTTAAGAGTATATGCGGCAACAGTCTACATGGCTCTTGTCGTATAGACCAGTTACGCACGCGCCCAGCAACATGCCGAAACAATCAGTGCAGCTGGCGGTAGATTTCTTCGGCCAGGGTGCTCGATATCCCTTCAACCGACATCAGGTCTTCCACACTGGCATCGACCACCCCGCGCAGGCCGCCAAAGCGCGCCAGCAGCCGCTGGCGGCGCTTGCTGCCTATTCCCTCGATCTCTTCCAGGCGCGACGCCTGGCGCGTCTTGGCGCGCTTGGCGCGCATGCCGGTGATGGCGAAGCGGTGGGCCTCGTCGCGGATCAGGGCGACCAGCATCAGGGCGGCCGACTCCTTGCCCAGTTCCTGCGGTGCGCGGCCGTCGACGAACACCAGCGTTTCCAGGCCGACTCTCCTGCCCTCGCCTTTGGCCACACCGACGATCAGGCTGATATCGAGGCCCAGTTCGGCGAACACCGAGCGCGCCTGCTCGACCTGCCCCTTGCCGCCGTCGATCAGCACGACGTCCGGCATCACGCCTTCGCCGTTGACGATCTTTTCGTAGCGGCGCATCAGGACCTGGCGCATGGCGGCGTAATCGTCGCCCGGCGTGATGCCGTTGATGTTGTAGCGCCGGTACTCGCCATTTTGCATGGCGTGGTGCTGGAACACGACGCAGGACGCCTGCGTCGCTTCGCCGCCGGTGTGGCTGATGTCGAAGCACTCCACGCGCAGCGCGTCGAGGTCGTCCATCTCCAGGCTCAAGGCGTCCGCCAGCGCACGCGTGCGCGATTGCTGCGAGCCCTGTTCGGACAGCAGGCGGGCCAGCGAGATCTCCGCGCCCTTTTGCGCGAGTTCCAGCCACTGGCGGCGCTGGCCCTGCGGCTGGAAAATCAGGTTGATGCGGTGGCCGCACTGCTCCGTCAGCGCGACCATCAGCGCCGGCTGGTTGAATTCGATATTCAGGATCAGGCAACCGGGAACGAATTTTTCCGTGTAGTGCTGGGCCAGGAACGCGGCCAGCACCTCGCAGTCGATGCTGGTGGCGTCGTCGACCGCGGCAGCATCGAGCTGGGACGGGAAATACGCACGGTCGCCCAGGTGGCGGCCTCCGCGCACCATGGCCAGGTTGACGCAGGCACGCCCGCCCTGCACCACCACGGCGATGATGTCGACGTCGGCGTCGCCGGTCGTTTCCATGCTTTGCTGGTGCAAGACGCGCGACAGGGACTGGATCTGGTTGCGCACGGCGGCGGCCTGCTCGAATTTCAACTGCTCGGCAAAGCCGTGCATCTTCTTTTCCAGGTCGGCCATCACTTCGCTCTGGCGTCCGCGCAGGAATTTGCCGGCGTTGTCGACATCGACCTGGTAATCTTCGGGCGCGATCAGTTTCACGCACGGGCCGCTGCAGCGGCCGATCTGGTGCAGCAGGCACGGCCGCGTGCGGTTGGCGTACACGCTGTCCTCGCACGTGCGCAGCATGAATACCTTCTGCAGGATCTGGATCGATTCCTTGACGGCCCACGCACTGGGAAACGGGCCGAAGTACTGGTTGCGCTTGTCGACGGCGCCCCGGTAATACGCCATGCGCGGCACGGCGCCGCCGGTGATCTTCAGGTAGGGATACGACTTGTCGTCCCGGAACAGGATATTGAAGCGGGGCTTCAAGGTCTTGATCAGGTTGTTTTCCAGGATCAGCGCTTCCGCCTCGCTGCTGGTCACGGAGGTCTCGAGGCGCGCAATGCGCTCGACCATCATCGCGATGCGCGGGCTGGACAGGTTTTTCTGGAAATAGCTCGACACGCGCTTTTTCAGGTCGCGCGCCTTGCCGACGTACAGCACGGCGTCGTTCGCGTCGAAATACCGGTACACGCCTGGCAGGTTGGGCAGCTTGGCGACAATGGCCAGCACTTGCGCGCGCGGGTCGACTTTTACATCCGGAAAAACTTCTTCAGTCATTGCTCTTCTTTACATTACTCAGGCAGCGGAGGTAACAATGACGAAGGCGACACCATAGTCGGCTTCGTCGCTGATCGTCACCTGGGCCGTCAGTTTATGCTGTTGCATGAATTCCTCCAACGCGCCACTGCAGACGATGACCGGCTTGCCGCTGGGCGCATTGAGCATCTGCGCCGAGCGCCACGTCATCGGCATGCGCATGCCCATGCCGATCGCTTTCGAAAAGGCTTCCTTGGCCGAAAAACGCGTGGCCAGGAAACGCAGGCCGCGGATCTCGTTCTTGGCGCGGCGCGCGTGGAATTTGACCAGCTCTTCCGGACCCAGGATCTTTTCGGCGAAGCGCTCGTTGCGGCCCAACGCGGCTTCCACGCGCGAGATCTGGACGATGTCGGTGCCGATGCCGTAAATCATCATCGCAGGGCGACTCCCAGGCGCGCCGCGACCATGATCGCCTTCATTTCACGCACCGCATTTTCCCAGCCGGCGAACAGTGCATGCGCGACGATTGCGTGGCCGATGTTCAACTCGCGGATATCGTGCAACTGCGCAATCGCCTGGACGTTCGTGTAGTGCAAGCCATGGCCGGCATTCACGACCAGGCCCTGCTCGACGCCGAAACGGGCGCCGGCACGGATGCGCTCGAGTTCGATCGCCACTGCATCGCCTTCTGCCTCAGCGTACCGTCCCGTGTGCAATTCGATCACCGGCGCACCCAGCGCGGCCGTGGCGGCAATCTGCTGTTCGTTGGCATCGATGAACAGCGACACGCGGATGCCCTCCCCTTGCAGCTGCTTCACGGCCGCTTCGACTTCCTTGTAGTAGCGCACCACGTCGAGGCCGCCTTCGGTCGTCACTTCCTCGCGCCGCTCCGGCACCAGGCAGACGTCCTGCGGCTTTACGCGGCAGGCGAAATCGATCATCTCCTGGGTGACGGCCGCTTCCAGGTTCATGCGCGTCATCAGTTCGGGGCGCATGGCCAGCACGTCGGCGTCCTTGATGTGGCGGCGGTCTTCGCGCAGGTGCAGCGTGATCAGGTCCGCGCCGGCCTGTTCGGCCAGCAGGGCCGCGCGGATCGGGTCCGGGTACGTCGTGCCGCGCGCGTTGCGCACGGTGGCGATGTGGTCGATGTTCACGCCCAGGTCGATGACGGTGCCGGAAGGTTGCAGGAAGCTCATATTAAAATTCTTATAGTTGCATCAGGTCGATCAGGATCTGGCGCGTGTTGAGGGGGTTGCCGTTGAGCTGGTGCGCCAGCAGGAAACGCATCAATTGCTTGCTCTGCGCCTGGGTCTGCGCATCGCGGTAATCTTCCCGGTCCATGTCGAGCAGGGTTTTGCCGAGCACGCGCGGCCAGGTATCGGACACCCGCGCCACCCGCGCACCGCGCTCGGGATCGACCACATATTCTTGGCTGGCATCGACGGCGCCGCGGTTCTCGGTGTCGCGCGTCAAATCGGCCGCGACCCCAGTCTCCTTAAGTAAGGCCCGTTCGAATTTTCGCAAGACAATTTGCGCCGTTTCATTGTGCGCCAGCTGGTTCAGCGTCGAGACGTAGTGGTCGAACAAGGCCGGGTGCGCATCGTCGCGCGCCAGCAATTTGACCAGCAACTCATTGACGTAAAAGCCGCACAGCAGCGCGTTCTTTTCGATCGGCAGCATGCCGCCCACCCACTCGGCGTCGATCAGCGTGCGCAGTTCGGATTTGCCGGTCCACGAGACCGATAGCGGTTGAAACGTCTGCAGCACGCCACGCAATTGCGAATGGGGCCGCTTGGCGCCCTTGGCCACAACGGCCACGCGGCCGAAGTCGCGCGTCATCATGTCGATGATCAGGCTGGTTTCTTTGTAGGGATAGCTGTGCAGCACGAAGCCGGGCTGCCCAAGGACGCGGTGGTCGCGCACGGGCGCGCGGCTGCGCTTCGGTAACGCTGCGGCCGTATTGATGGCAGCCGTGCGCGCGGCCGCTTTCTCGGCGGCCTGGGCGACGACGTCGGGATTGGCGGCAGACTCGGCAACGGTGAGCGGGAGGCTCTCCGGCGCCGGGCCGTATTCCGCTGGCTTATTCGTAGCCGTAGGCGCGCAAACCGGCTTCATTGTCGGCCCAGCCGGATTTGACCTTGACCCAGATTTCCAGGTACACCGGTCCGCCGAACAGTTTTTCCATGTCCAGGCGCGATTGGGTGGAGATATCCTTCAAGCGCGCACCCTTGTTACCGATGATCATCGATTTATGGGTATCGCGCTCGACCAGGATGGCGGCGAACACGCGGCGCAAATTGCCTTCCTGTTCGAACTGTTCGATCAGGACCGTGCTGGTGTAAGGCAACTCATCACCCAGCAGGCGGAACACTTTTTCGCGGACGATTTCGGCGGCCAGGAATTTTTCGCTGCGGTCGGTGATGTCGTCCGGTCCGAATACAGGTGGATTTTCCGGCAGGCGCGTGCGGATTTCGCGTTCCAGCGCACTGGTCTGGAAGCGCAGCTTGGCCGACACCGGAACGATGGCAGCGAAATTGTGCAGCGCCGCCACTTTCTGGGCGAACGGCATCAGCGCGGCCTTGTCCTTGACGCGGTCCGACTTGTTGATGACCAGGATGACCGGCACGTCTTTTGGCAACAGGTCGATCACTTGCTGGTCGGCCGGGCCGAACGTGCCGGCCTCGACCAGGAACAAGATGACGTCGGACGAGATCAGGCTGCCGGCGACGGTTTTGTTGAGCGTCTTGTTCAGGGCGTTGGCATGGCGGGTCTGGAAGCCCGGCGTATCGACGTAGATGAACTGGGCGTCGTCATGCGTTTGAATGCCCGTGATGCGGTGGCGCGTGGTCTGGGCCTTGCGCGACGTGATCGACACTTTCGCGCCGATCAGCACGTTCATCAGCGTCGATTTACCCACGTTCGGGCGGCCCACGATAGCGATGTAGCCGCAGTGGAAGGCGTCGTCGCTGGCGGGGGCGTCGGCGCCCGTGTTTTCGGCACCGATGTGTTTGCTTGCGCTGTACTCGACATTGTCGTCGTCGCCGGGTTCTGCGCTGTGGTTGGTTTCAGTGTTCATGCGGACGTCGTTCCTGGTCGTTGGTGTTGCTTGGCGGCGTCCGGGCTGGAATCGAGGCTGCTGTCGCTTTGTATGGTTGCAATGCCGGCCAGCTTGAGCTGGGCGGCGCGGGGCTTGGGTTTGCGGGCCGGGGCAGCCGCTTTGCTGCCCTTGGCGGCGCTGTGGCCGACGGCGTCGAGCGCCAGCTTGGCCGCAGCCTGCTCGCCGGCGCGGCGGCTGCCGCCGCGGCCGTACACCTGGATGTTCAGGCGCGGCACCAGGCATTCGATTTCGAATTCCTGGCTGTGGGCGGCGCCATGCGTCGCCACCACATTATAAGTCGGCAGCGGGATTTTTTTACTTTGCAAGAATTCCTGCAACAGCGTTTTGGCATCCTTGCCGAGGGTACGGGGATCGACCGAATCGAGGATGGGAATATAGAACGCACGGATGACGCGGCTGGCGGCGTCGAATCCGGCATCGAGGAAGATCGCGCCGAGCAAGGCTTCGAGCGTGTCGGCCAGGATCGACGGCCGGCGAAAGCCGCCCGATTTGAGCTCGCCTTCGCCCAGGCGCAGGAATTGCGACAGTTCCAGGCGCTGGGCAATTTCGAACAGCGATTGTTGTTTGACGAGGTTGGCGCGCAAGCGCGACAAATCGCCCTCGTCGATGGCCGCGAACCGTTCGTACAGGATCGAGGCGACCACGCAATTGAGGACCGAGTCCCCCAGGAATTCGAGGCGTTCGTTATGCGTGGCGCTGTGGCTGCGGTGTGTCAGGGCCTGCTGCAACAAGCCGGCATCCTGAAACGTGTAGTCCAGGCGCGTCTGCAATAACTGGAGATTCATTGTCAATTGATGGCCTTACGCTGTAACTTAATGTGGCGGTGTCGCCGGTGGCTCCGCCACGACGCCGCTTGGATCGGTGGTACCGGAATAATCGATCACCAGGCTGACGTTGCCGGCGATCGGCAAACGCTTTTCGTAGGCAAAGCTGATTTCCAGTTTGCCATCTTCACGCGAAAAGATCAGGTCGCGCCCGGAAATCGTCGTGATGTAGGCCACGTCGGCATTCTTGTCGAAGCTGGTGCGCATTTCCTGCACCGAGCCGCCCGTCGCTTTCGCGACACCGATACTGTTTTTAATCGCCTTGAACTCGAGGAAACTCGGCACGACGCGCATGCCGAACACCACGAGCAGCCCAACGATTGCGACAACGAAAATCAGGCCGCTGAGCGAAATGCCGCGCTGGCTTTTACGAGAAACTTGCATCTTGAACATCCTTTGGTTATTGGATGCCGCCGATACGCTTGAGACTGCCGAGGTTCATCCAGACAAAGAACGCTTTGCCAACGATATTCTTGTCCGGGACGAAACCCCAAAACCGGCTGTCCGCGCTATCGTCACGGTTATCACCCATCATGAAATAATTGCCCTCCGGAACGATACAGGTAAATTTGTCGTAAGAGTACTGGCAGTTGTCACGATGGGGGAAATTCGCTACCGATGCAACATCCAACGGGCCGCGATCGTCCATATTCAGGATGCGGTGTTGCTGCCCCGGCAAGTCTTCCATAAATTGCTTGTGATAGACCGCGTGTTCGTCATCCAGGTAATCCGGCAGCGGTGCGTACGTCACCGCTTTGCCGTTGACGGTCAGGCGCTTGTTTTCGTAGGTAATTTTATCACCCGGCACGCCAATGACGCGCTTGATGTAATCCTGCGTCATGTCCTGCGGATATTTAAAGACCATCACGTCGCCCCGCTGCGGATCGTTTACCTGGATCACTTTCTGGTTCAGGATCGGCAGGCGGATGCCGTAGGTATATTTGTTCACCAGGATCAGGTCGCCCACTTCCAGCGTCGGCACCATCGACTTCGACGGAATCTTGAATGGTTCCCACAGGAACGAGCGCAGGATGAATACCAGGGCGATGACGGGGAAGAAACTGCCCGAGTATTCGATCCAGGTCGGCTGGCGCAGGATGGACGCGGCAATCGCGGCGCGCTGGCCGTTGTCGGCGTCGGCACGGATGCCTTCGCCGGCCAGTTTGGCCTGGCGCGCATCGTAGGCAGCGACCGCCGCATTGGCGGCGGCACGGCGCTGTTTGGCAAAGACAAAGACATCGAGGCACCAGATGACGCCCGTGACCACCATGGCCACGAACAGGATCAGCGCAAAATTACTCAGGATGGTTTGGAAACTCATTTATCGTCCACTTGAAGGATTGCCAGGAATGCCTCTTGTGGAATCTCGACCGAGCCCACTTGTTTCATGCGCTTTTTGCCGGCCTTTTGCTTTTCCAGCAGTTTCTTTTTACGGCTGATGTCGCCGCCATAGCACTTGGCCAGCACGTTCTTGCGCAGCGCCTTGACGTTTTCACGCGAAATGACATTCGCGCCAATCGCTGCCTGAATGGCCACGTCGAACATCTGGCGCGGAATCAGTTCGCGCATTTTGGCCGCCACCTGGCGGCCGCGGTACTGGCTGTTGGCGCGGTGGACGATAATGGCCAGCGCATCGACTTTTTCGCTGTTGATCAGCATGTCGACTTTCACCACATCGGCGGCGCGGTATTCCTTGAACTCGTAATCCATCGACGCGTAACCGCGCGAGGTCGATTTCAATTTATCGAAGAAATCGAGCACGATTTCGGCCATCGGCATCTCGTAGACCAGCTTGACCTGGCGGCCGTGGTAGCTCATGTCGAGCTGCACGCCGCGCTTGCCGATACACAGGGTAATGACCGAGCCGACATATTCCTGCGGGCTGTACAAATTGACCGTGACGATCGGCTCGCGCACTTCTTCGATCTTGGACGGGTCCGGCATCTTGGACGGATTGTCGACGCGGATGGTGCTGCCGTCGCGCATGATCACTTCGTACACGACGGTTGGCGCGGTCGTGATCAGGTCCATGTCGAATTCGCGTTCGAGGCGTTCCTGGACGATCTCCATGTGCAGGAGTCCCAGGAAGCCGCAGCGGAAGCCGAAGCCGAGCGCCTGCGACACTTCCGGCTCGTACATCAGGGCCGCGTCGTTGAGTTTGAGCTTTTCCAGCGAGTCGCGCAGGGCGTCGTACTGGTTCGCTTCCACCGGGAACAAACCGGCAAACACTTGTGGCTGCACTTCTTTGAAACCGGGCAGTGGTGCCTCGGCAGGACGCGCAACGTGGGTGACCGTGTCGCCGACTTTCGCGGCTTTCAGTTCCTTGATGCCGGCGATGACGAAACCCACCTGCCCTGCGGAAATTTGCGGCAGCGACTGCGATTTGGGGCTGAACACGCCCACCGATTCCACCAGCTGCGCGGAGTCGGTTGCCATCAGCAAGATCTTGTCTTTCGGCTTCAGGGTGCCGTTCATGACGCGCACCAGCATGATCACGCCGACGTAATTGTCGAACCACGAATCGACGATCAGCGCCTGCAGCGGCGCGTTGGGGTCGCCTTTTGGCGGCGGTACGCGTGCGATCAGGGATTCCAGTACGTCTTCCACGCCCAGGCCGCTCTTGGCCGAGCACATCGCCGCGTCGCTGGCATCGATGCCGATGACGTCTTCGATTTCTTTCTTGGCGTTGTCCGGGTCGGCGTGCGGCAAGTCGATTTTATTAAGGACCGGCACCACTTCGACACCGAGGTCGAGCGCCGTGTAGCAGTTGGCGACCGTTTGCGCTTCCACGCCCTGGGAGGCATCGACCACCAGCAGCGCGCCTTCGCACGCGGAGAGCGAGCGCGACACTTCATAGCTGAAGTCGACGTGGCCGGGCGTATCGATCAGGTTCAGGTTATAGACGATCCCGTCGCGCGCCTTGTAATGCAGCGCTGCGGTCTGGGCCTTGATGGTGATCCCGCGCTCGCGCTCGAGGTCCATCGAATCGAGTACCTGCGCCTCCATGTCGCGGTCGGACAAGCCGCCGCAGATCTGGATGATGCGGTCGGCCAGGGTCGATTTACCGTGATCGATGTGGGCGATGATGGAGAAGTTACGTATGTTGTTCATTAACCAAGCTCAAAACCAAATAGGAAGCGCAATACGAAAAAAGCGCTCAGTTGGGAGACTCCCCCCAATGCGAGCGCTAATCTAGCGAGAGATGCTGTGTGCGGCAGACGTGAAGCGTCTCGAACCTTGGCATTTTACCGGATTTCTACACTGAAAGCCCGGTTTATGCGGAAGATGCTGACTATCAGGCAACTTGGCTGGTCGCAAGCCAGTTGCGTACGGCAACTTCGTCGAGGAAATAGTGACAGAGCGGCGGCGCGTCAACGTCGCCGAACAGGACCGGGACGAGCGTGTCGTACCGATCGAGGGGGCCGCTGTCGCCCGCCTCGGCGGCCGCATCGATATCGATGACGGCCACCGTGAACGGATATTGCGGCGACTGCAAGGCTTGCAGCGCCGCCAGCATGTCGTCGCACAGGTGGCAGTAGCTGCGCGAATACAGAGTGAACTGCACTGTCGGTTACGAGCGCGGTTTGATCACCACGTACTGCGTGGTGTTTTCGCGCCGCACCAGGACCGCCACGCTTTTCTTCGGATCGAGTTTGGCGGCCATGGCGTTGAACGTCGCCGCATCGCGCACCTCGACATTATTGATTTGCATGATCATGTCGCCCGGCTTGATCCCGGCGGACGCGGCGGCGCCGGCAGCGGAGTCGACCAGCACCCCACCCTCGATTTTCAAGT
>Ga0247814_10002265_pt1 | contig 10695 bp, 10 predicted proteins | sample UWRJL179409R1_FD_179947 | JGI IMG/M metagenome (GOLD analysis project Ga0247814, IMG submission 179947) | Plant litter microbial communities from Arlington Agricultural Research Station in Wisconsin, United States - UWRJ-L179-409R-1 | ecosystem: Environmental > Terrestrial > Plant litter >... | reverse complement strand
TGATAACGCGGCTGAAAAGCTGATTCTCGTGCTTGATGAAGGCACGACCAGCACACGGGCCATGCTGTTTACAGCGGCGGGCGCAGTGCGCGGCACGGCGCAGCACGATCTCACCCAGTTTTACCCGCAGGATGGCTGGGTGGAGCATGACGCCGCTGAAATCTGGGACAAGACGCTGGCGGCCGCGCGAGCGATGGTGACCGAGGCGGGCGGGGCACAGAATATTGGCTGCATCGGCATCACCAATCAGCGCGAAACGATCGTCGCGTGGGACAAGATCACCGGCGTGCCGCTCGCCCGCGCGATTGTGTGGCAGGATCGCCGCACCGCGCCGATGTGCGAAGAACTGCGCGCAGCGGGGCACGAAGCGGCGATAAGCGAGAAAACCGGGCTGCTGCTTGATCCCTATTTCTCCGCCACCAAGATGCGCTGGCTGCTGGATAATGAGCCGCCGGTGGCCGAGGCGGCGGCGCGCAGTACCTTGGCGTTCGGTACTGTCGAAAGCTGGTTGGTGTGGAACCTCACCGGCGGGGCGGCGCATATCAGCGATGCCACCAACGCCAGCCGCACTCTGCTGCTACCGCTCGCGGGGGCGGGTTGGGACGCGGGGCTGTGTGCGCTCATGGGCGTTCCGGAAGATGCATTGCCGCGAGTGGTCGATACCAGCGGCGTGCTTGCCGGGAGCGCACCGGATGTGCTGGGTGCGGCCATCCCGATTACCGGCATGGCGGGGGATCAGCAGGCGGCCACCATCGGTCAGGGCTGCCTCGCGCCTGGACGGGTTAAGGCGACTTACGGCACTGGCGCATTCGTACTGGCGAGCACTGGCGCAGCGGTCCCCCGCTCAACGAACCGGCTGCTCGGCACCGTCCTTACGCAGACCGCAGGCGCGCGGCGTTACGCGCTCGAAGGTTCGGTGTTCGTAGCGGGCAGCTTGATCAAATGGTTGCGCGACAGCCTCGGCCTGATCGCCAGTGCCGCGGAAACCGAACCGCTGGCCCGATCCGTGCCTGATAGCGGCGGGGTGGTCGTTATCCCAGCGCTCAGCGGCCTCGGGGCGCCGCATTGGCGGCCAGACGTTCGCGGCATAATCAGTGGTTTGAGTTTCGCCGCAGGCAAGCCACAGATTGCGCGCGCCGCGCTGGAGGCAATGGCGCACCAGACACATGATCTGGCCGCCGCCTTCGCCGCCGATGGCGCCGCGTGGCAGGATTTGCACATTGATGGCGGGATGGCGGCTAACGACTGGATGGCGCAGGATATTGCCGACATTCTCGGCCTGCCGGTGTGCCGCCCGAACTCGGTCGAAACCACGGCGCTGGGGGCCGCGATGCTGGCAGCGCATGGGGCACAGCTTTATCCTTCGCTGGAAGCGGCTGCGGAAGCGATGCAAGGACCATCCCGCCGGTTCACACCGTCGATGGAGCCGCCCATCCGCGCGGCGCGGCTCGCCGGGTGGCGGGCGGCGCTGGAACGAGTTGGCTAGCTTCGGCGATTTCCTTGTCAGCTGCGGCCAATCGCGATAGTTTGCACGCTCCATCCGGCGGAGGCGGGTCATGAAATCACAGGCCATTAGACTAGGCATGATGGCGGCGGGAGCTGCGCTGCTGCTGGCTAGCTGCAACAATGATGCCGAACGGATCGAGGAGCTAGAAGACAAGATCGAATCGCTGGAAAACCAGCGAGCAACCTTGGCGGGTAGCCCGCTGACGGCGCCTTCACCCGCAGTGTCGGCCTCCGCCGCGCCGTCTCCCTCTGCCACTTTTCAGCCCGCTGCCGCCCCATCTGCAAAGCCCGATGGCGGTAGCCCCGATCCGGACGGCAATATCTGCAATGACGGGCGCGAACGTTACCTCACGCTGGCCAACCGGGGGGAAGAGACGCTGATGTATTTCTACGCCTCGCCGCCATCGGTAGGCGATTGGGAAGAGGACGTGCTAGGTGATGAGGTGGTCAGCACGGGCGAGCGCTTCCGCGTCAACTTCAATACCGACGAACGCTGCACCTGCACGTACGACACGCGCGCGGTATTCGCCGATGATTCCGAAGTGATCCGCGAGGTGAGTGTGTGCACGGAGCATACGCAAACCTATCCCTAGGCGGCGGTCAATTGCTCGCGAATGATTGGCCGATGCGTGCGCGCAGACGTTGGACAGGACGGGGCTGTTGCTCACCCTGGCCGCGCCAATTCATCTCCAGCCGTTCGATGCGAGCGTAAAACGCCTGTGAACGCTGCACTACGTGCACCGTTTGCGGATCGAGCAGAGCCAGTTGACCGGGATCGCTTTGCGGCTGCGCGATTGGCAGGCGGCCATGGCGGCGCAACTGAAACTCGCTCAATTCGCCTGCAAAATACGCCCGATGATTGAGCAGCCAGGCGAGCGCGTGCATCATCCGGGTAGTGGCGCGCAGCGCTTCGCACGATAGCGCAATCCGCGCCCCGCTGGCTTCGCTGGTCGCCGTTTGCAATCCCCAACCTGCGGAAGCGCCCGACTGTTCGAACGCGGTTCGCGCATCTTCCGACAGCGCCAGCGCTTCGCCGTAAAGCGATTCAATTATCACTGGAGTGATGGAATTTGCGCGTCGGGGCATATGCACACCGGCTAGCTGCTTGAATGCACCCAAGCCAGCCTCACAGCCGGGAAAAGCGAGGATGTGTATGCACTGTCCCGCGAGGACACGAAATTACCGGAGTCAGGCGATGATGTCCGGGGTCAGATAATCCTCGAACATCGAAATCTGATCTTTCAATTTCAGCTTGCGCTTCTTCAGCCGGGCGACCTGTAATTGGTTGGGCCCGTCCTTTTCGGTCAGCGCGGCGATGGCAATGTCCAGATCGCGGTGTTCCAGGCGCAGCATGGCGAGGCGCCCCCGCATTTCCTCATCGGTCATTCCGCCTGCCGCTGCCCCCAGAATCGGTCCATAATTCGCTGCCCTTTCCGGCTCGCAATAGCAGCATGGCCTCACCAAGGACCGCTTCGCCGCACGCGTATTTGCAGGCCTAGGACTATTATGATTTGATGACAATTGCGCGGCTAACTTGCCATCCGGCGAGTCGCCCGCGCGGGTCGTCAACGGTCAAATGTGGCCGTATCGTGAAAGGATACTGCATATGGAATCTTCGCATGTCAGCGCCCTCCAAACCAAACATGAAGGACTAGACCGGAGGCTGAAGGACGAGCTAAATCGCCCAGCCCCCGATGCGGTGAAGATCCAGGATATCAAGAAACAGAAGCTGCGCATAAAACAGGAAATCGCGCTGCACTGAGCATGAGGGTGCTGCCAATCGCGGCCTGTGGAACGCTGGGCCGCGATTGGCAGACGTCCATGCGTGGTATAGGCTTCGGCCATGCCCGCATCACCCGCCACCGCTGCACGTATCATCCTCACCTCTCTACACGAGGTAATGGCCGCGCGTACCAATGCGCAATCCAAGCTGAACCATGTCGTCGAAGTTATCGGCGAAGCGCTCGATAGCGAGGTTTGCTCGGTATATCTGCTGCGCGAAGGGATGCTTGAACTCTACGCCACGCGCGGGTTGAATCAGGCCGCTGTGCACGTGACGCGGCTGGGCGTGGGCGAGGGGCTGACCGGCACCATCGCCCAGAATATCGAAACGCTGAACCTTGACGAGGCAGCCACCCACCCGGAATTCCAGTACCGCCCCGAGACGGGCGAGGAAAAGTTTCACTCCTTTGCAGGCGTGCCAATCGTCCGCCGCGAACGCGCTGTCGGGGTGCTGACCGTGCAGCATACCGATCCGCGCCGTTATGAGGAGCTGGAAATCGAGGCATTGCAGACGGTTGCAATGGTGCTGGCCGAATTGATCCACAATGCCGGGTTGGTAGACGGCGAAGAAGCAGGCGGGCTGTCCGAAGCGCAATCGGGGCAGGTGCAATTGACCGGCCTGCAACTGGTCAAAGGCCTGGCCAGCGGCATCGCGGTGTTCCACCAGCCGCGTATCCATATCGAACAGACCGTAGCCGAAGATACGGAGGCCGAGCGCCAGCGGGTGTATCTGGCGTTTGACCGGATGCGCGAACAGATCGACCAGATGGCCAATCAGGCTGAATTCGGCAAAGGCGACGAGCACGAGGAGGTGCTCGAAACCTATAAGATGTTCGCTTACGACGAAGGCTGGAGCCGCCGGATCAACGAGGCAATCGACAGCGGGTTGACGGCTGAAGCCGCGATCGAGCGGGTGCAGCAACGCACGCGGATGCGGATGCGGCAGATTCAGGATCCGTTGCTGGCTGACCGGATGCACGATCTGGAAGACCTTTCAAACCGGCTGCTGCGGATCGTTTCGGGTCAGCTTGGCACGGCGGCGTCCACCGGGTTGAAGGGCGATACGATCCTGATTGCCAAGAATCTCGGCCCCGCCGAACTGCTGGAATATGACCGGCGGCGGCTCAAAGGTGTGGTGCTGGAGGAAGGATCGCTCACCAGCCACGTAGTAATCGTGGCGCGGGCGATGGGCATTCCGGTGGTCGGCCGCTTGCGCAACCTGCGCGGGCTGGTGCGTGAAGGCGATGAAGTGCTGGTGGACGGCGATGCAGGGCAGGTGTCGCTGCGACCCGCCCAAGGCGTGATCGATGCTTTTGAAGCGCGTTACGCGCGCAACCGCGAAAAGCAGGCGGTGTACACCGCGCTGCGCGATGTCGAACCGATCACTCGTGATGGGGTGCGCATCGGCGTGATGATGAACGCCGGGCTGCGCGATGATGCGGCGATGGTGGCTGTTACGGGCGCGGACGGCATTGGGCTGTACCGCACGGAATTTCAGTTTCTCGTTTCTGCCACCTTACCTGCGCGCGACCGGCAGACGCGCCTGTATCGCGACGTACTGGAATCTGCTGGCGGCAAGCGGGTGGTGTTCCGCACGGTGGATATTGGCGGAGACAAATCGCTGCCCTATCTCACCAGCGAAACCGCCAAAAGCGATGAGAACCCGGCGATGGGCTGGCGCGCTTTGCGGCTGGCGCTCGAACGTGAAGGCTTGCTCAAAGTGCAGGCTAGGGCCCTGCTGGAAGGGGCGGCGGGGCATGAACTCAACGTGATGTTCCCGCTGGTTTCCGAACCGTGGGAATTTGACGCAGCCAAGGCGGTATTCGAAGGTCAGCGCGAATTCCTCCGCAAGCGCAAGCACCAGTTGCCGCTGGCGATCCGTTACGGCGCGATGCTGGAAGTGCCGGCCTTGGCCGAAGTGCTCGATCTGCTGCTGCCGCGCATTTCGTTCCTGTCGATCGGCACCAATGATCTGACTCAGTTCCTGTTCGCTGCCGACCGCGCCAACCCGGCGCTAGCGGAACGTTATGACTGGCTCAGCCCGGCGATCCTGCGGTTCCTGGCGCGGGTGGCCAAGGGCTGCGAAGGCTATCCGGTCGATCTGGCGGTATGCGGTGAGATGGGCGGACGGCGGCTGGAAGCGTTGGCGCTGATCGGGCTGGGTATCCGCCGCCTGTCGATCACCCCCGCTGCGGTCGGTCCGATCAAGGAACTTGTACGGACGATCGACACGCGTGAAATCACCGAGGCAATGACCGGGTGGCTCGCCGTACCGCCGCCGAATATGCGCATCGCCTTGCAGGAATGGGCCGAGGCGCACGGGATCGATACCGATTAGTCAGGAAAATGCGCCGTAGCGGGCGTTTTGCTTGACTTGTCGCACGGCATCTCGCTTTTGAACGGCGGGTTCGCACGGGCGCCGGTAACGGCTGGAGCATTAATGGCCGACGAAGTTAAAGGCGAGGTTGAAACCTCGGTTGTACCACAAGGCGTGGGCGCGCAACTGCGCGCAGCCCGTGAACAGCTTGGCCTGTCTACCGCCCAAGTAGCCGCGCAGACGCGGATCGGGCTGCGCAATATCGAAAATATCGAAGCAGGCGAGTTCCAGGATTTGCCTGGTCGGATCTATGCAATCGGCTTTTCCAAGACCTACGCCAAGCTGGTCGGGCTGGATCAGAACGACGTGGCCGAGCTGGTGCGGTTCGAACTCGGCGATGATCCGGCATCGCGCGGGCAATCAGCCGATTTTGCTCCGGGCGACCCCTCTCGTGGGCCGAGCCGACAGTTGGTATGGGCTTCTGTCGGCGCTGCTGCGGTACTGATGGTGGGGCTGTATTTCGCCGCACGCGTGTTGATGAGCCCAGCTGCGGAACTGCCTTCGCTAACCGAGCAACAAGCTGCCGAACAGGCGACTGCTGCTGCCGCAACTGCCGCGCTACAGGCCGAAAATGCCCAGCCGGTTGACGCTGGCGGCGCGGTGGTGCTGACTGCAGAAGCTGCGGTGTGGCTACGGGTAACCGACGCCGCCGACCAGCGGCTGATGGAAGGCGAATTGGCTGCCGGGCAGACCTATACCATCCCCGCCGATGCCGAAGGGCCAAAGATGATCACGGGGCGTCCGGATATGCTCGCGATTACGGTGGGCGGGCGCGCGGTGCCGAAGATTTCGGAAGTTAACCGCACGGTGGTGGATGTGCCGATGGATGCGGCCAGCTTGTTGGCCCGGCCTGCGCCGGCCGCCACGGCCTCAGTCTCAGCCACTCCCGCGTCTACGATCACGCCCAGCGCTGCCGCAACGGGGGATTAGGGCGCAGTCTGGATTTTCCCCTTCCCGTTAATCCCCTATCTTGCTGCCCGCTGCCACCATGCGATGATGGTTAAGCGGAGAGGAGCCAAACCGACCATGCTGCGCATTTCCAAGAATAGGGCTTTGCTGATGTCCGGCCTGTTGCTGGCGGCAGCAGTGCCTGCATTAATGCCCGCGCCTGCCATCGCGCAAACTGCGCAGAACGATGCCCGGCTCGAACGCATCGAAACCCAGTTGCGCGCCTTGCAGCGCAGCGTGTTTCCCGGCGGCGATCAGCGGTTTTTCGAACCCGAGATCACGCCCCAAGGCCAAGTCGCACCGCCAATGAATACAGGCGTTGGCACTACCGCGCTCACCGATGTGTTGGCGCGGCTGGATGCGCTGGAAAGCCAGCTTGCCCGGCTGACCGCTGCGACGGAGGTGAATGAGAACTCCCTGCGCGCGTTTGAAACGCGGCTGACGGCAATGGAAAGCACTGCGGCTGCACCTGCTGTCCAACCAAATCCGCCATTTACGACAACTCCCGCTCCGGCATCTGGTTCGGCACCGTTGGTGGGCGTGCTACCTACGCCGCGACCTGCTGCTGCCCCCACTCCGACACCTGCACCGACCCCCGCTTTGGCGGCGAGTGGCCCCACCGCCGAACGGTTGGCCGGCGTTAGCGCGATCCTCAAGCCGCAGACGGCAGATGCAGGCGATGACGAATATACCTATGGTTTCCGGCTTTGGACTGCGGGCTTCTACCCCGAAGCGCAGCAGCAACTGGCGCTGTACCTTGAACGCTATCCGCGCCACCCGCGCGTCAGTTTTGGCCGCAACCTGCTTGGCCGTGCGTTCCTCGATGCAGGCGATCCGCGCACGGCGGCGACGCATTTCTTCGAGAATTATCAGGCGAACAAGCAGGCCGACCGGGCCCCGGATAGCCTGTTGTTCCTTGCCGATTCGATGATCCAGCTCAGTGATAACCGCCGCGCCTGCATCGCATTGGCGGAATTCGGCGAAACCTATCCCGCGCTCGCCACCGGGCGGCTGAAAGTTCAGTATGACGCGCTCACCGGACGGATCGATTGCGCCTGACGCAGCGGTGACCCAGCGGTTCACCGCTGCGCTCACCCGGCTCAATCCCGGTGGGGAGCGGATCGGGCTGGCGGTTTCGGGCGGGCCAGACAGCATGGCGATGCTGCTGCTAGCGGACGCGGCGATCCCCAACGGATTCGAAGTGGCCACGGTGAATCACGGGCTTCGGTCTGAGGCAGCGGCGGAATGCGCGCTGGTGACGGAGGTTTGTACGGCTCGCGGAATTGCCTGTGCGGTGCTTGCCGTTCAGCTCGCCCCCGGCAACGTGCAAAACGAAGCGCGGCGCGCGCGCTATGGCGCTTTGGCTGGCTGGGCGCGGCAGCGCGGGTTGGCCATGCTCGCTACCGCTCACCATGCCGATGATCAGGCGGAAACCCTGCTGATGCGGCTTAACCGGGGCAGCGGTGTGGCCGGATTGGCCGGAGTGCGCGAAGTTGGCGAAATGGCAGGGATTAGGGTGATCCGGCCGATGCTGGGGTTTCGCCGATTCGAACTGGCCGAGGTGGTCGCCGAGTCCGGGATCGACCCGGTGCAAGATCCGAGCAACGCCGATCCTCATTACGACCGGGTTCGGATGCGGCAAAGCCTTGCGACATGCGACTGGCTCGACCCGTTGGCATTGGTTCATTCCGCCGGTTTGCTGGCCGACGCCGAGCAGGCGCTGTCCGCATTTGAGAATGCGCTGTGGCCCGACCACGTCACCCAGTCGCGCGTGGGTTTCGTGCTTTACCCGCCCGTCGTGCCGCTGATGCGGGTGCGGATGGTGCGGCGGATAATCGCTGCAATGGGCGGCAACCCGCGCGGCGGCGATGCCGCGCGGCTGGTGGAGCGATTGGAGCGGGGCGAGCGCGGCAACGTCGGCGGGGTGCTGGCCACGGTGAAAGGCGGTGAGTGGGTGTTCGTGCTGGAACCCGCACGGCGCGCCTAGCTGGAAAGCGAACCGCCAACGCCGGTCCGCACTCCATCAGTGATGATCACGATGTCGCCGACCCGAGCGATTTCATAAATCTTCGACACGAATTCATCTGGCGCCGCCACGCAGCCGTGGCTGGCATAGCCGCGTTCCACGGTCGATCCGCCATGCACCGCGACCCCGTCCCATGTCAGCCGCATCGTCCACGGCATGGGGGCGTTGTTGTATTGTTCGGAGACATTGTGGCGTTCCTTGGTCAGGATCGGGAACGTGCCAGTGGGGGTGGGATGGCTGGGCGAACCCAGCATCACCGCCGCCGCGCCGATTTCATACCCGCCGCGAAATACGCTTAGAACGCGTGCGTGGAGGTCGACCGTCATAACCAGCGGGCCGGGGGGCACGCCTTCATCGTCCCAATGCCATTCGCCATAGCGGATGGGCCCTTTGATAGGCAGTATCCGTTTGATAATGAACGGATTTTCCGGGTCGTAGGGCGGAATTTCCTGCACCACCTCGCGCGCCGTATTGGCGGCAGGTTCGGATGCTGAAACGCCGGTATCGCCCGCCAGCACGTCGGCGGAAGCAATTATCGGCGCGGGATTATCCTGCGCCTCCAGCGTGCGGGCAGCGACAAACAGGCAGCCGAGCACGGCAACTACCGCCAGCACCAATCCGCCGATCACTTTTGCCACTGGGCTCATGCGGCAGGCTTATGCCGCTGCGGGCTTAAGATTTCCAGATGGTGCGCGTCCGTGTCCCGCTGCGGGACGGGATCAACCAGCCAGCGCCGCTGCATCGCGTGCCAGCACAGTGATTTCGTCCTCGCTCGCTCCCTTCGGTGCGACCCAGCTTCCGCCTACGCACAACACTTGCGGGATGGCCAGCCAATCGGGCGCGGTGGCCGGGGTGATCCCGCCGGTCGGGCAGAACTTGGCCTTGCCGAACGGGCCGGTCAGCGCCTTCAGCGCCGGTATGCCGCCCGATGTTTCGGCCGGGAAGAACTTGAAATGGCACAGGCCCAGGTCCATCCCGCGCATGATCTCCCCCGCAGTGGCGATGCCCGGCAGGATCGGTACGCCCATCCGCTGTGCCGCCTTGACCAGCGGTTCTGTGAGGCCGGGCGAAACGATGAACTCTGCCCCAGCCTTCACCGCCGCTTCCAGTTCGTCCTTGTTGGTGACGGTGCCTGCGCCGACCACCGCGCCGGGCACCAGCTTCATCCGCCGAATTACGTCCAGCGCGACAGGCGTGCGCAAGGTGACTTCGAGCACTTTCAGCCCGCCCGCTACCAGTGCTTCGGCCATAGTTCGCGCGTGGGTAATGTCATCCACCACCAGCACCGGGATCACCGGGGCCATGCGCATGATGCTTTCGATATCTCTCATGAACTGGCCCCATGTTGCTGAATAAAGGCGGCGACTGCGCCGTATAGTCCGGGTTCGGGCTGGACAATAAGTTTGACCGGCAAGCTCGCCATCAGTGCCTCGTACCGGCCCTTGAAGGCGAACCTTTGCGCGAAGGCAGAGGCGGGCAGGTGGTCGCGTAATCGTAGGCCAAGACCGCCTGCCAGCACCACGGCGCTTGCTCCCTGTGCCAGCGCGATGTCGCCCGCCATGCTGCCCAACGTCATGCAGAACCGCGCCAGCGCGGCGCTGGCCATCGCATCGCTGCCTTCCAGCGCGGCTTGCCAGATCGCCCGATCGCCTTCGAGAGTGGGCACCAGGCGTTCTAACAGGCATAGCGCGGCATAGATCACGGCTATCCCGGGGCCTGAATTGACGCGCTCGGTCGACACCCGCCGATGCACCGCGCGCAGCTGCGCCAGGATCGCATCGTCCACCGCATCGACCGGCGCAAAATCCAGATGGCCGCCTTCAGTCGCCTGTACATAAGTGCCGCTGGCCGAGCGGTGGAAATGTGCCACGCCAAGGCCCGTGCCGGGGCCGACCACGCTGATCGTGCCGGTTGCGGGCAGCGGAATGTTCGGCCCGGCTATATGCGCAAAATCACTTGCCGGAGCCTGCGCGACTGCATGGGCGACGGCTTCGAAGTCATTAACCAGCGTTACCCGGTCCAGCCCCAGTTGCGTATCCAGCGCTTCGCTATCCAG
>Ga0247814_10002263_pt1 | contig 10697 bp, 10 predicted proteins | sample UWRJL179409R1_FD_179947 | JGI IMG/M metagenome (GOLD analysis project Ga0247814, IMG submission 179947) | Plant litter microbial communities from Arlington Agricultural Research Station in Wisconsin, United States - UWRJ-L179-409R-1 | ecosystem: Environmental > Terrestrial > Plant litter >... | reverse complement strand
TCCTCCAATTGGAGTGATGAATCCAATGGATTTGGAATTGAATACAATCAGATGATCTGTAGCTAATAAATAGATCGATCCCGAGAAAAAAAGTGTGCCGGCAATCACGAGATACAAAATGGCTTTTTGCACTTTTAGGCTAATCGTTTTGGAAGTACCTACATAAAGTAAAAACAACGCATGATACATCTGATACTTCACTCCCGTTTCAAAAGTAGATAACTGATCAATACTAAGCACTTTCCTGAGTGCATGTGCGCCAAATGCGCCTATAACAATAGCGATCATTCCTAAAATTGCCGCCGTAGATATGATTTTCCTCTCCATATTTATGTCTTAATCAACGATTGTAAAATTATTGGTAAATAACCAAAGTAAAAAGAAATTTATGATTTTTTACAACACCTTTGCCCGAAACAAAAAAACAGTACATTTGCAGTTGTAAATTAAAAAACTTATGAGAAAGATATTTTTTATTTTAACTGTGACACTGGCATTTAACGGATTGGCACAGACTAATAAATCAGTGAAATCTGGAGAAAAATTCGTTTATGCCGCCTCTTATAATATGAGCGGACTGATGACGCAGCTGGCGCAGGTTACAATGGAAACCGAAACCGTAAAAACTTCCAAAAACACTTTATTGCACCTGAGTTGTCAGGCAAGCACTTTCAGTAAATGGGACAGTTTTTTCAAAATCCGGGATTTGTATGAAGCTTATGTAAATCCGCAAACGTTAAAACCAAGCCTCTATAAAAGAGACATAGTCGAAGGTTCTTACACGAAAAAAGAAAAATATATATTTAAAAATGACGGCCGTACGATCGAAAGCACGCTGACAAAGAAAAACATGCAGCCCGTCAAAAAAACGTTTAATGTTGGCGGATCTACACAGGATGCGATCTCTACGCTATACCAATTGCGCAACATTGATTTTAACAAGTTTAAAGCTGGGCAAATCAAAACCTTTACTGTGATTTTTGATGAAAAAGAAATGATAGTATCTGCGAAATACATGGGTAAAGAAACCGTTGCTGCTGGAAATCTCGGTAGAAAACAATGCTACAAAATATCCATTGCTGCTAAAACACAGGCACTTAAAGGAACAGACAAAAATATTATCTGGCTTACAGCCGACAATGCGAGAGTGCCTGCACTCATTAAATTCAGCATTCCTGTCGGAACCGGCCAACTCACATTAACTAACGCTTCAGGAATTTAATTATGAGAAAACTATTCATTGTTTTAGCTTTTATTTTTGCAGTCCTTGGAATTGCATTTGCTATTTTACCGATGGGAACTATTGGCGTACTTCCTATTGGATTATCACTAATTTTCGGCATCCTTGCTTTTGTAAAATCTCCTGAAGGACAGAAGAATATTCCAAAATGGCTTATTATCATCGCTGCATTGATACTGGTTGTTATCGTAGGCCGCAGTTTTGTACCCGATGAAGTACAGAAGGATACCGAATTTGAACAAAAGAAAGTCGAATCAAAACAGGAAGACCTTAAAGATCTCGAGGAACTTGAAGGCCTCGAATAGCAATACAGCCCACTTTTAGTGGGTTTTTGTTTTTCTAGCCGACACTCTTTTTAGTATCTGTAAAATTCATTTACCTTTGGGGACTATTTATAATAATAATGAGAAACATCCTGATAATCGGTGCCGGACGGTCGGCTTCATCCTTAATTCAATACCTCTTAAGCAAGTCGGATACAGAAAACCTGCATCTGACTATTGGCGACCTGTCGCTGGAACTCGCGCAACGCAAAACCAACAACCATAAAAACGCTACGGCTATCGCGCTCGATATCTTTAATGAAACACAGCGTAGGATTGAAATTGAAAGATCCGATATTGTCATTTCCATGCTCCCTGCGCACATGCATATTGAAGTAGCCAGAGATTGTATTACTTATAAAAAGCATATGGTGACTGCCTCTTATGTGAGCGATGCAATGCAGGAACTCGACGAAGCCGCCAAAGAGAATAACCTTGTATTTATGAATGAGATCGGGCTCGATCCCGGAATTGACCACATGAGTGCGATGAAGGTGATCGACGAGATCAGGGATAAAGGCGGAAAGATGATCTTGTTTGAATCTTTTTGCGGCGGATTGGTTGCTCCCGAATCAGATAATAATTTATGGAATTATAAATTTACCTGGGCACCTCGTAATGTCGTGTTAGCGGGACAGGGCGGCGCAGCCAAATTCATTCAGGAAGGCAGCTACAAATACATTCCTTACCACAAAGTATTCCGCAGGACCGAATTTTTGGAAGTGGAAGGTTATGGTCGTTTTGAAGGCTACGCCAATAGGGATTCGCTTAAATACAGAAGTGTTTACGGTCTTGATGATGTGTTGACATTGTACCGTGGCACCATCCGTCGTGTGGGATATTCCAAAGCCTGGAATATGTTTGTACAACTCGGCATGACCGATGATACTTATAAAATTGACAATTCTGATACAATCAGTTACCGCGAATTTACCAACCTGTTTTTGCCATACCATCCTACTGACTCTGTCGAGATCAAACTACGCTTGCAGCTGGGCATTGACCAAGACGATATCATGTGGGACAAACTGATGGAACTTGACCTTTTCAATCCGAATAAAATCGTCCGTTTGAAAGAGGCCTCTCCCGCACAAATCCTCGAAAAAATCCTTTCAGACAAATGGACTCTCGCTCCACATGATAAGGATATGATCGTAATGTACCACAAATTCGGATATGAAATTAACGGGCAGCAAAAACAGATTGATTCCAAGATGGTCTGCATCGGCGAAGACCAAACTTATACCGCAATGGCTAAAACCGTAGGCTTACCTGTAGCGATGGCAACGTTACAAATTCTTAACGGCAACATTACAACGCCTGGCGTGCAATTGCCGATCAATCGCGAAGTCTATTTGCCGATCCTAAAAGAATTGGAGCAGTTTGGAATACATTTCAATGAGATCGAAATGCCATATGTAGGCTACAATCCGGATAGTATGAGGCTTTAATATTATTCTTTTACTTTCATATCAAAACAAATATTATATTTTTGATTGAAATTTACAATCAATGAAAATTAATTCCCTTCAAATTGAAATTGACGGTATCGATAAGGAGATTCTGCGATTCCTTATGGATGACGCCCGCAAGCCCATATTGCAGATTGCAAACAAAATTGGCATTTCGGGTGCTGCAATTCACCAACGGTTACGCAAACTGGAACAATCGGGTGTCATCTCTGGTTCTAAATTTACAGTTAACAATAAGGTTTTGGGCTACAGCACCATGGCTTTTGTAGGCATTTACCTCGATAAAGCCGCCCGAAACCCTGAGACAGTAAGAGAACTCAAAAAAATTCCTGAGGTTCTAGAATGCCATTACACCACAGGCAACTGGTCGATACTAATAAAAATCATCTGCCGCGACAATGAACATCTGATGCACCTGCTCAATACCCGAATCCAAGCAATTGAAGGGGTTTCAAGAACGGAAACTTTCATTTGTCTGGACCAGCAGATTGACCGTCAGATACAATTGTAAATATGAACTGCCGATTTTCATTAGAAACGAACATAAAAAAAACCGTCTCTTCCGAAACGGTTTTAATGTCAATTATTCTAATTGTTATCTCCTGTTCATATAAATCATTACATAGTACAATAATGTAGCAATCGAACCAATCGCGGCAACAACATAAGTTCTTGCAGCCCAGGTCAAGGCATCTTTTGCTCCAGCCTGCTCTTGTTGCGTAAGCATTCGTTTGTTTTCGAGCCAAGCCAAAGCCCTGTTGCTTGCATCATATTCAACAGGTAATGTAATCAATGAAAACAATGTTGTTGCAGCAAAAATCACTATTCCTACTAATAATAACTGCGGAAAGGAGTTGACCATCAATATGCCAGCAATCAGAATCCATTGTACGTAATTAGACGCTACAGAAACGACCGGAACTAATTTAGAACGCATTGTCAACCAACTATATGCAGTGGCATGTTGCACCGCATGTCCGCATTCGTGCGCTGCAACAGCGGCCGCGGCTGCGTTTCTTTGGTTATACACCGCTTCACTTAAGTTTACAGTCTTATCCGCGGGATTATAATGATCCGTAAGTCGGCCAGGAGTTGAAATCACCCTGACATCCCGAATACCATGATCTGCGAGCATTTTCTCAGCAATTTCAGCACCCGACATTCCATTTTGGAGATGCAATTTTGAATATTTCTCGAACTTGTTCTTCAGGCGATTGCTGACCAGCCAGCTGACCAACATGATGCCGCCTATTAATACCCAATAAATCATAATTTTTGTTTTTTAGTTTTATAAATGTATGAAACTTTCATCAAATTTTAAGCCAATCCTGTTTGCAAACCAGTATATGAAAAAATGGCAGTTTTCTTTGTTGCTAATGTTTTTTTGACTGATTTAGACCATCCGATCTCTCAAAGACCCGTTTTAACAAAATAGGCACTAATTTAACCGACGAGATTGATGATCTTTCCCGGAACAATAATAACCTTATTAGGTGTTCTGCCTTCCATTTGTTTGATCGTACGTTCATCTTTCATTACAATCTCCTCTATTTGCGCAGCGTTCAGATCCAAAGGTAACTCAAGCGTAAAACGCATCTTACCGTTAAAGGAGACCGGATATTCTTTACTGCTTTCAACCAGATATTCGGGGTTGAATTTCGGGAATGGCACCCTGGAAATACTGCCTTCATGTCCTAGTTTTTCCCATAATTCTTCAGCGATATGTGGCGCGTAAGGAGAAATCAGTATCGCCAGCGGCTCAAGCACACTTCTTTCCTGGCAATTCATCGCTGACAATTCATTGACGCAGATCATAAACTGGCTTACAGAAGTATTGAACGAAAACCCTTCGATATCCTCCTGTACTTTTTTGATAGTCTTGTGCAACGTCTTTAGCGCTTCTTTACTCGCGGGATTGGAAGTGACTACAAAGCCTTTTTCGTCAAAATAAAGGCGCCATAGTTTTTTAAGAAAACTGAAGACACCTGTGATTCCGGCGGTATTCCAAGGTTTGGCCTGTTCAAGCGGACCGAGGAACATTTCGTATAATCGTAAAGTATCGGCACCGTATTGCTCACAGATGTCATCCGGCGTGACAACATTGTATTTGGATTTAGACATTTTTTCGACTTCGCGACCAACTATGAATTTTCCATTGTCTTCGGTAATGAATTCCGCTGCTTTATAATCTTCACGCCAGTTTCTGAATTTTTCAATATCTAGTTCATCAGAAGCATTTACAAAAGAAACGTCTACGTGGATTGGCTCTACATTTCTGGCACTAATAGCATTCTTTGAAATAAAAGTATTGGTTCCCGAAATTCTGTAGGCAAAAGCACTCATCCCCAAAATCATCCCCTGATTGATCAGTTTCTTAAATGGCTCTTCAGTAGGCGCTAAACCTTTGTCCTTTAAAAACTTGTTCCAGAAACGCGAATATAGCAAATGCCCTGTCGCATGTTCGCTTCCGCCAATATATAAATCGACATTCTGCCAATACTCCAATGCTTCTTTGCTTGCAAACTCTTTGGTGTTGTGCGCGTCCATGTAACGCATCCAGTACCAGGAACTTCCTGCCCAGCCCGGCATCGTATTCAATTCTAATGGAAAAACAGTAATATTGTCAATCAAATCATTGGAAACTACTTTATGCTCCCCAACCGACCATGCCCATTCTTTGGAATTCCCCAACGGCGGCTGTCCGTCTTCTGTAGGCAGGTATTTTTCGACTTCAGGTAATACGACAGGCAAATATTGCGCATCGATCATCTGCGGCAGCCCATTAACATAATATACCGGAAACGGTTCGCCCCAATATCTTTGCCTTGAAAAAACCGCATCACGCAGGCGGTAATTGGTTTTCCCTTTGCCTTGTCCCAATTTTTCGAGTTCTTCAATTACCTTTTTGGTCGCCTGTTTGTAATCGAGTTCATTAAGGAAAAAGGAATTCGCCAGCACAACATTGTCTTTGGAGGCATACGCTTCTTCCGAAATATCAGCATTGGCAAAAATATTCTTGATCTCAGGCATCCCGTTTTTAAGATGAAAATGTTTGGCAAAAGCATAATCCCTTTCATCTCCGGCTGGAACCGCCATAACCGCACCTGTTCCATAACCTGCCAGCACGTAATCGCCAACCCACACCGGCACAGGCTCTTTTGTAAACGGATGTTCGGCATAAGCTCCTGTAAATACACCGGAAATGGTTTTGACATCTGCCATTCTCTCGCGCTCAGAACGTTTGGAAGTCGCTTCCACATAAGCATCGACAGATTGCTTCCATTCGGCGGTAGTAATTTTGGACACCAATTCGTGTTCGGGTGCCAATGTCAGGAATGTCACACCGAAAATAGTATCGGGACGCGTTGTGAACACCTGTATTTCGAAGCCGTTCGTATCATCGCCCGACAGCATATAATCGATGTTGTTTTTTTCTTCTTCCGAATCCTTGACCTTAAACGTCACCATCGCACCTACCGATTTGCCTATCCAGTTGCGCTGGCTTTCTTTGATACTTTCGCTCCAGTCGATGGTGTCGAGCCCTTGCAGTAAACGCTCGGCATAGGCCGAAATCCGCATGCTCCATTGTGTCATTTTCTTACGGATGACCGGATGCCCGCCACGTTCAGAAACACCATTGACAATTTCGTCATTTGCAAGTACGGTTCCCAGTGCCGGACACCAATTGACCTCGGTTTCCGCAAGGTAGGTCAATCGGTACTGCAATAGTATTCTTTGCTGCTCTTCTGAAGACCATGCATTCCATTCTTCTGCGGTAAAAACGGAAACATTGTCGTCGCATACCGATTCTACCGTAGCATTACCTTCCGATTCGAAAAGCTGCACTAACTCTGAAACATCAAATGCCTTCCCTGATTTTTTACAATACCAGGAATTGAAAAGCTGGATAAATATCCACTGTGTAAATTTATAATAATCCGCATTGGAAGTACGCACTTCTCTGCTCCAGTCGAAGGAAAAACCAATCCTGTCGAGCTGCTGGCGGTAGCGTGCAATATTGTCTTTTGTGGTCTTGTCTGGATGCTGTCCGGTTTGTATGGCATATTGCTCAGCCGGTAATCCGAAACTGTCATAACCTTGCGGATGCAGGACGTTAAATCCTTTATGGCGTTTGTACCTCGCATAAATATCCGAAGCAATGTATCCCAGTGGATGGCCTACATGCAAACCGGCACCCGAAGGATATGGAAACATGTCGAGTACGTAATATTTGGGTTTATCGGAATGGTTGCTGGCTGCAAAAGTTTGGTTTTCTGCCCAGTATTTTTGCCATGAGGCTTCAATTTCGTTTGGATTGTATTTCATTTTTAGATCGCTAATTATTTTGCTACGAAGACACAAAGGCGCTAAGTTTTTGATTGTTGTATCGATACGTTGTCAAAGACCTTAATCTGTTTTATTTGTATCTTCGTGACTTCGTGCCTTTGCAGTAAACTGTAACAAAGTATAAAACTTCAGGTCTTTTCCGCAAATTTACGTTTATTGTACGAAAGTCAAAACTTTGGGCGTTATAAACTATGATTAAAGAAATTCTTTATTATTTTTACCCAATAATTACAATCACCTATGAGTTCTTCTTTCGAAAAGTTTCAAAAGCGCCGTTTGTTATCTTCTTATTTCTCGGTCGTATTAAGTATTTTTCTGGTTTTATTCCTTTTGGGCATCCTTGGTCTGTTTATCATTAATTCTAAAAAACTGTCCGATAATTTCAAAGAAGAGATTGCCATGACGATTTTCTTTAAAAATGAGGCCACCGATAGTACGATGACCGCTTTCGGCGAAGAACTCAAAGCCGCGCCTTTTGTCAAAACCAGTATTTACCTTACCAAAGAACAGGCGGCAAAAATGCATACCGACATTATTGGTGAAGATTTCATGACGTTTTTGGGTGCCAACCCTTTGCAGAATTCCTACGACATTCATTTGAAAGCAGATTATATTGATACAGAGAACATCCGGAAAATTGAGAGCCGTTTCCGCGCTAACGAAATGGTGTCAGATATCGTATACGACAAGCAGCTCGTGAGTTTAGTCAATGACAACATCCAAAAAGTAAGTATGTGGATCCTGATTGTGAGTGGATTTTTGGCTTTAGTAGCAGTATTGCTCATCAACAGTTCGATGCGTTTGTCAATTTATTCCAATCGTTTTATCATAAAGACCATGCAGATGGTGGGCGCGACGAAATCATTTATCCGGAAGCCATTTATATGGAAAAGCATCCGTCTGGGATTCATTGGTTCGGTGCTAGCCATATTAGCATTGATGGGAACTTTATTTTACCTCGACAACACCTATCCCAATTTGAAAATTGCCGAAGACCAGCCTATGATTGGATTGGTACTGCTTGGCGTATTGGCTGTGGGTATTTTGATTACCTGGATCAGCACATTCTTTGCGACACAACGTTTTTTGAATTTAAGGACAGACGATCTATATTAAATTTCAGATTATTTATGAATAATGATTGCTATTAAACATGGAAAATAAAGAACACAAACCGGAATTTCTTTTCGATAAAGTCAATTATAAAGTCCTTTTAATCGGGATCGCAGTAATAACTTTGGGATTCATCCTGATGTCGGGAGGCGGAAGCAATGACCCCAATGTTTTTAATGAAGAAATCTTTAATTTCAGGAGAATTCGACTGGCACCTACTTTAGTGCTTCTTGGATTTGGAATTACTGTTTATTCGATTTTAAAAAATCCAAAGAAATAATAAATGGACATTATTCAAGCCATTGTCTTAGCTGTAATTGAAGGCATCACCGAATTCCTTCCTGTTTCTTCTACCGGACATATGATTATTGCAAGTTCCTTTTTCGGAATTGCGCACGACGACTTTACGAAGCTTTTCACTATTGTGATTCAACTCGGTGCTATACTTTCTGTAGTTGTATTGTATTTCAAACGATTTTTCCAGACACTTGATTTTTATTTTAAGCTGCTTGTTGCTTTTATTCCCGCTGTGGTTTTGGGACTGATATTTAGTAAAAAAATTGACGCCTTATTAGAAAACCCAGTAACCGTTGCCGTATCGCTATTGATTGGTGGAGTTATTTTGCTTAAAGTCGACGACTGGTTTGGCCATTCAGAAAATACCGAAATCAGTTATGGCACTGCTTTTAAAATTGGACTTTTCCAATGTCTTGCAATGATTCCCGGTGTTTCGAGAAGCGGCGCAAGTATTGTCGGCGGAATGTCGCAGAAATTGTCCCGTACCTCAGCTGCCGAATTTTCATTCTTTCTTGCCGTTCCTACTATGCTGGGTGCTACAGTCAAAAAATGTTATGATTACTATAAAGATGGTTTTGTATTAAGTTCCGATCAAATTAACCTGCTCATTATTGGTAATGTTGTCGCCTTTGTAGTCGCGCTCTTAGCCATCAAATCATTTATAGGTTTTTTGAGTAAAAACGGATTTAAGGTCTTTGGATATTATCGGATTATTGTGGGTGTCGTATTACTGCTGATCCACTTCTTTATTCATCCACTTACCGTAATTTAATGACTGCGGAAGATTTTCAGACCGGACAGGTTTTATTGATTGATAAGCCCTTGCATTGGACTTCGTTTCAGGCTGTCAATAAGATGAAATGGGTGCTGAAAAGCAAGCTGGGTTTGAAAAAAATCAAGATCGGCCATGCCGGAACATTGGATCCTTTGGCAACTGGACTATTACTGGTGTGTACAGGGAAATTTACCAAAAGGATTACAGAACTTCAGGGACAGGCCAAAGAATATACAGGTACTTTTTACATTGGCGCCACTACGCCTTCTTATGATCTTGAAACCGAGATCGATCATACTTTTCCTATCACGCACATCAATAACAATCTGATTCATGAAACCGTTAAGCAATTTTTGGGCGAAATCGACCAGAAGCCACCTATTTTTTCGGCCATAAAAAAAGATGGCATTCGTTTGTATGAACATGCGCGTGCCGGAGCAGCTGTCGAAATTGCCTCAAGAAAAACTACTATTCATGAATTTGAGATCACGCGCATTGCGTTGCCTGAAATTGATTTCCGGGTCGTATGCAGCAAAGGTACCTATATCCGGTCTTTGGCTTATGATTTTGGAAAGGCAATGGAATCGGGTTCACATCTGACTGCGCTGCGCCGGACAAAAATTGGGGATTATAATGTAAACAATGCTATGGATGTGACACTTTTTGAAAGCAGTATTGGCACTGCAACTGATTAACTATCTATCTTCAGCATTTTTTCAACCAGCTCTTTTTGTGTACTTAATCCTTTGTCGTGTAAATACCACAATTGCAATTCTGTTTTCGCGGTTTCATCAATAGCACCATATTGTTGTTTATAACTTTTGATCAGGTCAGCGGCACCTTTTGGCCTTGGACCGAAATCACCTAAAACTTCCCCGGTTTCTTTTTCAATTATAATCAGTTTTGGGATGGATTTCGAACCATTGGTAAGGAACATCTCCATGAGCTTTTCATGTTCATCACGCAGGACAATTTTAAGCTCGATATGCTCTGAGAGCAATGCCATTTTATTGAAAATCGGAAGCAATTGTGCCGCATCTCCGCACCACCCTTCGGAAATCACTAACCATGTATACTTTTTTCTTAAGGTCAGTAGCGACTGGATGTATTCTTCGGCAATTACCATCTTT
>Ga0247814_10002262_pt1 | contig 10698 bp, 9 predicted proteins | sample UWRJL179409R1_FD_179947 | JGI IMG/M metagenome (GOLD analysis project Ga0247814, IMG submission 179947) | Plant litter microbial communities from Arlington Agricultural Research Station in Wisconsin, United States - UWRJ-L179-409R-1 | ecosystem: Environmental > Terrestrial > Plant litter >... | reverse complement strand
CTAGGAGGTCTTTCTTCGTGCTATTATCAAAATTATATGTATCACAACGGAGTGATTCCAATTGTATGAGTTTGTCACACGAGGCTATGAAGACGTCGATACCTGAGTTGCTCAAGTCTCCCGCAAAATTCTGATAATATTCCTCCGAAATCCTCAGAAATTCGGGTTCGAAAACTTTGTCATAAATGCCAGATATATGGAGCATAGATATCGCATCACGGAGTAAACCGGCGTCGAATGATGCCTTTTCTCCTACCCGGTCGAATTGAACTAGATCGCAAACGCCAGCCACAACCCAAGAGCCTATGGTCTTATGATTTATCCTTCCCCTGTTTAAAATAGTGTGCCGAAACTGCGTAATCGCCTGGTCTTCCATTGGTACGCATTCCTTCGTTTTGAGGTGGTAAGTGCGATCGAGAAAGCTGAAGATGGCTCGCATGAGAGTCTACAAAGACACAGTAAGCTAAACACATTCGAACGAGCATTCAAGATGTCATTACCACTTGCTCATTCCATATTTTCCAATGTCTATAAACCAATCGGAGTACCTCTATCGCATTCCCAGCATCCTTCTCAACCAGGGGCATGAGCTCATTCTGCAGATAAGCCTTATTCCGGTCCTTGATATGTGTTGAAAGTCTTTGAGCTTGTCCACGCCTACAAATTGCTTCCGCACCACGAGACAGAACTTCTCTAGGTATCAATGGTTCCTCCCTTTTGTAAATCTGCGGATCCCATGTTAGCTAACTTGTATAGTATGCACTATGGCGCCGGTGGAGCTTCGGAGCCACAGGAATCCTTCCAGAGAGAACATACAGATGTCAATGCAGCATCTAACCCGTTCCAGGTATCTTCGTAGTACTTGTCGACATCTTTCAAAGAGGAGGATGTTCTCAGGTTTTTAATAACGAGTCGCTTTGCCCCAGAATGTGGTTGGAAATTTGACGGCCCTCTCGTCAGGTCCACAACCCCCGGCCGTATAACACTCTTGCCCTTATTCATATCCGGAAGATCCCCAGTATACGCTGCTGAGTGTGCACTTTTCAACCTCTTGGGGCTCGGTTGCTGCTCGGTTGTATGTTGAGATTTATTGAGTTTTGATGCCTTTTCGGCGGGGTTGGCAGCTTCCGCTACGCAGGACTTCCTCTTCCCGAGCGTGGTTGGGGAAATAGCTATATTTGCACCAGAATTCCCGGGAGTCTGCATTGGAGTTTCTAGATCATGGCAATCTTTTGGTCGAATAAGGTTTGTGGTTATGCAATGCGAGCTGTTGAATCAACTGATGACGCGCGCGATCAAGGAAACGCGATTTACCTTTTAACTCCGAGGTACTGTATGCTTAACTTGCATATGTACAGTACTGTAAAGTGGGGAAAGTTCTTTCGCTCATTTGGGTTCTGGATAAATCTGTCACATTCGAGAGAATAGAGGCATCTTATCGCATTTTATTACAGGTTTTGTCCTGTGTTACGTTATACAGAAGTCTTGTATCATCTTGATCTTAGTTCCTGAATGCCAGGGCTTAACGCCGAATGCCATTGCCTAACCTCAGGCAATACGTCGTACTGCAATTTCGCGATGTTAGTCACTCTCACATGGTTCCACAACCAATGCTTCAATATATGATGATTTTTCAGTTCCTGGATTTTGTTCTTATTACTCAGAGTGGAAAAGTATCTGTAAGCAGTAAGCCCGTGACACTACTTTGCACCAGTCTAGAAGCTCAGGCAAGGTGGAACTTTTCCCACTCTAGAATATCCTATTTAACGTATGCGTACAGTACATGTATGACCATTTATCTCTAGTGATGCACCTCCATTTACTCATATGTAGCAAAAACTATGGTGATGTGATGAATATAGCAATGTGGTGGGGTCCAATAGTGATATATTTAATAGAGCAACATGGTGTGAGATCCTGGTTATATATTTATATATACCCCCAAACTCGCTCCTGCCTTCAGATCTCCTTCTGAGTCATATTTTGATTTTCGTCTTTGCAAAAGCTTGCGGGAATTTGTTAGCCTAGTGCTGCCTACCAACCTCAGATGCCGTAGTTGCTGTTGCCAACTCAAGTACTAGTAGGTTGGGTAACTAACTCACTACCTAGGCACCTATCTTAGTTCTGAACAAATTATATAAATCAGCTCCGGTTCCCTCGTAAAACAAATTACACTCAGATTCTAGCTAGCAGTATATACACACTCACCTTAGTCTTCAAGAACTTAGTACTCTAGCCTAGCAGCCAAGTACAAAGTGTAACATCTCCGACATATATTTGATTGAGCACTACGTGGGAAGCAATTACGAAGTTGGAAGCCACGATATCTGCCATGGGTCATGATGGGTCATGGACAGTCAGCACTGTATAAGTGGATGGAAACGGTATCGGCTGGTGAGCCGATCGTGGGCGCGCGTGCCGACAGCGATGATATATATACTAACAGCTTTCTTAGGGGAGATCCACCAACAGCTAACTTCAAGTTTCATCCGCGGAAATGGAGATTGGCATATCACCTGCAACTCACAGTATCATCTCACAGCCGCAAATCTAGCCCGGTTGCGTGTGACCTTCGATACATACTGTACCCCCAAGAAAGGTAGGCAATTAGATTGTATTTGGCCTTTTGAATGTTCAACTAAAATATTCACAAGTTTGGAATAAAGCAAGCTTCTGCTACTTTATCTATCCGATTTTCTCGCCCACCAACATTTCTATTGTCACTGCTGGGGTCCTTCTTTGGAAGATCGCAAGTTTCCACGCAGCTTACCCCTTTCACCTCGATACTAGTCAAGACCTCAATTTTGAAGATTTTCTTAGAGCAGTCGTTCTATTGAGTCAATCCAAAAGAAAGTTATACTACCTGGATGGATATTACATGGCATTCCGACCAAGGCCCAGTTATCGTCGTGCATTAATTGTTCATCAAGGAAGAGGAGAGATTGACCGTCGCCGTTGGCTTTTTCTTTCGCTTGCGGAGCGCAAGTCTGGCGGGTACATATTCTCTTCGGAAAAAGAAAGCCTTTTAGCTAGCCCAGGGCATAAGGAGTTAGCAGCAATATATCCGGTGAATGATTTCGCACTATTAGGTTGCGATTACAGAAACCAAGACTGCGATCCTAGATCTATTGATGTACTTGATGTACTATGTGGCATCCAGCCACGGAAGAACTTTTGTCAGATCGTCCCGCAGTATCCTCCCAACGTGGATCCAGTTTCAAGAAGAACTTTACGGGCTACCGCTGAACGAATGCCGAAGGGAATACTACCGGAAGAGGAGCATCTTCCACACAATCAGCTGAAGGAATTGGTTCAATTTCTTTCATTTTTTAAGATCGGAGCCGAGGGTGGCTTACTGGTTTCCTCGGAGAATCGAAAACAATGCACGGAAACTTTGCTAGAGCAAATCAAGACTCTCGGCAAGTCTCATATCGAATGGGAGGTATTCAATGATTTTATGGTAAAGGAGGTAAGTGTTATCGAAAAGCGTTGTTTGTTATGCGGTGGCTAAGTATTAAATTGCAGGAAAGTTTCTTCGAGCCTCTTTGGAAGCTTTTCGACATTCCATTGTTTTAGGAAGCATCACTAAAGAGTGGCTTACCTGGGCTGCTACTACCTGCCAGGGCTCGTCTCACAGAGCTTTAATACCTTAGTTGATAGAATCTTGAATTTTTGTATGTGCTGAGGCTTAGGAGCGAGCAAGGAGCAAGAGAATGAAGATATATATATATACGGAAGGACTACATTAGAATGTATGTTACCTGACCTTAGCCATAGAGCGCATTGAGACTTCAAATTACACTCTGGCTTTCCTCGATTACTCTGTACACAATATACGTCCCTCTAGACATGATCGAGCCTTATTTAAATGCTTCAAGCCCTGCATTTGAAGTTTGACTTATTTACTTATTGTATATCTCAGGAGTGCCAAGCCGTAAGCGAGGTAGTAAGTGACGTTTCGCGAGTGCTTTCCTATCTATGAACGAAGAAAAAAAGAAGAAAGCTAGTCAAGACGCAAGCAGAGAGAGGAAAGGTGATAGTCACTGTGGCTCGTGTGGCTATTTGATATCAAGAATGCTATGTGGACTTGAGGACCTGATCAGGAGATATTGTGCAGCACTGAATCGGAAGGAAACCACAATTTGTGTGTGACACTCAGATCAATAGAACCCGAAGAGCAGCTAGAATTAATCTACCCAACCCAAAAACAAAAAAAGAAAGAATAAAAACTTGGTTGGACCCAGCGTGACTTGAACCCGCATCTCCCCGGGGTGGGAACCACTTCCCATTGTATAAACCCTCTATCTGCACATCCCATTAACTCAAGTTGAATTGGGTTTTCCGGGAGACAGGTAGAGTCAACCTCCTGCATCTCCATGCGATCCCAATCATCGGGTTGAGGCATCAATACATGCTACTCGGCCCTCAGAAGGTGACCAACACTTTGGCACAGTTAGTTACAACGCAGGGCGGAGGAACTTCCGAGGTGTTTTACCTTAAACTAAAGGCCCTGTTTGCTTCTCTTCGTTTAGATGATTTGCTTAGCTCAACTTTATACATAGTTGTGGCCTCGCTTAATCACGGGCGACTGGAGTACCTTTTGCCTTGCACGGCCTTGTTGTGTAGGTAGTAGGTAGTCCACACAATCTCTATGCTACCTACCAAATGTTTATTCAGCAGCACATCGGTCACTAATTTCACACACTGCCGTCACCCATGTATTCGTGGAAGTCAAAGACATTATATTACTTGCAGGTATCATAATTACGGAAGATTAAATCGAGGGCTAGCTGTATGTAGTTCATTGATCCCGCTCAGGATTCCAAGTTTGCCATCATGGTCATTCATTTTCAAGTTCTAATATATACAAATGTTGTCTCGACTTTTCCTATACCTAAGTAAACGCCTTTAATTTGGGTAACTTGTGGCTGTTCTCCTGCAACTATTGAGTGTCAAAGCGTGTTTCGTTAATTAAAAGAATAACTTACATCAATAAAACTGGTGATGGACATCAGCACCATATATGAGTCTGCTAGTTCATCAATGCTTCTCCCAATGGAATCTAAGTCTGCACCGATACCTGCAGACTTCTTGAGAACAGCCATGATGGAAAGCTTGTTCTCTGTAAGGAACCGGCAACCAATCTCTAGTGTTTGGGCGTTCTGTGACCCTCGACTTAGGATAATTGCACATATGACTCTTACCAGGGATGTCAGTAGGTCGTAGTGCTTGGCGATCGCATCAGTAACATCAATATCTGCTTTCGTTAGAATAGTAATTCTTCAAAGAGCGAATCTCTTGACTCACCAACTCCTAAATCGGGATCGGTCGCAAAAAGTCCAGAGGCCTGGATGGAATGAAAGATTCCAGCATTTAGGACAGTTGTTGCACCGAGTCGAGTCTGAGATAATTGAAGTAGTAGTGATAGCCTAGCATGGCAATACGAGAGCTGAATAGGGAGATCTACTATTGTTAATAAACCCAAATTTTGTGGATTCTGGAATATATACCTTCACGGGGAGTCTCTCGAAGATCGTTCGCAAAATTCTGGATCGAATCCACAAGAATTGAGATAAAGTTCATACGACCAAGAGATTCCACAACGTATTTGGAGTCTTCTTTATCGGCCATCTTCACCAAGGCACCCAGAAGCAACAACGCTGAGATCCTGCAAGTTGGCTCACCTGAATGGGCATCATCACAGATAAGGTCGACGAAGCGTTCGCCAACTGCTTTGATTGTTTGTGTACTATGGCGTCGTTGGAATTTCGAGATCCCCGTGATGTCAGACATGCCAGTCAGGTAGCGATAGCTTATGGCATAAAATATTTCCTTCAAGTCGGGATAGGCTCCAAGTGAGCTAATGGCCCTGAGTGACACCTGAAACAGATGGAATAGCCTATCGCTGATAACATCGCCCATATCGCCTTGCTTGATAGATTTCGAGCTGAAGTCAAGACTGAACATCAGAGACTTGGCAAGACGAGCTAGTTCCATAGATTCTTCTACATTATCCAACCTATTCTCTAGACTGGGAAGAATTAACTGTAAAATTTGCAACATAAAAGGTGTCTTGTGTTCGCTGGAGATTTCGTTCGTTTCAATCATAACAAGCATCAACTGAGCCCATGACTGGAGCAATTTTAGTCGCGAAGCACGGTATATCTTGAGCTCATTGTCTGCAGCATAATGATTGCGAACAAGTTCAATTTGAAGATCCACTGTGTCAATATCTTGTGGGTCTTCGAGAATTTTAGCTTTAGTCAATTCCTTTTTCCGTAGAATGAGAAGCTCCATGACTTTGTCAAGACTGTACGTCTGTGTGGCTGCATATTCGTTCTCAAGGCAAATAGAAAAATCTACGTTTTCAATCCAAGGAGGCAAAATTGGATCTTCTTGTTGGGGAAACTCGAGTTCTATGAAATCGAAAAGTCCAAATACGTCCGCGTGTTCGTTGAGCTGCCCATCTTCTTCAGTTGACCCTAATAGAGTTGCAAATATTTTAGACTTCAAGGATGGTAAGCGGCTTCGCGCAACTTGTCGAAGCTCAGCGGACACATATTGGAGTAACGTGGCGCGATGGCTCAGAAATTGAGAAAGAATCGAGGCAGAAGAAGATTCGAAGAGCTCCGGATCATGAACAGGCCGCCCGTCAAACAATAACACATCACTCAGGCGAATCTGCTTGCCAAACATGAAGAATAGTGATCGAACGTTCCTCATTTCGTCCATGACAAGTCCAGAAGTTAAAGGTGATTGCCAGAGTTGACTAAGAACCCGTATAGCTTTGGTCTTGAGAGTCATTAGATAGCTTGATATATTGGAGTCATCATCCAACGTCACTGGAGCTAGCATTACAATCTCGAGGATGCAGTGGAACAGCGAAACTCCTTCACTAAATGAGCTGTTGGGATCAATGTCGATCACACTGTTCGCACATTTGAAGCCGAGAAGCAAGTGGGCTATAGTGGGTTGACCCGGCGAAGCTCTCAGACAGGCACTGATAAAGTCAAGAATACGAACTTGTATCACATAAGATGAGTGATCTGCTCCCTGGTTAGGATCAATGCGTGCTTTCATCTCGTGAAGTAAAGATCTTGCAATTGTATCGGAATCGTTGTTGACCTCAAGCGCCGCAATCGCCTTGTTGCGATTCGCAAGTCGTCCCATACCAGTCACCGTCGTTGAGGCAAGTTTTGTTGAGGCCGAGAGCTTTTCTAAAAGCTCAAGAGATGCCATGACAAGCTCGGGTTGCCCTGCTCCGCAGTAAAGACCTAGATCGGCGATAATAGAAAGATGGCTTAGAATTCCATCCTCAAAGGAAGCATATGCAGCACTGGAAACCGAGCCTCGTTGGCTGCTTGATTGCAGCTTGATAGTTGGACGTACGATATCTAGATAAGTTGCTTGAAGGTCGAGTATCCGACTGACAATATGAATACCTTGCAATACACATCTTAGCAAAGGCGAATCTTGGCTGGCATTTCCTACAGCCTCAGGGTCTTGGTGTATAGCGGAAAAGAGTGCAGTCATAACTCTTTCGTTGAATATCCACTCCATGACCCTAGCAAATGGATGTAGTAATACGTATGTCTTAAGATCTGAAGTATCTATAGCAAACTCTACGTTGATGCTTGTTCTATTTGCAAATATCACCAAGTCCTCATTGAATGTGTCAAGTGACAAGGCAATGAAGTCCAGACATGAGAGTTGTAACATCCTCGAAAGTTTGACGTCATATATCTCGGTGTATTGCGAGCTAAAAATCTGGCCAAGAACAAAATCAACGTAAGGCTCTATACCAGGCATTCGATTAGCAGCACCTAGATTTTCAGGAAAGGGCAATCCGTCTTTAAGGCCGATTTCTCCTTCGTATGGCGAGATCAATGCGCTAAGCAGTTGCACAAATGCATTGGGCTCTTCAAACCCGTTGCTGAGCCCTCTTAAGATACGTTCAGTCGAAGCTGCCGAAAATGTGCTAGGAGCTGGGGTCTTAGCCATACCAGAGCCCGGAGAATACCCACCGGATATCCATCCATCCACGGCTGTCCAAATAAACTCCCCAGCCGGTTTCGTCTTATTACTTAGCAAAGAGCGAAGAGCTGTAAATGCAGCTGCTCTGATGCGTGGAGTTATCGCGCTACTCACTAGTTGAAGTAATATCTCGTGGAGCTGGAAGGTCGGGTGAGCGATAAAGAAGTCTCGTGCTACTGGGGATGTTGCAACAACTCGGGCTATAACACGCAGATACTCCTCCAGCATAAGATAGGTTTCTGGTTCTACCTCTGCATGCTCAGTATGAGACTTGCCTGGGCCAAAGCCTTGAGCTACCGCTGGTCGATCGCGAATGCTTTTGCTAAAGAAAGTGAGCTCTTTGATTATGTGATTCCACGTTAGAGCAAGTCGTCTTGATTTCTGTGGTGCTTCATCGACAAGGAATTCATGCACAGACGTTGCACAATCTTCGTCTTGGGAGATGGCTTGAAGCATTTCACAGAAAGCACTAACGAGAGGTGTCGATGCCCGCGTGGAAACCCAGTAAATAAAACCCATAAGTCCTCCATCAGGATTATCCCAGAATCCGTCAGCAGCTGCCTTCGGTCGGCCATCAAAAATGTATGAAATAATAACAAGAAATCTTTCCATGTCAACATCCTGATCATGTGTTGCACTGCTCTGCCGCTGTTCATCTTCTTCAGTCCGAAGCTGTCTCAAAACATTGGGCAAATTTAGGATGAAGTTTTCCGCAAACGTTTGCAGTTGGTCCATGAGAATATCTTGAAAGAAATCCGAGAAAGTAACGTCAGGTGTAACCTGTAAGAACGGGGCCTTCCGCTGCAACCACGATCGCAGACCCTCTCGAGCTGGATCATACCACTCCCCTTTCATATCAGCGGAGATTGAGACCATACAGTCAAAAGCCCCATCTTTAAGTGCTTCGGCGAATTGTCTTGATCGTTGATTGCTCTCCTCTGTCAACTGATTTTGGGGTAGGGGACCTTCGTAATTTTCCCCATACCAGCCACTATACTCTGCTAACCACCATGCTCGTACCGCAGCATGCAAATAAGATAATTTCCACGCGGAGGCTGTGGTAGGAGCTTGAAGAATCTTCTGGTTCAGCCTTCTAGCATCATCGATCGAAGTGTCGCCGTCCGGACCGCCAAAGCGTGAGATATATGCAAACAGTGGGGGAAGCCAGTGTACTAATGATGTTAGCGTTTATAAAAGGAATGCAGTTAGAATCTATCCGTTGAATTGATTCGTCACTTACGTAGAAGTTCATCGAAAGTTTCGTGTGTTCTCAGAGTCTCCAAAACTAATTCAAAATCTGACATGACTGACGATCTTTTTGTAAGATAAAAGACTATAACACCAAGAAGCTCATGTTCTCTTATGAGACTAGCTCTTTGATATTGCATTATTTCCAAGTTCTTTGCACCTTTTTCGGTATCATTCGCGACACGTTGCCCATCCGCTTTGCCCACAAGTTCCTGAATCCAGCTTCTGATTTCACTCATGCCAGATAAACACTTCCGAGTGAATCTTGATTCGTCTTTGGTATCCTGGGCCCGAGTAATCTCAGCAACGACTTGAGAGAAGAGCTCTTGCTCCGGATCTCCAAAACTATTGGCCGACGATAACTCTAATGTTATACGAAGACAGTCTAGCAGTTCTTTCCGCCGCTGATGAAATCGGATAATTGCACAGGTCTCTACTGGCTGGCCGGAGGCCTGGGCATCTTCTTGGGCATCGAGGAAAAGTTGCGCAGCTTCGAGTTCATCAAGATAGAGGGCATCTGCGACTTCTAAAGCCCCCTCTCTGAACTGGGTGTTCACATTATAGCTATTCCCGCCAATCTCGATTGTACCTGTCAAGCCGCTGGTCAGCGCTAATAACTGAGACTGTTCAGATTCATGCCATACCTGTTTGAGAGTGAGCTTCCCCAGGCTGCACAATCTTCCGACTCTGCTCGCTGCGAGGCTTTTTGTCTAACAAGGCTTTGAATACATGCACATGTTCCTCGAGCTGTAATGCTAACCTATCTAAATTCGAAAGACGCGATTCGGAGAGTGCAACAAGGTCTGCGTGGAGCTCCTGGAGGCTTTCCAGACAATGGCTTTCGTCCGCCATTGTTGAGATTGATGTGCCAATTAGTGGAGACGGATTGCGCTGCACAGATTTACCAGCTCGCCTTGAGAGGAATCCCAAAAGGCACACATGCAGGCCTCCTTTTTTTCGAGATAGATGTTGTCAAGCTGTAAGTCGTTGCTAGGTAGATAAATATAAGGCTGTGGGAGATATTTTGATGTGACACTAGCGCGTCCGCTCGCGACGACGCGGCTGACGAAGTTCTGGGCGATCAATACCTTACAGAACTCACAACTTCATCAACCACAAGGACCCACGCTCTCTGCCATCTTGGGCGATTATATCCAACCTAGCCACAACATAAACGTCTATTTTATAATGCTAGGTGCCCCGTCTCTCAACTCAAATTGGATTCTTCATTCATATTTATTTATATGGTAGCCTTGTGTCAGCCTCGTGGTTCTTGAAAACAATGCAATATTCGACAGTCTAACTACCCTTTATGGTCAAGATGAGCCATAAGAAGGGTAGAAAGAATGAGGATCAGATCTATCTTGATTCAATAATTGGTGCGGCTCTCTAAAGTTGCGCCCTCTATCAAATTTA
>Ga0247814_10002261_pt1 | contig 10702 bp, 8 predicted proteins | sample UWRJL179409R1_FD_179947 | JGI IMG/M metagenome (GOLD analysis project Ga0247814, IMG submission 179947) | Plant litter microbial communities from Arlington Agricultural Research Station in Wisconsin, United States - UWRJ-L179-409R-1 | ecosystem: Environmental > Terrestrial > Plant litter >... | reverse complement strand
AACCCGTGAGATTGGCATTCGAAAAGCACTGGGCGCCAGTAACGGCGACATTGTTGTCCAGTTCTTAATTGAATCATTGGCGCTTAGCATCGGTGGAGGCATCGCCGGATACGTCTTAGGGTATGCGCTTGCCTTTGGTATTAGTAGCTTTTTAACCTTTGACCCAATCTTTAGTTGGCCAATTGCTGGCTTTGCATTTGGTGTATCCTTTATCGTTGGAACATTATTCGGCCTCTACCCTGCAATCAGGGCAGCCAAAAAAGACCCAATCTCTGCACTTCGTCAGTACGATTGATTACAGTTCTTTTTTAAGTTTTTCAATAAGATCAACTGGTGTTGGATCAACGCCGTTGAGGATGGCGACATAAATACTTACATAATCAGCAAGCAGTGAACCCCACAGTAATTGTGCGATCACTGAAACACCCTGCAAGTTAATGACCGTTGCTTTTGGTCGCTTCCCGCTAAGCAAGCGGTCAGAGATTTCAAAACGACGTAAGATTTGTGAGTGCTCAAAGCCACTAACAAGATCAAAGATAGCAAATGGCTTTTCAACCGGGTGTGAGGCCCAACCCATAAATTCGTTGTGGTTGAATTCTGGATATTCATTCCAAAAGGCAACATTCTTGGCGTTTTCGTTCCAGCTAATCTTCCACTTGTATGCCAAAGGCGCAGTCAATGCACCACCATAAAATACAGGAGTCTTTCCAACTGCTTCTTCTGCTAATTGCTTTGCGTAGTTGTCGCTTGTTGGAATGTCACAACTCCACTTTGCACTTTCTTGTCCAAGCCATACAGTTAATTCTTCAATTTCAATTGACTTGTTTTGGATCACACCAAAGTTTTCAAGCAAAGCTGTTAATGCGCGAAGGTTATAGAGCACTGCCATGCGTGGCTGTAAGCCGCCAGGTAATGTAATGTGAGCGATACCGTGTTCTTCTGCGATTTCAGTTAACTTACCGCCAGACGCGAGTACACCGATTTGCGACTTCGCAATTTCAGCCTGTGTTAATGCACTGACTGTTTCTTCTGTATTTCCAGAATAGCTACTTGCGATTACTAATGTATTTTTACCAACCCATGCTGGTAAGTTGTAGCCGCGAATAATTTCGAACGGTACAGTTAACGTGTCTTTAAGCCATACCTTAGCGACCAATGCCGCCAAAGCTGAACCGCCCATTCCCGTCACAACAATGCCGGTAATTTCCCGATCATCGTGCTCTGGACTAAGTACTACTGAATTAAAAGATGCTTGCCCAAACTGTCCAGCCGCTACGCTCAGCGCACCACTTGGATCCTTTTGAGCTAAGACATTTGCATTATCTAACATATCCCCACCAACCTTGCTCACTAATATAGATCTATGATACAGTAAATTTAACAAAAGCATAAGTAGTAATGGTAAGAGGTGGGCATGGATATTATTCCGCAAGATACAACACAACAACCTATTAGTGACGACCAAGAGTTGGCAAAAGCACTCGCTGGAGTACTTCCAGACGAGCCCGCACCAACCCCTGCCGTTCCAACACAATCAATTGTTGAGCAGCCATTACAATTTGAAGAAACACCAGCGCCTGTAGCAGCCCCAGTTGTTGATTCATTTGCAACTCCGACTCCTACTCCGCTTCCAGAACCTTCGACTCCTCCGGTTGCAGCAACAGGAAACAGTGACCTCGACAGCATTAAAAAAGATGCGTTGATTCAACTTCGACCTCTTATCGACAAAGTAGAACTTCCTGCTGAAGAAAAATTCGATACCTATCTTATGCTTATCCGAAGCACCGACGATGCTTCACTTATCGGTCCTGCGCATGCAGCCGCTCAAGAAATCAGCGATGAAAAGCGACGTGCTGAAGCACTTCTCGACATCATCAAAGAAATCGACTATCTTTCTCACGGCAACAAACAAGCCGCTTAATCGATACTGCTTTTGCTACGCATCCATATAGGCTACAATTGAGTCATATGGCTGTACGTTTCGCTTCACCCGAAGAAATCATTCGATGGAACGAACTGATTATCTCTAATCCCGATGGCGGGAATATCTTTTCAAGTTTTGATTATTTGGAACAAAAACGCATGGGCGGATATACCGTTCATCACGTAATGGTGAATAACCTTGCTATTAGTGTGCTCGAAAAAATGACACCACCCCTAGGTAAACTCTGGTACCTTCCAAAAGGTCCTAATGTCACAAGTACTAAGGCGCTTTTTGACACCCTAAAAACATTGAAGCCTTTCGCTGCAAAGCAGGGTGTATTTGCGATTCGCATAGAGACAGAGCTTGACCGAGCACAAGCCCCTACCCTTTCACGACACGGATTAGTGAAAGCTGCACCGATTATCCCAAATCCTTCAACTATCACCCTAGATATTTCACCACACGCAGATGAACTTATCATGAACTTACCTCAAAAAGGTCGTCATGCCATTCGCCGAGCCGAGCGAGACGGTGTTACCGCAGAGGCAGTAAAAGCAACTGACAAGAATTGTCGCACGATGTACAAGCTTCTTAGCGAAACCGCTGAAGGTCAGTTCGGTATTCGTAGTTATAATTACTACAAAACTTATTGGCAACGGTTTGAAAAAGCAGGATTTGGTCAATTATTCTTTGCCTACTTTGACGGTAAAGTTATCGCCGGAGCCTACGATATGGTTTACGGCAACAAAAGCACCTACAAAGACGGCGCTTCAATTCGAAAACGCACCGCCTATGGCGCAAGTCATTTCTTACAATGGCAGGTAATTCTGTGGGCAAAATCAAAGGGCGCAACTATCCATGACTTCTGTGGCTCACCCCCAAGTGACGAAATTAATAACCCCGACCATCCACACCATGGCATTGGTTTGTTTAAAACCGCCTTCAGCAAACAGGTTGTAGATTACATCGGTTGTTATGACCTTGTTATCAGCCCTAGCCGCCACAAGCTTTGGACGAAGCTTGGTGAGCGAATCTATCGCCACTTCTATTACAAACGAACAAAAGATTATTATTACTAAGGAGTTCTATGCCGTTAATTAATCAAACCGTCCTTATGTCTGACGCGAACCACTTTAGCGCAGCGCAAGCTATCAACCCTTATTACGACGACCAAAACGTTGACCAATCAGTAGCGGCTCACGAACACCAGGCTATCACTCACGCGCTTTCAAGTGCAGGTATAAAGATTGTTAGCGTCCCCTCACCAATAAATAGCCAGGACGGCGTATATACGGCAAACTGGGCGCTCGTACGTGGAGATACGGCGATCCTAGCCCGTCTTCCAGAAGTTCGTCGTGCAGAAGAAGCCTACGCCGAAGCGATTCTGACACAATTAGGCAAAAAAGTAATCTATGCTCCCACAGGATTAAAATTTAGCGGGCAAGGTGATGCTCTCGCTTGTGGCAATTTGTTATTTTGCGGACAAGGCTATCGAAGCGATGAAGCTGCTCAGGCCTTTGCTGCCGAGAAATTAGGGTATGACCGTGTTCAGCTTCAAACAATCCCAGAACTAGATGAGTATGGCATGCCTGTTATCAATGCTGTATCGGGCTGGGCAGATAGTTTCTTTTACGATATCGATCTTGCACTATCAATCATTAAACATCCCGAAGGTGATCAAAAAGGACTTATCGCTTACTGTCCAGAAGCGTTCATGCCCGAAAGTCGTGCCCTTCTAGCCGATTTTGATCAAGTCGATAAAATTGAAGTTTCAATTGATGAAGCACAGCATGCTTTTGCCTCTAATCTTGTCTCTACTGGCGAAACGGTAATCATGAGTGCACATGCACCCGAGCTAAAATCAGCCCTTGAAGCACACGGCTTAAAAGTTGTTACCCCCGAAATATCAGAGCTCGCAAAAGGTGGCGGCTACATCCGCTGCACTACTTTAACTCTGGATTGATTATTTACTGGCAAGTAGAGCTTGCAGTGCCGAACGAGTCACTTCAGCTTCATTCCACGGATATTCACCATCGGCACGTTCGATGGTTTTTTCGTGTCCTTTTCCAAGTAGCAAGACGACATCATTAGGCCCTGAGGCTTGCGCTAAAGCAAACCCAATCGCTTCTTCGCGATTCAAAATCAAGAACAAGTCTTTATCGAGCTTCTTTCCTGCCTCTTTCGCACCCTTTGCGATTTCAGCCATAATCTCGTGCCCATCAACATCTCGGTCATCTTCTTCAGTTACCACTACGACATCAGCACTTTTTCCAGCGATTAATCCCTGGATGGCACGTTTTGTTTCATCTCGTCTTCCGGCCGATCCAAAGACAGCAATAAGTTTTCCTTTTGTTAATGGTCGAACACTATCAAAAAGTCGCTCAAACGCATCAGGTGTACTGGCGAAATCAATAATCACCTTGAAGGCTTGACCTTCATCAATCACATTCATACGTCCTTCAACACTTTCTAATGCTTCAATACCTTTTTCAATTTGAGAAATGCTTAGTCCAAGCTTTCGACCTACAGCAATCGCCGCAAGACTATTACTCACATTAAATTCACCCGGTATATTAACTCGAATCATATATGTGTCACCTTCGATGGTGGCGGTATATAACGAGTGATCGGCAGCTAGCACAAGCTTTGATGCCTTCAACTCACCAGTGTTAATACCGTATGTTGTTGCATTTGCAACGGTATCAATAAATTTCTTTGCACTTGGGTCCTGTTCATTTACGACCCCAAAACGTAATCCATTTTTATTCGCAATTTTGAAGAGTCGACGCTTTGCCTCAACGTAATTTTCGAACGTACCATGGTAATCAAGGTGCTCATGAGTAATATTCGTCATCACCGCGACTTCGTAAGGTAAACCCCACACACGGTTCTGCGCGAGCGAATGACTCGAGGTCTCAACAACCACCCACTCAACACCTGCTTTAGCAAAATCACGAAGACGTCGCTGAAGCACACTCGCCTTTGCTGTTGTGACATGCTCTTTTTGCATAACAATGTCGTCGCCAATGCCATTTGCGACGGTGGTCATCAAAGCAACTTTTACACCCGACTCATGAAGCATCCGATGAATCATAAATGATGTAGTAGTTTTACCATTTGTTCCTGTTACACCGATAATGTGCAGTTTCTTTGCAGGAAATCCATAAAGTACATTCATAATGATCGATTCGACCAAGTGGCCAATCGGTTCAATTTTTTTAAAAAGTCCGGTTGGGATAAGTTTCTTTACAATTGTTCGTATCGTCATACAGTCATTATACCTATCCGCCTGGTTGTTGCGTCGAATTTGCTCGCGCTATTTTAAGTAAGGTATATATAAATATCACCGCTACCGTACAAAAGACAGTTACTATAACGGCATTCAACAGATCGTTATCGGAACCGCCGTTACTATGAGTGTTCTTGTTTGAGGCACCCAATACCTTTGAAGAATGGAGTATATTCAACTGATTTATAGAGGCGGTGCTGCTTTCTGTATTACTGTTCGTTGAAATTTTATCAACGCCTTTATTGTTGTATTGATGTGTCATTATATGCGACGAGTCATCAGGACGATATCCATAAGAAACAATATCGTAATAATCTACCGGCGTAGCTTCAAATGAGGTTCCGTAGACATGCAGTGCATGAATACCTTCCATTGTATTACCCGGGATACTCACTTCAGCACTCAATTCACCATTATCCCCGGCAGTATGTTCGCCAAGCAATACACGCTCTGAATGGAGCTCTATGCGGATTTTAGAACCCGGAATTACACTAAAATCAGGTAATGCTATTTGCATAGTTTTTATTGACGGCTCTATGTGATCAGAAGCTATCAACTTCGTCGAAACTTGCCGAGTTTGCGCACCGTACTCATCTTTCCAGTACTCAGATGCTTCAATCTCCAAATCATCACATATACATTCATGCTCGGATATATGGAGATACTGATTCGCCACGGCTTCACCAATTAACCCGTGGCCGATTGGCGTTGGGTGAAATGATTCGTTGCCAATAATTTTCAGCATTGGTAGTTTCGCAATTGGCGCCATATCATCGCCAGTTCGTAGACCGTTCACTGCGACCGATGATGTTCCGTCGCAAAGTTGATAGCGCTCTAAGCTACTTTCAACGTCAACGTATTGTATGTTTGCTTTCATAGCGGCTGCACGAATAATTCGATTAAGATACATCACACCTTGGCGCATAAACACACGCTCTTGTGGATCAAGAAGTACCGCAGTCACTGGATCACATATACCCACGGTGTTGATAACCTGTGGATAACCCACGGCGTACAGAGATGAATCTGGAGACTGTAAGCGCAGTGTTTCATAAAGCGCCACAAGCTTAGGAAATAATTCTTTAATTTCGTTTGCTGTAGCTTGAAGCATTGCTTGAGAACTCACCCATTCGCACACTCCTGGCATCGCACAACTTCGAAGCTTATCCATAAAACCGGCGTCGTTTCCGCCGATTCCTACTGTTACCATCTTGGGCAGGGTTGCCTCAACAAACCGAGATTGAGCAATTCTTCCCGGCTGAAAGCTTTCGAGTATTTCAATTGATCGCCTTGTTATGTCTTCGTCGCTCCACCCCAAACTATGAAGTCGATCACCTTGACCTCTATAGTTTAAGGAAGCAATATCGTTCATTCGTGCGCCCGAACATGCAACACTGCGCATCTTATGAGCCAAAATACCCACCGATTGCGCAAACACAAAAGGATACGATCGAATACTACTGTGACACTTTTCTTCGACCGTATTTGTTCCTTGTAAATAAAATACGTCCTCTAACTCCCCTTCACCGCTTGTAAATGAATCGCCTAAAGCTAAGTAATCAAGCACCGGGCCGCTCGTATACCCTTTCGCCACAATCGAAACATAACGAGGATTTTGCCCACCATACCCTAAAGCGAAAAAACTTACATTGCCACCAGCAGCGTCAAACCTTGGTCGATAGGCGCTATAAAATTTATCAATAATACGCGATGTATCAACGACCGTGACAGGGCATGGTAGGCGTGAATCATCAAAATAAGTCTCAAGCTCAGCAACAACTTGGTCTCCACACCCATCGACAACTTCTACGATCGATACACCCGCACGCTCGCCAGCAATCGCAACATAGCGTCCGTCACTCGAAACGGCGTACTTAATTAAAGGATTCGTCCCAGATCCATACGAAGGCCCGATTGGTACAATCCGACGTACTTCGAAACTATCGGTATCGATACGTGCCGTCCCGTAACCAGGCAGCTCAGCTACAACCCATCGACCATTATCCGAAATCCCTACACCATCTACAGCAGCAACTGCGCCAGTAGTACTGCGCAAGGTGAAGTCGGGTGCGCTCGCATCAAACCGATCACTCACCTTTTCGGTTCTAAGATCGAACTCTCGCTGTAATTTTTTTGTAACCTGCTTATATATTCTCAGCCCCAAATACCGATTATTCGCAGTGTAGCGCGTCACTAACGTATCGGATTCAGCTGAATATAAGCAGCCACCATTTTGCTCGCATAGTCCATCGACAAGATGATACAAGGTATCAAACGGGTACAGTACCGCAAGCTTCGGTGCGGTGCCATTAAGATACAGTGTCGCAAACCGAATACTTTTCCCTCCAAACATACACAGTTCCTGTAGTTCAGGTTCACCCTCGACCTTCATGAATTGAAGATAGGTCGGGCAAAAGCGACGTGTTTTCAAGATATCAATCTCTTGGCTTGTAATACTCGAATCGGTTGATGACCAATGCCAATCCAAAGCACTCACATCCATAGAGATGCTCGAAAAAACCACATAACAAAGAATCAACACGACAATTCGCCGCATCACAAGCCTCCCGTCCACACACCAAGTTAGTACAATCAACTGTAGGCTTCGAGCAAAAAACACTCAATAGCTATCGTAAAAAGTTAACCGTGATAAAATATAACAGATGAGAATCCTTGGAATTGAAAGTAGTTGTGATGAAACCGCGGCGGCAATCGTAGAAGATGGCCACCTCTTACTTAGTAATGTCGTAAACTCACAAATCGATATTCACGCCGTCTACGGCGGTGTCGTTCCTGAAGTTGCTGCCCGAAGTCACATTGAAGTTATCAATCCAGTGATCAACCAGGCTTTATCAGAAGCAAACCTTACCTGGGACGATATCGATGCCGTTGCCGTCACCTATGCACCAGGGTTAATTGGCTCACTACTTGTCGGCACACTGGCTGCTCGAACCTTAGCGCTTTTGAAAAACAAGCCCCTCTACCCTATTCACCACGTTGAAGCGCACGTTTATGCAAACTTTGTCACCGATAAAGCGGCCTCGATCGATCTAGCACTTCCTACACGCCAACCACAATTCCCAATGCTCGCCTTAATCGTCAGCGGCGGTCACTCACAACTGGCTTTATTTAAAGATCATGGCGACTTTACACTTCTCGGACAAACCCAAGATGATGCCGTTGGTGAAGCCTTTGATAAAGTTGCAAAGATTCTCGGCCTCCCCTACCCTGGTGGCCCATCAATTACAAAAGCAGCGCTTGATGGCGACCCTTATGCGTACAAGCTTCCAAAAGCAAAACTGCAAGGCGCTTATGACTTTAGTTTCTCTGGCCTTAAAACAGCCGTTCTAAGAGCCGTTCAAAAAGAAGTGGGTGTTGAGACATCTTTTCCTTCACGAGACCTTGCAGCGCTTCTTAACGACACACAGAAGGCAAACTTTGCAGCTAGCTTCCAACGCACAGCCGTAGAAACCCTTGTTGACAAAGCCGAGGCTGCTTTCAAAGACCACTCCCCCGCTTCAGTCGTTATTGCCGGAGGAGTTGCAGCAAACCAAGAACTTCGTCGTCAACTATCAGAACGGCTTCCTCTTGCGATCGAATATGCACCAATGAGCCTTTGCACCGATAATGCAGCGATGATCGCCACCCTTGGGTATTACTACGCTCAGAAGAATCAACCAACTGCCCCGCAACAGCTTGAAGTTATTCCTAGCCTTTCAATGACAAAAACTGCCTGGGCATAACCCAGGCATTGACATTACTCTAAAATATTATATTATTACTATCTTTTAAGTTTGTGAACGATAGATTTCGCTGCCGGTAACCCCTTACTCCAAACAGCATAAAGAGGGGAGAGTGGTTTATCGAACGTACCAGCAAAGACCGTCTCTTCGGTTGACCACCCCTGTTTAAAGACAGACACGCCGCCCACGACCAATCCGCCAAAGTCATACTTGGTTAGACCCCATTCTTTTACCTTTCGAATCGCATGCCACTTCAAGGCATAGTTCGCGCGAAGTTGTTGGCCATCTTCATTCATACCACCATATAGTTCGTAAGCAGAGTCAGCGCTAATCGCAAGCCACAAGAAGGCAATGGGCTGCTCGTCTAGATATGCGGCAAAGATAGGTGAGTGGTCTTTCATAAGATTGAAAACATCTAAATAATACTGATTGTGATGCAGGTTAAACCCGGCCCGTTCTGCGGTTTGACGGTAGATGTGCAAACACTTCTCGATTTCTTGCTTAGTTCGAACCTGGCGGATAGTAATTCCTTCAGCGGCCGACTTACGAATATATTGACGTGTCTTCTTCGCCATATCATTTAACAGATCACTCTCGGCTTTTTTTAGATCAAGTAGGATTGTTTCTGCCGGCAACACTTTATTAACTGATCGCTGCCAGCCTTCGGGTGTTTCAAAGGTTAGTAAAGCCGGTTCAATCGATAGTGCGACTGACTTGTGGTCTCGTTTAACGAGTTGCGCCAAAGCGTTAAGAAAGTCCTCGCGGTAGCCAATATCAACCAATGGTCCACGTGGAATGTAAGCAAATGACTTCAAAGGGAAAGGGAGGTGACGAATAAGAATTTGGGCGGACCCCACGATAACATCATCAACAATCGCAAAGACCCGTTCTGCGGCCCATCCATGGCCTGCTTTCACTTGACCCCAGCCCCAAAGCTGAAGCGGATGTGCATCATTTTCTAGTTGATACTCGTCCCATTGTTCTCTGTCCCTACACTTCTGAAGCTCAATCATAGACTCATTATACAACGGAGCCGTATGGTATAATTAAAACTAGAGTTAAACGTCTCAATTCTGAGAAAATGATGAGTCAATTCACGTGTGAAATTGTGAAGATGAAGAAAGTTAAGAATTCGTGTGAAATTAGCTAAAGCTTACGATCCAAATCAGTACGAACCAAATATTTACGCCCTTTGGGAACAAAGTGGTGCTTTTCGTCCTTCAGGTGAAGGCGAGCCATTTAGCACCATTATGCCGCCACCAAATGCCAATGGTAATCTTCACATTGGTCACGCACTCGACTCAAGTCTTAAAGACATTATTGTCCGTTACAAGCGTATGCAAGGGTTCGATACAATCTTTATACCAGGTGCTGACCATGCCGGTTTTGAAACATGGGTAGTGTATGAAAAAGAACTTCAGAAGCAAGGTAAAAACCGCTTTGATTTCAGTCGTGAACAACTATACAGCCAGGTATGGGATTTCGTTGAACAGCAACGCGGCAACATGGAACTTCAACTACGCGCACTCGGCGTCAGCGCTTCATGGGAAGATCTTGTCTTCACATTGGATGAAAAGGTTATTGCAACCGTCTACAAGACGTTTAAAAAACTATGGGATGATGGCCTTATTTACAGAGGTGAACGCATCGTTAACTACAGCACAAAGTACCAAACAAGTTACGCCGATATTGAAGTGGATCACAAGCTTGAAAAAGGGAAGTTATGGCATATTGCGTACCCAATGC
>Ga0247814_10002260_pt1 | contig 10703 bp, 13 predicted proteins | sample UWRJL179409R1_FD_179947 | JGI IMG/M metagenome (GOLD analysis project Ga0247814, IMG submission 179947) | Plant litter microbial communities from Arlington Agricultural Research Station in Wisconsin, United States - UWRJ-L179-409R-1 | ecosystem: Environmental > Terrestrial > Plant litter >... | reverse complement strand
CTTTACCAAGTCTCGAACTGGCTGGATGGTGGAGTGACTCTGAGATAGAAAGGGAAGCTGGACCACGACCAAGGATACAAATAGTAATATCACAACGTATCAAAGTTGAAACGCTATAAAAGGGGTTTATGAACAGAGGGAGGTGAGAGAACGGGGATGTCATTAATATCAATGAGGTTAGTACAAGTATGAAGCTGAATAAGTTGTGACGCCTTTCACGGGAAAAAATCGATGCGATGTGCGGCCCGCGGGGTATGAGATGTCACGTGACAGTCGATAACCCCACCACCAACATGGGAAGCAAGCTTGAGCTCAGCAGGGGAGAGGGGTTGTGAGGCAAGCAGGCAGACAGACAACAACATCCAGACTCATGTCAGTTATGTTCCGAATACACATCACCCCAACAGACGAGTAGTTTCTTATTTTTTCGGCAACCAAGCGCCATAGGCTTCTACCTTAACTTTCTGCAATTGTTCTATCTAGCATACAACTCCTTTAAATAGAAAATGTCCACCGACATTATGAGAAGTCAGACTCCACCAATTCTCCAAGGACCATCAGATAAGGAGAAGAAGTATGACCGTCAGCTACGACTATGGGCTGCAAACGGACAGCAAGCGTTAGAAGACGCCCATATACTACTTCTCAACTCGGGTTCCGGCACCGTGGGAATTGAGACCTTAAAAAACTTGGTTCTACCAGGCAAGCAACCTTGAAGAGGAACTTCGAATTCTACTAACCTGCAACTAGGCATTGGAAAATTTACAATCGCAGATAAGAATACAGTAGCGGAGGAAGATCTAGGCGTGAACTTCTTCCTAGACGAGGAAAGCTTGGGAAAGTCGAGAGCTGAGGTCTGCATGAAGCTATTACAAGAGTTGAATCCTGACGTGAAGGGTGATTGGTTTCCAAAGTCGGAGGTAGGGCTGTATGTCCCATATCTGTGGAAGTAATCAGCTAATGGGATGTCAGACTTCTACTTATGAAAGCCTACTGAACCAGAAATTCACCTTGATTCTATACTCCCTTCCGATAGATCCAGCCACCCTCGCCTTAGTTGAGAATTACGGTCGAGAACACCAGGTACCACTGATTTCTCTCCACTCTGCTGGATTCTACTCTTATTTTCGAATCTTCCTCCCTGGCAATTTTCCAATCGTCGATACTCACCCAGACTCGACTGCAACCACTGATCTGAGGCTACTCACCCCATGGCCAGAACTGTCGAATTTCGCAACAGATTTGACAAAGAATATTGAGGACTTAGAAGCGCTTGAACATGGTCACATACCGTATCTGCTACTGTTAATACATTATTTAAAGAAGTGGAAAGAGTTGCATGGCGAGTATCCAAGGTCATATAAAGACAAAAGGGCCTTCAGAGACCTGGTTGCTGCTGGAGCTCGAACCGACACCCCTGAAGGAGGAGAAGAGAACTTCGATGAAGCTGTCGCTGCTGTTTTAAAGACAGTCTCCCCTTCAAGTCTTCCCAGCCATGTGAGAGAAGTTTTCGACTATCAGCCTACTGATGTGCGTACCACCCTTTGAAAATTCAACATGTCAACTAATTCCAACTAGATCGAGTCTAAATCAAGTTTTTGGATCATAGCTAATGCTATCAAGAAATTTCATGAAAAACACAATGAGCTTCCCTTACCAGGTTCTGTTCCAGATATGAAAGCACAATCAAATGTATATGTTAAGCTTCAAACCATCTACAAAACAAAAGCTAAGAGAGATGCTGCCGAGGTTCTTGAAACTGTCAAGGCTCATGAGGGAGGCAAAGACATTGATGCTACGGAAGTGGATACGTTCTGTAAGAACGCCGCTTTTATCAAGCTCATACATGGTGCAGATAAGCCCCCTAGAAGCATCAAATCTATTGCTGGCAAGTTGTGAGATTTACCTCCGCTTTAATATGTACTGACACGAGAATAGATGAGCAATTTGAAGCTGACGAGAACTCGCCACTAACTATGATTCCATTGTCACTATTCCCAATTTATCTATCCTTGGTGGCCACTTCCCATGTGGTCAGTGCCAGTTCATCTGATATTCTTGCCACCATCGAGAAAGACGTCCCAGGTGCATCCTCCAATGAACGGATCATTCAAGTCGCCGAGGAAGTGGCAAGAGCACGAGGTGGGGAGCTTCATAATATATCTGCCTTGATGGGTGGTTTAGCTTCGCAGGAAGTGATCAAGATCATCACTAAGCAATATATTCCTATCGACAACACTTGTGTCTTTGACGGAATCAAAAGCAGTACACAAATCTTTCGCATATGAAGTATGCATGACCATCTAAAGCACGCGTCATAATGCACGATTCATGATAAGGAAAGAAAGGCAAACAGAGGCGACTCGGCCCTGATGCTGGATCAGCATGTGACATGGGATGGGGATACTTATATTGCTATGGAGATAGTCAGCAAGGATGTGGAGCACATGACTTCCAGTCACCTGGCAAGTAGATATATTTCCTACCCCACCAAGACAATTTGATGAAGCAGGACTCGAATGAGGGAAGCTGCTCTGTCACCAAATCATTTTCTGTACTTGCAATTAGCACATGAAAAGTACATGACACTATCGATTTCTTCTCGCCACAAAATACATTGTCTTAAACTACATGCATGTACAAGTATGTACTTACCAGAGAAGATTTACTCTTGTCTACTTACGCCATGCCAAATTCAAGGTTGTGTCGTATAGTATGCTTACCACTCTGGCTTTTAAGCATTGCAGCAGTGCGCAGTTTTGCAAGTCTCTTGCCTTTGCTCCAACTCCGTTTCTTTGTTCCCCTTCAACCTCAACTCTCCTTTTCCATCATGCTTTACCAAACTTGAATATAAGCTTTGACGTTTAAAGAAGCTCTCTATCGAAGCGAGGCGGCCCGAAAGACCGCAGCTGTTCAAGGGGTCGGATGTTTTTGATGAATTGCGGGGATCCCCAGATTTCTCGGACAGTGCAACCGAAAGTCCACTTACTACTGTATAGCTCGGCATTAGGGATAATCCGGTCATGCGGAGTGGATGCGTAGCAGAAGAGCTAGGTATCGTCCTCTGCAGGATAAGAGTGTGGGGAAATGTATACCGGAGGGTGTCGAGGTTCGGTTCGCGCCGGTATTCAGAGGAGATTGCTTGCTGCGGCCAGTTCTAGTCGCACAACAAGAAGACAGACGACGTGCATGATAAAATATGCACGTAACTCCAGTAGCTTCGAGCGCTGGAACCGCGGATTAATGTCTTACCGGACTTCAAAGATTCTGGTATATGGGGTGATATGCGCAGAGATGGGGTGTCAGTTGGGCCATCTTTGTGCGCCGGTTGGTGTGAACCAGTGCAGAAGTTGTCTCCCAGGATAGCACAGAACCTACACTTGTATGGCCACGATCATTGGTTTTGTGTTACATATCTCTCAAAAAAGGTTGGATCAGAAAGCAGATCTTGATGTGGCTCTTATTGACCGGGCAGAAGATCTTCCTCTACCCACCAACCGCTACCCTCTGATACTACTGACGATGTCGGAGACGGATTCCTCACTTGGTTTCACTTGTTTGATCGACAGATGCACAAAGGCAGGAGGGGTACAGCCGGAGGTTCTTAGAGAGCCAAGAATCAATCTTTTTGCTCTCCTGCGTGACGTTGTCATTAAAAAGGGGCAAGCAATCAAAAATGCAGAAATCAACATGCCTCATGATACACAGCACAACATCTGTAAGATGACAGGTGGTTTCTCCACGTTATTCTGCGATGCAAACGTGCGCATCCTCCCCAACATGTTGTGCTCCAGGCTTCCCTCACTCTTCTTTAAAAGGTAATTCAGAAGCCGCCTTACCAAAAAATCGTCGACAGTCGGTCTTTACCGACATATTATCGGACCTGCCTTCCATCCGATCCTGTCCTATCCTCAGCAGAAACTATAGCCTTCAGATGTTCAGTATAGTCGTAGCCCTCACAGTAGCGTCCTGGGCTTGTTTATCCGTTGCTATTTAAGTGGCATTCATCATGCCGGTAATCAAAACGGTTTCGCTTCTCTCCCCCACTGTGGGGAAAGGACTTCAGGCTAAACTTTAACCCCTCCCGTTGTGTGCGCCACCACGATTCAGGTGCTAGGGTTGCGGCTGAGATCAATGAATAGCGATGAGTAGCCAGCCGGACCCTGAAATATGAAATGTGATGTCGGTATTGAGTTTCGTGGTTGTGGCTGGCTCGGCTGGCTAGTGTCGGTGTTGGGTGTCGGGCATCAGTACCATTACACTGTGCCGTAAAAGCTCCAATTAGGATGAGGGGGGGTTGGGAAACACGTTGATGTATCCAGGGAGACTATTTTGAGAATTACTAAGAGAGAGTCATGAATGAGTTGCAAGGACTGGCTGTAAAAACTTGCGCATGGATTTCTCAGTGTTAATTTGAGTCGCTTCAACTTGTTTTGGTTGTGGGAGACTGACTATCAATGGTTGGAGAGAAACTCGAGTGGAAAATGTTCATTTTGGGTGTTGACGGTATCTTAGTGCTAATATATACAAAAGAACGTGCTATGTACCGTAAGGACCTCCTTGCACTAACCTTAGGGGTATTGAACTCCGGTGACCTTTCCAAGTAGTCCCTCAAACGTATCATTGTTGCATCAGAAAGTTGCCATCATATCCCATTCCAAAGTCTTCAAACATTGGAGTATCCAATCCTTCTGGCAGATTTGCCCACAGCATTCCATCAAGGTCCCAAACACCTTGGTCTTGCATCATCATTCCATCTTCTCCAATCATCTCCATAGGATGCATTTCGTGGCCATCCATAGGATGAAGTTGTCCAGGAACGCCATTCAAACCGATTCCATTTACCCCGTTCATAACGTTCATTCCATTCTCATATTTGATACCATTTCCCATAAAAGGCCCTAATCCTGGGCTTGGTTGACATGTAAGAGGCCTCTTGCTAGCCTCATACATCCTGCTAACAACCTCTCGACTGCGTCTTGCAGCCAAAGACCAATCGGCCATTCCCTCCAAGGCATCTACAACAATCTCGAGCTGATTCTGACATTCTCGAACCAGCTGGGTGTTCCACGATTCCCAGAACATACTCACTAGTGGAATCATAGAAGCTTGGTACATAAACCAGACCCCGTTCCAGCCGAGCATCTGGTTGGGTGTCCAATCTCGAGCAATATCTTCAATAGTTTCCTTCGCAATTGCTCTTACTTTACTGAGAGCAAGTAGTTCCTCTTGCGTTGGGGGGTGACCTTGATTTCCGCGATTCGCGAGATTCAATAAAACGGGCCGATGAAGAACTATCCGGAGATTCTGATATCGCCACTTCATCACGCATCGAGCAGTATAAATGGACTCTGGACAAGGTTCGGTGGACTGGAGAACCCAAGGGAGGTTCTCATGCCATGCAACTAGCTGGCTATCCAAGTTGGCACAGTCGTCGCTCCGTAGGAGTGGCGCCTGGGCAAGAATGTCCTGTATTTGAGTTGCGATCTTGCAGAATTTGATGTTTTCAATCAAGGGAATGATGCCTGTATGTTGACCAATGATGTTCTGCGATAATTAGTATAGCGCTTAACATGGTATCACAGAACTTACCATGTCCATAGAGCCATCAGGTGATCTGACAGTCACAGCCGAACCCCAACGGCCCATTGAAGGTCGTCCTAATGTGGTTGAAGCCCATGTATCTAGACAGAATAGCGACCACCACGTTCGTCGTCGCTGTTCTACGAGGAAAGCATTTCCAGTGCTTTCCTCTGGTAGACTCTCTCTGTGAAGACCCATTGCACAAGCCATCCGTAGTGCGGCCCCCAGAAGTGCGTTTGCTGTGTTTGGTCGATTGATGTAGTGAAGATATTGGCCTCCCATTAATGCCATAGCTTGCAGCGTCTCAATGTGGCTACTTCCCAAGCTATCGATTCCAAGGTGTTCCTTTGATCGACTGTAGAAATTAATGTGGTTGTGATCATCTGACTTTGTCGCCACAATGCTTCCCATTGCAAACACCATATTGAGTAGTGCCAGCCACGGTGAATCGTTACGTCTACCGCTCAAGTAGTCCGCTCTGAATGACGGCTCATCGAGCATGGGTATTAGTATTTGAACTCGGTTGAAATATGCATCTATGAGCGTCTGACCCTCCGATGACCAGGTGATGGGAGAAAGTGCACCTTTAACGGGATGTGGCGAGAAATCGTTACTCGGCCGAGGTGTAGGATAGTTACTGCTGGGAGCCAGTTGTTTGTGGTTGCCATTGCTGGATGGTGTTAGGAAGGATCGCAGTCCTGGTGCAACCTTCAACATCACGATAAATGCTGCTTTGATTGAAGTTGCGCCTAGATACGAGGACTGTCGATCTACAGACAGGGACAATGCATTGACATCGTCTGCTTCAGCTGGAATTGAATCTCGGGTTCGGCGCTCTTCGTCCCATTCCGAGTCATGACTTGGAATCTGTTCGAGATTCGCAAGACTTTGGCAATCTTCGGAAGTAGATGTGATAGGAGAATGGAAATCCTGTGAGTGGGGAGATGTGTGAGAACCCGTAGATGACCTCTGAGATGGTGTGCTCTGGGAACGAGGCACGTCGATGAGCGAAATAAGTTCTTGTCGATTTAGTGGCAGTAGTGATTGGACTTCGTTAGTAGGAAACAATCGCTTGAGAATGGTGCGACACTCTTCTAGAGATTGGGACAGAGCATCAAGAGTCCTTTTCGCTGTGTTAGCTGTTGTCATTTTTAGTGTTTGAGTGGAATTTGCTTACTTTCTTGATGGGATAACCCTTTGCCGATGTTTGTCATAATAACACGGTTTTGGAGATCTACATCCCAAGCACTGTCCACACGGTTGACGTCCATCACACCTAATTTTACGCCGTTTGCATTCGGCGCAAGCATGTGGAGTGGTGATTCGCTTGGCTACACCATTGATTTGAGGTTTTGGTGTATCTTTCGTTTGTTCTGAGGATGGACGTGGCGTCGCAAGCCCTTGAACTTTACGCAAGAGTCAGCATCGTAATACCTAAGAAGATTGGGAGTGCATCTCACATGTGTGAAACATCGTCGATGAACCCACGGATGGAGACATGGATCCAAAGGTATCACCGACAAGGTCTTCGTTATGAGATACGAAATCTCGGAATGCGGTACAGCTTAGGTCTGTTCAACGGGATAAGAGTATATACTTCCTTCAGATTTCTTTTGATTCCACTTCCAAAATATTGGGGAAATGTTTATTTTGACCGTCGGGGCTAGATGGCAGAAACCCTTGGAGATCCAGGTCGATGCGATTTTTGGTAACTGGCGTCAGGGGATCCAAGTGCCGCAAAGTCTATTGAAAATTTTAGTTCTCCTTCTGGGAAGAAGTCTAAACTCTTTTTTCCAGAAGCGGTGGCGGGGAACTGCTGGTATTTTCCTGAATTCGTCGTTGATTTGATGAGCTGGGGTGGCTGAAGTACTTGCATGTACTGTACATGTACTGTTATTTGCAGACTGCACTGTACAGTACATGAACCTAATCGATTGCTCACGGCTGTAAAAAATAGAAAAAGTCTGCTCCAACTTTCTCTGGAGCCGGTGGGGATGATTATAAAGTACTGCACAGTACAATGAGAAAATAACTGGCAGAGCAACGTCAATGGCTGCCCTGGTCTGTAGTGTGGTGGTATTCGTCCAGTATTTATTTAGAGGGTGGAACAGATTGCCGCTATATGGCCGGATACTTATTAAATAGTTCCTTGGATTGACAAGGTAAAGGCAGAGTGCATGGTCTATCACAAGATATAGGACCTGCTATATATTTGGCTTCTCTGTTAAGGTGTATCACAGTAGATTGCAATGCAGGCCGTAGTGTGGAGTTGCTTCACCATCAACGACCTGTCAACTCGACTGGAGATCACGATCGAAGGTGTTGAGCTTCGCTTCACCAGTTGTCCATTTCCAAGACTTTCCCCACACTGTGCTCTTCTTCGCTTCATGCAACGCTAATCGCCGTCCAGTTTCCACGGCTACCTGCTCCCTACTCCATTCTCCCGAAAATGCGAACAAATATTGCATCTGGAGATGATTCCTTTTCCTCCGAGTGTCGGACGGACTTACCTTTTGCCAACCATATCTTCCTCGCTCACCACGACACTCACTCGTGGGCTAGCTGGCAGAAGGATCCGAAATATTATTGCTAGCCAGCCAGCCAACCAACCGGCGATCCATGAAGTCTCACATTACTCATGAGACCATTTTCATATAGCCCTCCCTGTAATGTCATGCATTACGGTACCACGGATAGCGGTACCAGGATGGCTCGTCCGCTCATCAGTGACCGATAGCTTACGTGATCGCTTATTGTAGCCTTTTCATATATATATTTTTATAGTGGTTTGCCAGTAGTTTAATCACTGCTGGTGGCAAGTAATCATTACGTGAAATAGTTGCGCGTGCTCCAGAGAGATGACAACCCACACTGCGCAAAATTAAAGTTCTCAGTTCTTGTGAAAGCGAATCTTGAACATATTTAGATACTGTATATTGCCTTCCTCATCATCAGCCCCTCTTCTCTCGAGAGCCCTGACGTATGACAGGAAAATAGCGTTTGGCATTCCTTCCAAAGAGACTCCTTTCTGAGACTATTCTTGTTGCGGATACCACAGAAGTGAATGTGTGGTATAGGAGCAATAAAGTTGTCATAAACGGCAGCAAACATGAATACTAGGAGCAGCCGAGACACTCATTGATTAATAGTAGAATGTGTTATAGGTTTTTATGATATAGTTTTCTTTCCCTTTCCCTGTGCAACAGCATGTCCGAGAGAAGCTTGCTGTTGTGCTCGGGAAGGTCTAGGACACCCAAGCGAAGAACCCTATACACCCGTGAACCACTGCCTCGTACTATAACCAAGAAAGAACCTACAAAACATCCGTAGAGGCGTTGGTGACGAATTAGCATCAACCACGATCGAAAGGCACTCGACAATGGCATCGCCAAGAAAACCTGGGGTGCGGTGCTAGTCGGTTTGCGGCAGAATCCTGGTAGTCGTTAAGATTTCCTGATCCGGCCAGACGACGGTCTCGTCGAAAGCTTCTGTTCCTGCTTCATAAGCTCACGCACACTGCACATGGACTGCACCCAGTCTGGAGAAATCAGGGGAAATTGCGGGGTGATCAGCGATACTTTAGCATCTCCACATCGCATTGTCCACTCGATCTGGAGCTCACGAAAGACCCCTGACTCTTAGGTCGCCTTAACAATGATGCGTAAGGGTCTCTCCGTGGCACACGGGTGCCATGATGAACCGAGAAGCCCTCGGTAGTAGTCTGGCTGAAATATTAGACCATTTACCCGAAACTTTGAGTTTTTCCGATAAATTGTTGCAACACCAAGCTCGTCGTCTCGGCACAATACGTGGGTGACATCTTCCAAGCGTGTCAAGCTTTGTTCCTGCTTCTTATAAGTAAAAGAAATCAAGCCTCATAGAATAAATGTTGGCTCGCTCACTGTGCTTTCGAAATCTACCAATGCTAGAATTCCTCTAATATGATGTTTGCAGCAACAGCCGGTGGCTCTGAACCTTGTTCTCTAGGGGGCATCCAGCCGTGCTATAAAATATCTGGTAAGACATGCAAATGCTGTCCCGCTTGTCCTTTTTGATTCCAGCACCTCGGGCACTACAAGTTTTACTTAGCTATGACTCCGATCCGAATGCGTCTATACTTTGGGCAAAGCTAGAAACTCTTCTTGAGCGGTCTAGAAACCAAAAGACCACCCATGTCCTATGTTGTGCTGCAGTAGGAAGTTGCTGCATTTAAGCCAAACCAGAATTGGTATACGAAGCAGAAAGATTTCTCTCATTCGCAAGGCGTGTTATTTTCTTTCCTTGTGAAAAATCATAATAGCTTGAGGTACTATTGACAGCGATGATATGCACTATGCTCCTCATTTTGAAAAAGCATGTTTCGTGGCGTGGTGCTCAGAGCCACGATTATAGCTCATACCGGTAATCTGAAGGGTGTTGCACGGGAAGGAGTATCCTCACCCTCCTTAGTGAATTCGTCAACTTATATCAAAGACTATGTCATCGCTGCAGTGAGAGATATGGTTGGAGGGCTGGCAAGATCTTGGCTTTAACAATGCATATATGTTAGCTCTATCAAACAGGGGTGTGGTTTACTTCACCTCCACACACTTAAGTTCCGTAAAAGCTGTGATAACGCAAGTGTCAACTTACAGAATGGAAGCGTGTGCTCTACGTACTCGGTAGCAGTGCACGAATTTATCCAAGATCGAGGTTTGAAGCAAGGGACTCGTTAGACCTCGGGCACCTGTAACAATATCTTGGTCATGTGTTGTCCCATGATAATGGATCCGGGGCTGACGAGACTTACCGAATGGAACAGTTACCTTTTGCAAGCTCTAAGACAAGCTCTAAGAAGCATTGGAAAATAAGAGCAGTGTTGCTATTGCCATTGTCGTTATCGTTGTCGTTGTCGAGCCTGTGTCTCGGAGAATTTGTATGCATGCCAATATATAAGAATCTCGGCAGCCACTGGTTACACAAATGCGAATCATATATTGCAAAATTTACCATGTGTGCGAGAGATTTCAATATCTTCTCCTGAAGGCACCCTAATCAATAACAGAATACTAAGGAAGTTGGGTTAATGATTTTCTGATGTTTATGTGAATTGTCTACATTACAGAAACGGAAAGCACGAA
>Ga0247814_10002258_pt1 | contig 10715 bp, 12 predicted proteins | sample UWRJL179409R1_FD_179947 | JGI IMG/M metagenome (GOLD analysis project Ga0247814, IMG submission 179947) | Plant litter microbial communities from Arlington Agricultural Research Station in Wisconsin, United States - UWRJ-L179-409R-1 | ecosystem: Environmental > Terrestrial > Plant litter >... | reverse complement strand
TCTGCCTAATTTCGCTAAGCTTACTCTTGCCTTGACCACCAAGAGTATGACGATATTCGTCAATTATTTCTTCCTTACCTTTAACAGCAATGAGACCATCGTTAAAGTCTTTAACTCTTTCTTGAATTTCTTCTTGAGCAAAAACAGTGTTAACCGCATTTTGTATGATAGCGCGTTGTTCTTTGTCTTTAACCTTGACGGGGAACGTTTCTTTTGAAATGGGTGGAGTTGTTTCAGGCCTGTAGACGGACCCCCTATTGTACGCGTTAGTAAAACTCGGAGCCACGCCAATGTCAGTATTGAGCTTCTTGAAATAATAGCCCGAGTACCTTTGAGGCAGGCCATTCTTTTCGGCTTCTTCCTTCACCGCGTTTGAGATGAAAACGCCTTCAGTATCTAGCCTGATTTTTTCGGTGGCGACATAATCTTTCAGTCTATCGAAATCACGAATCCCTGTCTTGGCTTGTAACTCATCTGATAAAGATTCGAACTCAGCCATTGCAGGGTTATAGGTACCGATCAGGTAAGTTTTTCTCTCATTATGTAAAAGCTTGCTCACTTCTTTAATTTGTTCGTCGCTAGCATTTTGAAGGTTAATGAAGCCTTTAGCTTGACCTGCTATTATTGCTTCAGCATACTCCATATTTTCTTTACTTCGAACTAGACCATGTTCTTGATGAAATCTGCCTAAGTCAGCTTTCTCGTCTACTTTTTTGAAGTCTTGAATAAGTTCTAAAGCTTCATCGTAGCGATGCTCGTGTACAAGGTTCTCAATAGCTGTTTGCATTTCTCCGCGCGAGCAGAATTTCCCCTCGCCATCATGATATGGATTAGCCATAATTGTGAACCTTTCGTTAATTTGTAATAATGCGTTCTCTCTTATCAATAACGGCTCTCGATAAGAGAGAACTGGAAGATTGGAGCATATTGTAAGCGAAGGAGGTGATGTTTTGCTCACTTGACATGCAGGACGTATATATGCTATTCTGAAGTATGATGACTACACGCGTTTTAACTTTGAAGGCTTTGCCGTACCTTACTAAAATTCGTTATCGTCACGCAACATTGCTTGTCGCGATTTTTCTTGCATTGGCTAAGAATGCAGGCATTGCGTTCCTTGTGTTTGCGGGTGCAATGATTGCCCGCGCAACACAAGGAGAAGATGTTACGGCGTTTCTTTACGGAAGCGTGTGGTTTCTCTTGGCCCCCTTCATCCTGACATACATGATCTATATCTTTTTTCGTGTTTTTCATCCACGAGATGCGGAAAAAGCAATCTGATTCTTGAAACAAAAAAGCTATTGCGCCAGCGGTATAATCATACATGGCGCAATAGCTTTTCTGTTTCTCCTTTAAATAGGAAGGGCACATGCGTTTGAATGCATGTGCCCTTCCTAAAATACTGCTTTCGAAACTTAGAGACCCACCCAATAAGTCTGGCCGTCCAGCTCGATACTTCCGCCGTCGCTGTTTGACTTCAGGGTATCAGCGACCTCATCCCAGTCAATGGCACTCTTAATGAACTCAGGAGTTTCGTCGGTCAGCCAGCCGAAATCAGTAGACATTTCCTCTACATAGTCAGTGAGTTCATTTTCGATGATCAAAGTAACGTGAACATTATCCCCAACCGCGATCCACAGGTCTGCGATGTCTGCACCATAAATATAGGGGTCGCTTTCTTCGTCTTCGTCGTCCTCCCAGAAGGCCTTGTGCTGCTCTTCAGTCTGGGGCAAGAACTCGGTGCGCCCGAAACTTACAAGTGCTTCACCGAGAACCTCAAGGACTCGTTTCGCGTCTTCCTTGTCCTGCTCGTCAGCATCCTCGTTAACTACAATATCGTAGTTTTCTGTTGCTAGCGTCGAAAGATCGCGAACATCCCAATAGGTCTTCTTTTCGATGGTACTCATAATATTTTTCTCTCTATATGTGAAGTAATTATAGTTAAATTCTAGCAGATTTTGGAGGATTTTGCAACCTTTGAAAAGTTAAAGTTCAAGCTAAAAATGTTACCAGCGATAGCCAGAAGGGCCGAACTTGGTTCGCTCGGCAACTTCAATCGAGCGAACAAGAGGAGCAAGCTTTTGCGTCTTCTCATTAAAAACGCGAGCGCCGTCAACTACACGCCAGTCCCCAACGCGCCCACTTCTACCAGTAAGAACCTTGTACGCTCCTAGGCGAAGTTCGTAGGGAGTTGATTTCTGCGAAAACTTGACAATAAGCTTTTTTCCCCAGAAGGCGGGGTCCTCCGTGATACGAGCAACGATAGCAGCCTGTGCTTTGCGGAATTCAGCTCGCTGCTTCTTTTCTGCAAGCTTCTTAGCTTCTTCAGGGTGGTTGCAAGCAAAAGCCATAGCGTCGTACTTTTTGCACAATGCGCTATTGCCCTTGTAATGGATATCTTCGCCTCTGCCCATGTTGCCGCTCATCTTTGCATGCGCTTCGTCAGCTGAGCGTTGTCCTGTCGTTACATGCCAGAAACTAGTCCAGTCATATTCTACATCCCACTCAACGTCGAATCCCTCTTCATCAGTTTCGCATGTTTCTTGAAAGGTGTAATACCCTACATTCCATGTGCCGTCTTGTGATTCCCATGCGACGTTTTCGCGGTTAAAGCTCATGATGTTCTCCTCTGAAGTGTTTGCTATCTAAGTGTAATACTAGCGTATACCACTGACATTGGCCTTCCTTATTGAGTACGAAAAAGTGAGATACGGCGTCCTTGTTTTAGCGACATTTTTATGTTAAACTGCAATAGCGTATATACAACTATCAACTTGGAAAAAACATGGCTTTAGTGACTGATGAATTGCAAAGGGTGCATGCTGGCGTGGACGATGTGAGCTTGCATTCCTTCCCTACTGCCTCAGGAGAGCATAAAATCTATGTCCCCAGAAAGACAAGGCTTTCAGCTTCAGAAAACCCAATTCCTGTATCTGATGCAGATCAAGCAAAGCAAGCTAAACAGCTTTCCGAACTTGTTATAGCTGCTCAAGAATGTTATGGGACGGGCAGGAAAGTTTTGAATATCGCACACCTGCTGGAGGAAGACTTTCAGGCATACTCCATGTTTGGCAAAAGGTCTAGATTTTCTTTAACTGCCTTCAATGCCTATGCATCCAATTTGGAAGCGTCCCTTCGTGAAATAGACACACTTGAGGCAAACAAAGCACGCAGTAGGCTTAATTCTATCTACAACCCTTATGGGCGAGAGAACCACGAGCTGTTCGTCGTTGAGCTTGTGAATTCAACAGTTAGAGGCTTCAAAGACAGGACTTCTCCGCTGAGAGGCAGCGCAAAACGAATTAACCCCGAATGGGTCCCAATTTTCAACGCTGCTATATCTAACACAGCAACATGGAGTAAAGGTTGCTTCAACATCGTTGAAACTACTCAGCTCCTCAAGGAAACACGCCGTTACGCCATTGAAGTACTTGCTAGTATGAGCGTCCCCGCAACGGATGAAAACATTATAAGTTTTATCCAGCTTGCTTCAATTAAAAAATCCCAGACAATGGTTCTTGTTTTTAGACACATGAGCTGCCTAAAACCCACAAATCGAGTTGATAAGAACATCGCGTATATGATTGGCCAAGGTATCACGTTTGGTCACCTACTCTTGTTCGCTGTAACAGAAACTTACCCAAAAACAATCGAAACTATGCAAGATTTGCTTTCCATGCCTGAGAGCTGGCTCGTCAGGGCGATGATTTAGTATGAATATGGTACAGGTATTATGGAAATCGTAACGACATCGCATCGAGAATATAGTTTGCATGTTTTTCCTACTGCAACAGGTGAGAGAAAAATCTATGTCCCCGCTAGTGATAAGTGGATACAAGGGGAAGAAACCGTTGTTTCTGAGGAGACCCAGGTTGCACAAGCTAAACAGCTGTTTGAGCTGATCATGGCAAGCCAAAAATGTTATGGCGTTGAAGATTTAGTTATTTCTGGCTTACTTTCTGAAGTTGAACCTGCAAATAATATGTGGCATGCATCTTCAACTTTTAAAAATACAATGATGTACTCAGCTGAACGAAAACTCACCAAGTGCCTCAACCGCCAAGGACTTGAAGGAACTCAGGTATTAGAGACAAGCTTTCGCAGAAAACGATGGGGAGAAGAAATTTTCGAACTACAGGCAGACAAGTCAATTGCGAGAATTTTTGAAAACAAGACATCCCCGTTAAGGGACAGCGCTGAGCGTATCAACCCAGAGTGGGTAACTATTTTTGATGCCACCAGCAAATATACTTTATCGTGGGTTGAGAATAACTTCAGTTTTTTAGAGATGACTCAAATTCTTAACGAAACTCGTCTGTATGCTGAAAAAACTCTTAACGCTAGAGGCGTTGAGGTCACGGACGCTAACATTATTTCCTTTGTCCAGCTGGCTTCTTTGAAAAAGTCAAGAGTGCTCTTATCTTTTTTTGAGAACATGAAGTTCCTTAATTCAACACGGAATTTAGACGCGAATATTGCGTACATGGTAACTCTAAACATTAAATACGAGCATTTGCTCGCCTTTGCCGTATCAGGTATTTATCCAAAAACGGTAGACGAGCTAACGAACTTCATTTCACTACCGTACGAATGGTTAGTTAAAGCTTTGTTTTAGAAAAGTTCTTCTTTTCCATGGTAGGTGCCGTTAGCGAGCTTGAATTCATCCCAGATTATATGGTTGAAGTAATACTCGGGGATGTCGCTGAAATTTTTTAGCTCTTTCGCAGAACAGCTGAATTTTTTAGTCATCGCATATTCAGGGTTACCATACCATGACAAGGCGGTAAAAGCTGTATGTAGGGGGATTTCATAGCGAACTAAATCAAGGATACGCTTTCCGAAAACAGTTCCGCCAAACATGGTCTCAGGGTCGCAAGATAGGCTAGTCTGAGTGAAACCTTGAAGCGCCCACATTTTGATAATATTTTTCACAGTGGCAGGGATATTATTGTCTTCTAATTCTTTTCCTAGAATTTTTACCATTGAACGCAGGTCTTGTAGAGTGTTCTCCACAAAAGTGTTACTGCCACTTTTTCGTTGACGCGCCTGACGAACTGCGTAGTCCTCAAAACCGTAATCTCCACTAGAAACGGATCGATCAGTAAGATCAACAAAAAACAACATGATTCCGCTGTATCTTGAAGGTGTAGAGAAAGCGGCCTGTGAAACACTACGTGCTTTCTGGTCCTCAACATATTGCGGGTAAGAAAGCATCTCATAGGAAGCGTAATGGTTTTCGGAAATGCGTAAGCCAAAACCAGTTTCTTCGTCAAGGAAACCCATCACTGTTAGGGCGTTCTGAATGAGAAGAAATTTCGTGTGCCCATTTTCTGCGCGTGCAAGCATTTCCTCACGAGTAAGCGTTGATGTTGGGTTAAGGTCCTCGGCCTTAAGGGAATACTCGGGAAAAACTACGGCGTCCATCAATGTCCTATTGGCGCGTTTTCGGCACGAGCAGTTATTTCGCTTTCATGCTTTTCTGATTGCTGTTTCCATTTGACTCGCCTGCGCTCTAAAGTTTTAGCGCTGGGGTTAAAGTGGATCAACGCAAATATTGAGGTGATAGCACATAGCACAGCAATTGCACCGCATACTATCGCGACGATAGCTGATGTATCAAAGTTTTCCATACATTAACTATACCATGGTTTAGAGCTTAAAACAATTAAGATCGAAGGAGAACCGTATGTTTTCTGCGTTTACTACGTAATTTGTACGTCTTGACTTTTTAAGTGGAATGTCATAAACTGAATATAAATAACTTTAGGAGCTATACTCATGGATTATTCAGCTGACGATAAAGCTCTGATGCAGCAAGGTTTTCGTGATGCCCTAGAACGCAGGGACCTTCCTCTGCCTGAATATACGCGCGAGCAAGTCAAAGTTTGGCGTATTGGCCTGAATGACGGCTGGAAGTGGCAAAAGTATTTCAGTGATGCCTACTATGGCACAGCGCAAACGTGGGTAAAAGAAGAGAACAGCTTGCTCACAAAAGGCTTCATGAGTGTAATTAACGGCTCAAACATTCCTGCTTCCGAAATGTCTAAAGCAGATCGATCTAAGTGGAATCAGGGCCGACGAGCTGCTCTCCGTTTTCTCGATGTATATAAGGACGATATGCACAAACACCAGAATAGAGTGGAAACCTCGAATGAGCGGCTCAAAGAAATTTTGGCGAACCTTATGAAACTAGGTGAAGGAAAAATTTCTTAGAGCTTGCAAATGTCGGTGGCACCATGTACTGTCTTATTTAGAGAGAAACACACGCTTAAAGGGAGAGAAAAATGAACATCATCGAAGCAGAAAAGATTGCTCGCAACCTCATGGAACAGCACGGACTTACCGCTGGCGGCTGGGTATTCAAGTTCGATGGCGCGAAGTCCCGTCTTGGACAGTGCAACTACACTCGCAAGACCATTACCATTAGCCGTCATATGGCTGGAACGGGAACCGTCGAGAATGTCACCCAGACCATGCTTCACGAAATCGCTCATGCATTGACTCCCCTCTACGAGAAGCGGTATTCTCGCACTAAGGGTTACCACATGGCGAAGGTTGGCCATGGGCAGTCGTGGAAGAGCAAAGCCCACCAGATTGGGTACACGGGCAAGCGCCTAGCTGAGAACCCCTATACTACTGCTCAGCAGTCACAGCTGCCTGTTTCAGCCTCGTTTACACCTGCAACGTCCACAACTTCGCTCCTTCCTGAAAGAACTCCCGTTCGCCTCTCAAACGGCGTTGAAGGCACCATCACCAAGATTAACCGCGTCAATTACCTTGTTCTTGCGGGCGATGGACAGACATGGACAGTTCCTTTTAGACTGGCAACTAAAATCGGTGAAGCGCCCGCTTCTCTTATCAGCACCGTTGCAGTGAATACGGTTCGCTTTGATCGCGGCCAGCGTGTAAAGACCGTACTTCCCGTTGGTCGTAACTCAAAGTATGCAGGGCTTACTGGTGTGGTCAAGAACGCTGGCTCGAAGAACTATATTCTGACTTTGGATGACGGTAGACTTCTTACGGTTCCTCATTCCATGGCTGTCCTAACCGACTAGCGCGTAAAGCAAAGGAGCGGCCCACCTAGTTGATTTAGGTGAGCTGCTCCTCGTTGTCTTGAAGCTGTAGCGTTGATGAATTACGAGGTTTGCTGCTCGTCTTCAACAGCTACTTTGGTGATAAGATTATCCCATGTTGCTCGCGCAGCGTCGAGTCCTTCATAAAGCCAAATGCGAGTGTGATCGTTAATTTGATCTGCTTCTGGAATATCTTCCAGAGTGTCTGCTAGCAGCGAGAACATGTCGAAAGCTTCTTCGTCAGTCAGCGAGCCGTTATAGTAGTCCTCTGGGTCCGCGCCATCCGCAACAGAAGCCTTTGTGATTCGGGTCGGATAAAAATTCTTCGCATCCTCAGTAACGAGGGGATCAGCGTCAACGAAAAAAGTTGCGAATTCGTACTCCTCTTTGCTACTTTCCCCTGAAGCGCGTTTTGCTTCAGCCTCTGCAAGCCAGCGTGCTGCTTGTTCAGTATTGCGCTTGTGAGTCAGCTCCTCGATTTCAAGATCATAAGGGCCAAGACGAAGCTGCCCAAAATTACCACGAAAACGAAAATAGAAACGCAAGTCATCTAAATGCCCATAAGCTTGAACTGGGATGCAGCCAGCGAACGGAATAGTGAACTTGAGGCCGCGATCAGCATACTTTGTTTCTAGTTTTGTAATCATTATTGCCTGCGCAATACGATCAGCTTCCCATGCTTCCGCTAACTCTTCATCCGTGAACTCTTCCTCTTCTTCATCGCCGTAATATTCTTCAATAGGTTCAGTCATCCTACCAGTTTAGCACATGTGTGCAAAAAATGAAAGCTGATCCGTTTAAATAACAAAACGTATGAGCGTGGTCTGAAATCTTGACAGGAGGGAGGTAACCATGCTAAGCTCAAATATTCCACTTTTGAGAGAGAAGAATAAAATGTCCGTTTTGACCGCTAGCGAAACTTCCATTCGGTCCTTGAAGCATCTTGATAAGCTTTTCGAGGCTCTTACCGCAGAGACCGCCCCTGCTTTTACTGGGATGCTCAATAGCACTAAGGGCGAGCCGCTTCAGCGTCTTACGCTTGCCGCTATTTCGCGTCTTAATTTTGCAACTGTTGCGCTTAACCTGCCCACGGCGAAGGACTTCACACTTCTTACCATCATCCTCGCCAAGAACAACCTTGAAGGTATTGCTACACAGAAGGAAATGGAAGTTATGCTGAATGCAGCTGGCGAATCAAGTATCCAGCGAATTCTCATGATTGCTATTTCTCTGTACCTTGCACAGGAACCCAAATAATCTAGAAGAAAATTAACTTTTAGGTGCTGCCTGCTTGACAAGGTAAAAACATGGTATTATGCTAAACTCACATACTTAATTTAGAGAGAGATTATGACTTTTACAATTGATGACTTGATTGCCGCTATTGACAAGGCTAAAGCTGCTGGCGAGGTCACGGGTTCGTCACCTGTTACGATCCTGAACTACGAGGGAGACAGCCGTTCCTTCGTAACTTTGGCGAAAGAGGTTACGGTTGCCCCTGCGGGTGACATTCCAGAGGCCTCTTTGATGCTCGCTTTCGAGTAACAAATATTCTTTAGCTTTAAACTAGAAAAGCCCCAACCATGTTCTGGTTGGGGCTTTTCTAGTTGTGCTAGGTTAGGAGAGGTGCTTCAGGAATCCCTTAAGCTCGTCTAAGGTGGTCTCCTCGACTTTGATATCCCATGGTTCAATCTCGCGGGTAGCAAGAAAATCTAGGATCACGCGGTCAATAGTGTCATCGCGGTTGATGTAGTAACCTTCCCCGTCTGTCGTCCACTTGTCGTAACGTACAGCATCGTGGAAAAAGCGAACCGAATCGTTACCCATGTGCTTATATGGCTCGTTAATAAGGTTCATCAGTTCCTTAAGCGCTTCACTGGAGAACTTCGTGTAGTGGTCAGCTTCCCAAACAGGGTTGCGAATATCAAGCCCCTCAAAATAGGAAACGTCAGCGAGTCCTGCCACGCTGTAGTTGATGCTTGTGTAAAAAGTAAGCATGTCGTCAAGGGTGTGCTTGCCCTCATGATATTCGACAGCGAGCGTGTTCAAGTTGAAAGGCTGTGGGGTAGTTCGATCCGTCTTTAGCCATTCTTCGAAGTTTTCTCCGCTAGCATCAACGAAAGCCTCGATCACAGTGTTGCGCTTAAACCTTTGCACATCATGCTTGTCAATGTATGTTGTAAAGGTACGGCGGCCAATGGTTACAGGGATTTCGTCCCCTACAGAAAAATCAGTCATATGCCAATCTTAGCATAATAACTCAGTTAAGACAAGCGTGAACCAACAATACAAGCGACCAGCTGTTGCCATGAAAACAGTATTATGCTAAGATCTAGGAAACAGTTAACTGCGATATTGATGAAAGAGTAGGAGGACATCCCATGGAGATTAAGACAGATATAACCCTGTCCTTGGAAGAAAATCTTGCTTTATCTGACCCGAGCACTCGCGTTTTTTATGATTTTATGATCGAAACAGGACTATTGAATCCCGTTGGAGGGATTGTTGATGACCCGAACTCGGAAGTGCTGAGTCTTTTTATCGGGAACGCCAATACATGGTATCGCGAAACTGGCGTAACTGCTCGCTTCAGTTTTGCTCCTTTAGATTCTATCCATTTTTATGATTTTGACAAGGACGCGCTAAAATCAGGTACGTCTACACGTAGACAACTGCGCTCTGTTTTTTCCCTCATCTCCGTTGATATGGACAGGGGCACAATAGATCTTCATAATTCCATATTCGCCTCTAAACCTTTCGTTAATAATCCACCTATGAACAGTATGCATTCTAGTAAAACCATAAGAGTTCTAAAGCGCTGGTTAACATACAGGCAGAGCACTCTCGATAAAGAAGGAATCGAACCTAGTTTTGCTAAGATTATTCAGTTGTGGGCGTATGAAATTAAGTTAGCACAGCTTCCCAGTAAAATTGGACCCGAAGCTAGAGCGCTCGTCAACAAGCGAGCGGTTGATCTAGTTAAAAATGATATTGCCCCTACTCTTGGTATGCAGTCGCTTTCTTACCGCGCTAATCCTAGACTTAAAGAGGGGATCTTCGATTATTCGCTTGGATCGCTGAAAGAGTTTGCCGACTTGCCTTCCGCATACACTAGGCACTTACTCATGGGTGAATAACGCATCGTCTTGAGCCGCATTGGCCTCTTCTGGCGAATTGTACTCGTAGTAGGAGGAAACTGGACGTTGACAAAAGAAAACGCCTTAGATTGCCTTCTACGAGGTTTAATCTAAGGCGTTTTCTTTGCTTACAACGGAGCTAGTTCGTCCCAGTTGTGTATGAATTTCATAGAGCTAAAACTTGATTCTGGAATTTTTCTTTTCTTCAAAATTTTCTCATACTTGTTTTTAGCGTCATGGGTATAAGGAAGTTTTCCACCTAAAGATTTTCGCCCCTCTGGAGTATAACTACCACCAGAGTGAATAAGCCGCCCGTCGAGAATATTTTTCTCTACTTGGCGGATAGCTTCCATTGCATACCCATTACCAGTATGCCCCTCACGCACTTCAATATCGCAAATTATTGATTCCACGTATGGATATTGTCCTTCAGGAGGTGTATACCCTAAAGGATAAGTGGAAAAACGTACCATAGCTACTGGTTTGCCGTTTTTGTACATCCATG
>Ga0247814_10002256_pt1 | contig 10719 bp, 8 predicted proteins | sample UWRJL179409R1_FD_179947 | JGI IMG/M metagenome (GOLD analysis project Ga0247814, IMG submission 179947) | Plant litter microbial communities from Arlington Agricultural Research Station in Wisconsin, United States - UWRJ-L179-409R-1 | ecosystem: Environmental > Terrestrial > Plant litter >... | reverse complement strand
AGCTAATAATCATTTTGTTTCTCAGATGTTTGAAAATGTTGGATTAAAAACTTTTAATTACGGTATGAGTGGAGGCCATTTGTTTGAATCGTCATTACTTTTGAAATTAATGATCGAAAGAAAATATAAAATAAAAAATATAATTCTTGAGGCTGATTTAAATCTTTCTAATGATCAGGAATCTGATGGAGTTTCTGCAAAATTTTTGCCTTATATTCATAATTCAAATGTTATTAAAGAGCATTTTTCGGGTCAAAAAAATTTCAATGAACTATACTATATTCCTTTTTACAGATATATAAAGTACGATTCGAAAATTGGTTTTAGAGAAATTTTTAAAATTGAAAGTAAGGAAAAAACAAATGCTTTAGATAACTTAGGATTTTATCCATTAAAAAAGCATAAGAATGGCAATATGAAAAATAATATTGTCAATTTAAATCCCTTGCCACATAACAAGTACTATGAAGAAGTTAAAAATATCTGTGTAGCTAATAATATCAATTTAATAACTGTTATGACTCCAATGTGTGAAAATGTTGTAGGGATGAATTATTTTTATAAAGTAAAAAAAGCATATCCGGAAATTCATAATTACGAGAATGTTGTGGTAGACAATAAGTACTTCTCATCTTGTGGACACATGACTGATGCTGGAGCTAAAATTTTTACTTCCAGGATTTTGAAAGACTTTTTTAATAAATAAAATGATGAAAATAGCCTTTTTAACACCAGAATATCCACACCCTAAAACAGGAAGCTCTGGTGGTATAGGGACCAGTATTAAAAATTTATCAGTTGGCCTTTTATTGAAAGGTGTTTCAGTTCGGGTTTTAGTTTATGGTCAAAAAGAAGATAATACTTTTGATGATGATGGAATTATTATTCAACAGATAAAGAATATAAAGTTTAAAGGATTATCGTGGTTATTAACTAGAAAAAAAATTGAAAGAATAATTAATGAATTATATTCAAATGATGAAATTGACTTAGTTGAAGCGCCAGATTGGACAGGTATTTCATCATTTATACAACCCAAATTGTGTCCCTTAATTATAAGATTAAATGGTTCGGATACTTATTTTTGTCATTTCGATGATCGCCCTGTAAAGTGGATTAATAAGTTTCACGAAAAAAGAGCATTACAAAAAGCAGGTGGACTATTATCGGTAAGCCAGTTTACTGCAGATAAAACAAATGAGCTTTTTGAGTTGAATAAAAAGTTTACCATTATTCCAAATCCGATTGAAACTAATTTGTTTCAGGTTAATAATGAAAATTCCCAGATAGAAAAAACGATATTGTATTTTGGAAGTTTAATTCGAAAAAAAGGGCTTCTGGAATTGCCTTTAATTTTTAATAAAGTAATAGAGAATATTCCTGAAGTAAAATTGATCTTGGTTGGTAGAGATGTTCCGGATATTATTTCAGGTAATTCATCAACCTGGAAAATGATGCAAAATTTTTTTTCAGAAAAAGCCAAAGCAAATGTTTCTTATTTAGGAAGTGTTCCTTATTCTGAAATTAAAAGCAAAATTGAAGAAGCTACAGTTTGCGTGTTCCCTTCCTTTGCAGAAGCTTTTCCGGTTTCCTGGCTAGAATCCATGGCTATGAAAAAAGCAATCGTAGCTTCAAATATCGGATGGGCAAACGAAATGATTATGGATGGAGAAAGCGGTTTTTTAGTTCATCCTAATAATCATGATTTATTTGCATCACGTATCGTTCAGCTTTTAGAAGATTCTGACTTTTCAAAAAAAATGGGGAAAAATGCGAGAAAAAGAGTCGAAGTTTTTTTTAGTACTGATAAAATAGTAAAGGATAATATTGATTTTTATAAAACTATAATTCGTAAATTTTGATAATATTATTTCATAATAATAAAAGAATTGTAAAGGTTATTTCAGAAGAAAATGTAGTCATACCGTTTAGCGATACAGACAACATTTCTTCTGGTATGATGGAACTAGCTTCTCAATTTCCTTTTGCAAAAATAGTTTGGTGTCATATAGATTATAAAGATTATCTTAATTTAAAGGAAGTCTCTCAATTTATGCATCATGATAAAATGATGTTTACTTTTAATCCGCAAAAAAATGATTATCTAGGAACAAAAATTGGCTATATCGAGGATTCACCTTTTATTAAAATTAATAAAAACGTTATGTATCCGACTTGGCAAATGAGCAGCATTGTTGGTGTTATTCATGCTTCGTTGCTGCTTACTGTTAATAATCGCATAAAACTAGAATCTGATTTTGATTATTACCTTAATTCATTGGCAAAAGTTTGTAGTCCTTTAGGATTATTATGTTATTCACAGCCAAAATTATTATACAGTAATAATATAGAGAAAAAATATACTAGTTCAACATTTGTCCTTTTTAGATTTGTTAAGCAGCATTATAGAACTCGTTGGGTTTTGTTATTATTTATTAATTTGGTTATTTATGAGCATAAAATTCTTTTTTTCCCTTTATTAAGTAGTTTGTTTTTTAAAAATAGAAATGTAGGTAAAATAGATCTTAATAATGTTCAGGTTAATTCTGTTCTTAAAATTGTTAGTTCCAGAGCTATAGATGTTATTATTCCCACAATAGGACGAAAAAGCTTTTTGTATGATTTTCTCAAAGATTTAGCTCAACAAACTTGTTTGCCGCTAAATGTAATAATTGTGGAGCAAAATCCTATGAAGAATAGTATTTCGGAGCTGGATTATTTGGCTTCAGAGAACTGGCCTTTTGAGATAAAACATATCTTTATACATCAGGCAGGTGCTTGTAACGCTCGAAATATAGCTTTAAATGAAACAAAAAATGATTGGATCTTTATGGCTGATGATGATATAAGAATAAAAGATTCGTTTTTAGAAGAAGCTTTTAATCAAATAGATAAATTCGGCGTTAAGGCAGTTACATTGGGATGCTATGGAAGCGAATACAATCCCAATGAAAAATATAAGAAAGAAATGCAGTGGGAAAGCTTTGGATCGGGTTGCAGTATAGTAAAACGTGAGATCTTGCAAGACATTCATTATCGAGAAGGTTTTGAATTTGGTTATGGAGAAGATTCTGATTTTGGAATGCAGCTTAGAAATAAAGGTATAGATGTTCTATATTCTCCAGAACCCGAAATTCTTCATCTAAAGGCGCCAATTGGTGGTTTTAGAACTAAACCGGTTCTGCCATGGCAAAATGATACCATTCAGCCAAAACCTTCACCAACAGCAATGTTATACAAAGTTTTACATTTGAGCAAAGAAGAAATTGATGGTTATAAAACAATTTTATTTATCAAGTTTTACAAATTGCAATCGGTAAAAAATCCCGTTCTGTATTTTTTGAATTTTAGAAAACAGTGGAAGCAAAGTGTGTATTGGGCAAATCAATTAAAAAATAAAATATAACTTTTGATACAAAGTATAACAATTGTGACCCATGAGGGAAGTCGTGATGTAGAATTTGATACAAATCATTTATCTAAAATTGCTATAAATTTATGTTTATTTAATATTGAAGATTGTAATGCATTTGATATAAAATTCACTTTTTCTAAAAAAATTGCTGAATTTCGCGACCATGATTATACTTGGAGAAAATGCCACACAACATATATCGCCAACCAATTTAGCCCAAAAATTATAAAACTTCAAACTGGAGAGATAATTCAGGCCAATATAACAGATGGTGTTTGGGAAGTAGATCATAAAATTCCATATGTTTTACTTTGGCGATTTAATCCTGATCTTGCTGCACCTATTGCTAACTATTTAGGAAATAAAAATAGAAAAATAATTTCTCAGGCAAAACAAAAGTGGGATTTCGCAGAACCCCCAGCCTTATTATTTCCTGAAAGTTATTCAATTGAGATTAGTAGGTCTAAAATTCCATTCTCTGCGGTAGCATGTTTTACTGATCATTGTGATTTTGATACGGCAGAAAATTTAATTTTGCAAAGAGAATTTTTTAATAAACATCAAATAAAAATTACAAAAGGATTTTTCTTGAATCATTTTTCTAAAAGAGAACAAAATGCATCTTACCAAAATCAAGAAGAAGAATTATTGAAATGGAGGGAATCAGGACATGAGTTGTGTTATCATTCGCTTTCGCAGTCTTTAAAAAAAAATGAGGAAAGTTTCGCAGATTTTAAGCAATTTGTCCCACCATTAGATCATATAAAAGTCTGGATTGATCATGGGTTTCAGCCTTATAATTTTTCTCTTTTTAAAAATAACAAATTTAAGGAGAGTGAATTTGAAGCGGTTTTGTGTGAAAAAAAAATTAATACACTTTGGAATTATATTGATTCAGGAACTGCAACACAAGGCGTGATAAATCAATTTAATAAAAAGCATTTTACATTGGCAAGTTTTTTAAAGGGAAGCAAAAACGTGGGTTTACTAAAAAAAATGCAGCTTATGATTAAGAATATTTTATTTCACTATTATAATGATGAAGATTTGATTTTAAGATACTCTAATGCAGCAACACATTTTAAAAAAATGTTTTTTCAAAGGGATGTACGATCATTTTTTTCTTTGGTTAAAGATTTTTCCAGACTTAGTAGTTCTATCTTTTCAGTTTTATTATTTTGGAATACTAAGAAAAAGAAGTCATATAAATTAGCAAGATATTCTCCAGTTGTATTTAAGCATAATATTGTTGACAAAGAATTCTATGTTTTTCAGACTTTAGAAATGCTCGATTTTAAAAAATCGCTCTCTCACGAAAATATAAACACCTTAATTCAGGAGAAAGGCGTTTTTATTGCACATACGTATTTTTCAGTACCGCTGGAATATCATCGTGGTAAATTATTTTCAACACCCACAACAATTGATAGTAAAGTTTCTGATAATTTTAAGTTTTTAGGAAATAAAATTAAGAACCAGGAAATCTGGAATCCAACTCTTACTGAGCTAATTGATTATTGGGCCAATTTTGAAAAAGTAATTTTTGATATTGATATTGAAGGCAACATATTCGAAAAAAGCAATACTGCTCTACAAATGCGGAATGTAATTTAAATCGTAAATGAATCATAAAGTAAAAACTATATTATTTAAATCACTTTCTTTATTACCAAGTAAAGTGGGAGATTATTGTTATCATAAAATTCAAGGTTTGTTCGATAGGTCTACCTTAGAGAGTCGATTAAAAAGCGTTGAAGCAACCTATAGCAGACTTTCAAAGGTTTTGACTAATTTGGATATTGACTTAAAAGATAAAACTGTTTTTGAGTTAGGTTCAGGCTGGTTTCCCAGTATGCCTTATTTTTTTAAGTTTAAGTTTGAAGCAAAAAGAGTCTATACTGTTGACATTAACAGACATTTTAAAAAAGAAAGAATTTTAGAATTAAATGATATTTTTTCTAAAAGATATTCTGCTAAGATCTTGGTTAATCCTGATGATCAATATAAACTTCCTTATGAAATTGAGTATTTCCCAAACTACAATGCTGTAAAAGAAAGCTTTCCTGATGTCCAAGTCGTTTTTTCACGTTATGTGCTCTCGCATATGAATGAAAATGATGTTGAAGCATTACATGAAAAAATGAAAAGAGAATTAAAAAAAGGCACTTATATAATTCATTTTATTTCACCAAGCGATTTGAGACAGCATGGCGATCGCGGTTTATCTTCTCATGATTTTTTAAAGTATAGCAAAGAGGAATGGAATAAAGTTCATACTAGATACGATTATCATAATAGGCTGAGATTACCACAATTTCTTGAAATTTTCAAAAAATATGACTATGAAATTATTCATCTCGAATATGACAATTTAAATAAAGGAGCAGTAGCCTATGATTTATTTAAAAAAGTTTCACTTCATGAAGATTATCAGAAATACTGTGATGAAGAACTAACGGCAGGAAATATTTTGGTAGTTTTAAAAATATAAATTTGATGGATTTACCTTTACGCTTTTCTCTAATTATCTGTACATATATGCGTCCTGATGCATTGTTAACTTTGCTCAAGTCAGTTAAAGGACAGATCTGTTATCCTGATGAAATCTTAATAGTTGATGGTTCACTTAATGAAGAAACTAAAAAATGTTTAGAACAAAATCTATTTCAAAATCTAAAATATTTTCAAGTCTCAGATGAGAATAGAGGTTTAACAAAACAACGAAATTTTGGAATATCTAAAATAAATCAGGATATTGAAATAGTTTGTTTTTTGGATGATGATACGTTTTTAGAACCAGATTATTTTTCTGAAATTATAAAAACATTCCAAAGTAATTTAGATGTTGTTGGTGTGGGAGGAATAGCAATCAATGAATATAAATGGAAACAGCAAGAGCCAAATATTAAGTATGGCAACAAAAAGTATTATTTGTTTGAGGGATATTATTATAAAGAGGGAACAAGAAATGTAGTACGAAATTACCTGGGACTTTCGTCTCATTTAGGTTCTGGAAAAATGCCCAATTATTCGCATGGAAGAACTTCAGGATTTCCAATGACAGGAAAAACATATGAGGTAGATTTATTAATAGGAATGTCAATGTCCTTTAGAAAAAATGTTTTAGATGAGATCAAATTTTCTAAGTTTTTTGAAGGCTATGGCTTGTATGAAGATGCTGATTTTAGTTTGAGGGCTCTAAAATTTGGTAAGAATGTAATTAATACCAATGCTCATTTATCTCATTTTCATGCTGATTCAGGAAGACCAAACCAGTATAAGTACGGTAAAATGGTAGTACGAAACGGATGGTACGTTTGGCGTATTAAAAATCCTAATCCAGCGCTACAAGATCGTTTCAGATGGAATGCAATAACTATTCTGCTGACTTTAATTCGCTTTAGTAATTCGTTTACTGGTAATAATAGAAAAAAAGCTTTTACAGAAGCAGCTGGGCGTACTGTAGGATGGTGGAGTTTAATATTTACTAAGCCTACACTACAATAGTAAAAGTTTTTTAATGAAAAATATTTTAATAGCACATAATTATAGCGAAGATTCTTTTGCTTCGATGAGTTTTAATTTAGCACATCATTTGGCTAATCTAGGAAATAGAGTCATTTTTATCTCACATAAACCATTTTTTGATGAAGAGCAAAGTATAAAAAAGGGAAAAGGAGAGATTGTAATTTATTCATGGCCTTCGAAAAAAAGGCCTACATCTTTACAGGATGCTTTTTGGTATTCTAAAATTTATTTTAAATACAAGCCCGAGGTAGTAATAGGACATTTTGTGGGTGCTAATATTACTATTGCAATATCAAAATTACTCTCACTCGGTAAAGTGAGAACTTTTGTTTATTATCATACTCTACTGCAACAAATTGCCGAAGATCATAATACATTAAGTTTTAGATATAAAATGTCGTTTTACAGAAAAATGATATTTTACAAAACCTTATGTGATATAATTGTTTGTCCATCAGACTTAGCAAAAAATGACTTATCAAATTTTTATTGTGTTAAAAAAGGAATGGTTCTCTTAAATCCTATGAAGGATAGATATACAAGTGAAAGTAACAAAAATAATAGCAAAATTATAATTTCTTATCTAGGGAGGTTAGATCCTTCAAAAGGGATATTAGAACTAGTTAAAGCTTTTAAAAAATATAACAGACAAACAGAATGTTCAAACATTATTTTAAACATTGCAGGAGCAGGAAGTCAGGATACAGAAATTAGAGAAGAAATAATTGGAGAACCTAATGTTTTATATTTTGGGGGTTTAAGTTATGATGAAATCGATAATTATTTGAGCAAAAGTCATTTTATAATAATACCTTCCAAAAGAGATAATCTACCTACAGTAGGATTAGAGTCTATGATGAATCAGGTCCCATTATTAATATCTAACACAACAGGATTGACAAATTATTTAGAAGAAGGGAAAGAATGCTTTAAATTCGATCCAAATTTAGAATCAATGATTTCTATTTTTGAAAAAGTTGAAAAAGAATTTGAAAAGCAAGTTCAAATGGGGATTCATGCAAGAAAAACTTTTTTAGAAAAATTTAGCATGGAAGAATACTGTATTAATTTTTCTAACCTTATATAATTATGAAATTTGCCATAATTACTCAGGTAAATCATATTTTAAAAGAAGAAAAATATTTTAGCTATTCTCCATATGTATATGAAATGAATATTTGGCTAAAATATACAAATAAGGTAATTATTGTTGCTCCATTAAAAAATAAAAAACCAACAGAAATTGATATTCCTTATGGTCGTAACAAGATTGATTTTCGCCCGGTTCCTGATTTCAATCTGACTAATTTTAAGAATGTTTTATCCTCAGTCTTTAAATTACCAATAATTTTCTGGAGAATATTTTGGGCAATGAAAAATGCAGATCATATTCATTTGCGCTGCCCGGGAAATATGGGGTTAATAGGCTGTTTTGTTCAGATTTTCTTTCCTGAAAAAATAAAAACAGCAAAATATGCAGGAAATTGGGATCCTCAAAGTAAGCAGCCTTTTACATATAAAGTGCAAAAATGGATTTTAAGCAATACTTTTTTGACACGAAATATGACTGTTTTGGTATATGGAGAATGGAAAAATCAATCTAAAAATATAAAACCATTTTTTACCGCTACTTATTCAGAGTCAGAAAAGGAAAACGTTATAAAAGAAAGTTTTGAAAACACAATAGAATTCATTTTTGTAGGCAGCCTGGTTTCGGGAAAAAATCCAATGTATGCTTTTAAATTAGTTCAGGAATTAATAGAAAAAGGATACAAAACAAATCTTAATTTATATGGTGAAGGTTCTGAACAAAGGGCTTTAGAAAACTATATTCAAACAAATAATCTGGAAAAATTTATTGTTTTACACGGAAATCAAAATAAGGAAATCATAAAAAAAGCCTATCAAAAAAGCCATTTTGTAATTTTACCTTCAAGAAGCGAAGGTTGGCCAAAAGCTATTGTCGAAGGAATGTTTTGGGGTTGCGTTCCTGTGGCGACTAAAGTTTCTTGTTTACCATCTATGCTAGATTATGGTAATAGAGGTATTTTGTTAGAAATGGATTTAGATAAAGATGTAAATAGGATAAAGGAAATTATCAGCGACGAAAAAACATTTTTAACTAAAAGCAGGCTAGCTATGCAATGGTCACAAAATTATACCACAGATCTTTTTGAAAATGAAATTAAAAAGCTATTGATCTCATGAGAATTGTACAAATTATAGATTCTTTAGAACCAGGCGGAGCAGAACGTATGGCAGTAAATTATGCTAATGTATTATCTAAAAAAATAGAGTTTTCTGGTTTAGTTACATCTCGTAAAGAAGGATTATTAGTCAATCAAATTGATAAAAGCGTTTCTTATTTGTTTTTGAAAAAAAAGAAGAAAATAGATCTTGGAGCAGTTTTTAGATTACGTAAATATTTAAAAGAGAATAAAGTTGATCTTGTTCATGCACATAGCTCTTCTTTTTTTAGTGTAGTTTTAGTAAAATTGATTTTGCCAAAAATTAAAATCATTTGGCATGATCATTACGGAATTTCACAGGATTTATCTTCAAGAAAAAATATAAGTTTAAAACTTGGATCCCTCTTTTTTACCGGAATTATTTCGGTAAACTCAGCATTGAGAGATTGGGCCAAATCTTATCTTTGGTGTTCAAATATAATTTACTTCCCTAATTTTATTCTTGATTCTTCTATCTCAAATGAAAAGATTAATCTAAACGGATCTGAAGGAAAAAGAATTATTTGTGTAGCTAATCTGCGTCCTCAAAAAAATCATATATTATTAATTAATGCCGCTAAAGTAATAAAAGATAAATTCCCGGATTGGACTTTTCATTTATTTGGAAAAGACTTTAATGATTCCTATTCTGATCAGTTAAAGAAAAGAGTTAAAGATTTACAACTTCAAAACACGGTATATTTTTACGGCACTACAAATAATGTGAATGCTTCATTATTACAATGTCAGATTGCTGTTTTGCCTTCTCTTTCAGAAGGGCTTCCGCTTGCGATTCTCGAATATGGATTAAATAAATTACCCGTCATTGCAACAAATGTAGGTGAAATTTCAAAAATTATTATCTCGGAAAAAGAGGGAATAATGATAGAATCTAACAATTGTAATGAGCTTGTTACAGCCATCGAAAACCTGATTGAGTCAGAAAAATTCAGAAATGATCTAGGTTTGAATTTATTTAATAAAGTTCAAAAGGATTTTAGTGCAGAGACTATTCTGTCGAATTATATTTTATGGTTGAAATCTTTAAGTACTTTTACAGTTTAAAATAATATATGAAGATGAAAAAAACAAAATTGTCCTATAGCTTTCTGCTTCTAATTCATGCAGTAATTGCTTTGGCTGTTTTTGCGATCCCTTTTTTGTCAAAATTATACGCACTTTTTATTCCAATTGCTGGTTTTTTTATTGTTTATCGCACTAAAAACGCAAACAATGAAGTGCTTTATATTGCAGCTTATTTAGTTGGTGTAGAGGTCTTTTTACGAATGACAGGCGGTAATTTTAATAATGAATTTGTAAAAGTTAATGTTATTTTTTTCATGCTTTTAGGTATGATTTACAGTAATTTTTCATCAAATGCATTTTTATACTGGTTTTTCCTTATTTTATTAATTCCGGGTATTTTAATTACTGCTACAGTTTTTAATCCTTCTATAGATATTAAAAAATCTTTGGTATTTAATTTATCAGGTCCTGTATGTTTGGCAATATCCTCGATCTATATGTTCAAAAGAAGAATTTTATTTT
>Ga0247814_10002254_pt1 | contig 10726 bp, 9 predicted proteins | sample UWRJL179409R1_FD_179947 | JGI IMG/M metagenome (GOLD analysis project Ga0247814, IMG submission 179947) | Plant litter microbial communities from Arlington Agricultural Research Station in Wisconsin, United States - UWRJ-L179-409R-1 | ecosystem: Environmental > Terrestrial > Plant litter >... | reverse complement strand
GGCGCAGGCAGAAGCGATGGAATAGTTCAGGCCCTTGATCTTGAATGGCGTCGCCAGGCACGCTGAAACAGTGCTGCTCATGGTGCGGGTGACGTAGTACGGAAGAACCTTCTTGATGCCTTTCTCGCGCAGGATGTCCAGCGCTTCCATCTGGTTCAGGGTCGACGCACCGCCAGAGCCGGCAATCAGACCGGTGCGCGGGTTGGAGACCTGCTCTTCGGTCAGCCCGGAGTCTTCCACGGCGCTCTTCATGGCCACGTAAGCATAAGCTGCCGCCTGACCGACGAAGCGCAGGGTCTTGCGGTCGACCAGTTCCTTGAGCGGCAGATTTGGATCGATAGAGCCCGAGACCTGACTGCGCAGACCCATTTCGGCGTATTCCGGATTGAAACGGATGCCAGGGCGACTTGCACGCAAGTTGGCGGAGACGGTGTCTTTGTCATTGCCCAAGCAGGAAACAATGCCCAGACCAGTGATAACGACGCGGCGCATGCGAATACCCTTAGAAATTGTCAGTGGAAGTGAAGACGCCGACACGCAGGCCTTCAGCGGTGTAGATTTCGCGGCCGTCCACGCTGACCGAACCATCGGCAATCGCCAGGTTCAGCTTGCCTTTGAGGACGCGCTTGATTTGGATGTTGTAGGTGACCTTGCTGGCGGTCGGCAGTACTTGACCGAAGAATTTCACTTCGCCCGAGCCCAGTGCGCGACCGCGGCCCGGCAAGCCTTGCCAGCCCAGAAAGAAGCCGACCAGTTGCCACATGGCATCGAGGCCCAGGCAACCTGGCATCACCGGGTCACCTTCGAAGTGACAGGCGAAGAACCACAGGTCCGGGTTGATATCGAGTTCGGCGACCAATTCACCCTTTCCGTACTTGCCGCCTTCTTCGCTGATATGAGTGATGCGATCAACCATCAGCATGTTGGGGGCGGGCAATTGCGCGTTACCTGGGCCGAACAGCTCGCCGCGACTGCAGCGCAGCAGATCTTCCCGGGTAAAGGCGTTTTGTTTGGTCATGCGAGCTCCTCGATAATCCTGTGCGGCAGGGTGTGGCGTTACTTACCCAATCTGGCCAGCGGGAAATCCCTCGGCTGGCAGCCTACTCATAGACTATTGCGTTGTAGTGAAAGTCACAGCACGGGTGAAATGAATGTACACCTGTGCACTGAAATATTTCGTCCGCGCGTTGGCGTGGGTCAAATCTGCGCACAAGACTGCCGCAATTTATCATTTACCGCCAGTCGCAGATGGCTTAATGGTCAGCCATCGCTGCAAAACCTGCTGTAAATCAGTACGTTTGAACGGCTTGGCCAGGTAATCGTTCATTCCGGCTTGCAGACAAATATCCCGGTCGCCGTGCTGGGCATTGGCGGTCAGGGCAATAATGGGCAACGTCGCCAGCCCCGGCAACAGCCGGATTCGGCGTGTCGCTTCGTAGCCGTCCATGACCGGCAGTCGGCAGTCCATCAGAATCAGCGCGAAGCTTTCCCGACTGGCCATGCTCACTGCTTCAACACCATCCGCCGCCACACTCACCTGCAGGCCCAGACTGCGCAGCATTGCGTCGACCACCGTGCGGTTCACCGGGTTGTCTTCGACCAACAGCACGCAGGCATCGCGGCTCTGGGGCAGCTCACCGACGGCGCCGGGCGCAGGCTCGATCACCGGCTGCTGAACCCGCTGCAGCGGTATTTGCAGCTGGAACACCGAGCCGAGTCCTTCGCTGCTCTGCGCCTGGAGCGACCCGCCCATCCGTTCGGCCAGATTGCGCGCGATAGGCAGTCCCAGCCCGGTGCCGCCGTAGCGCCGGGAGATGGAGTTGTCCGCTTGCTGAAATGCATCGAACATTGACTCCAGCAAATCCGGGGAAATGCCGATGCCGCTGTCGCGGACTGCACAGGTAAACAGGACGTGCTGCGGGTCGGGGCAGGTGAAACCCGCTTCGACGCGCACGCTGCCAAACTCGGTGAATTTCAGCGCATTGCCGATCAGGTTGACCAGAATCTGCCGGATTCGTGTCGGGTCGCCTTTGACCTGCAAGGTCTCTATCGAAGGCGGCGTATCCAGTTCCAGTGCCAGACCGCGCTGCTGGGCGTTGTGGGCAAACGCCTGAACCGAGGTGCTGATGAGGTCGGCGAGATTGAATGAAATGCTCTCCAGTTCCAGCGCATCGCGTTCGAAGCGTGAGAAATCGAGGATGTCGTTGATGACCCGCAGCAGATGCTCGGTGGATTCCATGGCCAGCGCAGCGTATTCCGCCTGCTCGTCGGTCATCCTGGTGGTTTCCATTAACTGCAGCATGCCCAGCACGCCATTCATGGGCGTGCGCAGCTCGTGGCTCATCATTGCCAGGAATTCGGACTTCGCGTTGTTGGCGCGTTCGGCTTCTTCGCGGGTGCGGATGAGTTCGTCCATCGCCTGCTTCTGCTCGCGGCTCGCCTTTTCCAGGCCCAGGGCCAGATTGTTGATGTGCCGCGCCAGATCGCCCAGTTCGGCATCATCCGCAACCGGCAGCGGCGCTGAATAGTCACCGTGCTGGATGGCCTTCACCGCTGCGCTCATGGCACTGATCGGCTGGGACAGGCTCAGCGACAAGCGCCTCGCCAACATGTAGGTGAACAGAAGGGCGAACATCGCCAGCACACCGGCCTTCAGCAATATTTCCTGTTCGCGCTGATTGAACGCATCACTGGACATGCCCACCAGCACCCGGCCCAGGTAACCTTCGACCGGCACGCTGGGATCGTCATCGGCACGTGCCGTATCGGCGTTTTCGATTAGCCGGGAGGACCTGTCAGGCTGTAGGCGAATCGGTGCCTGAAACACTTCCATCTGCCGCGAACGCCCCTGCTCCTCGGCAGGCTCGACATGCACCAGCACCACGCCAGCGCTGTTGCGAACCTCGAGAAAACGCACGTGGGGCGTGTTCATCGTGGCCTTCATGAGGTTTTCCAGAACGGCATTGTTGCCGACGATGACGCCATATTCCGACGCGGGGGCCAGTTGGTTGGCGATGAGCTGCCCGGTGTGATTGAGCTCCTGCCGCAGGTCCTGAATGCGCACCACAGTAAAGAAGCTGATCAGCAGCAAAGTCAGCAGCAAGGCCGGGCCCAGGCTGAGGATCTGCGTCCGGGTGCTGATGTTCCAGCCGCGCTGAGCTGTCACGAGGCGGTTCCGGCTGTCAGGGCCCGAAGGGTTTGCCGATGTTCAGGCATGGCGAAGCCTGACGGGGCACGGGAGGTGGACGCTTGGTGTCATGTGACGAATCTCTTCGGGAGCGACCTGACGATAGCTCATCGGCGCCGTTGAGGAATTTTCATTTCGGGTGCGCATCTTAACTGAGCTGTGGGCATTTTCCTCGGCAAGAGTGGGGGATCGGCTATAAGTTCGTGGGGGCAACTTTTGCCGCTGGCCGCGAGCCTGACGCTCCGTATAATGCCCGCATCGCCAGATGTGATGGCCCTGAATGGATTGTTTTATGACCCAGCAGCAACCAATAGCGGTCCTTGGCGGCGGCAGCTTCGGGACCGCAGTGGCCAATCTGTTGGCCGGCAACGGTCATCGGGTGACGCAGTGGATGCGCGATCCGGAGCAGGCCGAGGCGATCCGCGCCAATCGCGAGAACCCGCGCTACCTCAAGGGTATCAAGGTGCTCGAAGGCGTCGAGCCGGTCACTGATCTGCACGCTACCTTGCAGGGCAGTCAACTGGTCTTCGTCGCGCTGCCGTCCAGTGCGCTGCGTGGCGTATTGACGCCGCATGTCGATCTGCTCACCGGCAAGATGCTGGTCAGCCTGACCAAGGGCATCGAGGCCGACACCTTCAAGCTCATGAGCGAGATCCTCCAGGACATCGCACCTGCCGCGCGAATCGGCGTGCTGTCCGGCCCCAACCTGGCCCGCGAAATCGCCGAACACGCCCTGACCGCTACGGTCGTCGCCAGCGAAGATGAAGACCTCTGTCAACAGGTTCAGGCCGCGCTGCACGGCCGCACCTTCCGCGTGTACGCCAGCGCCGACCGTTTTGGTGTGGAGCTGGGCGGTGCGCTGAAAAACGTCTACGCCATCATCGCCGGCATGGCAGTGGCGCTGAACATGGGCGAGAACACCAAGAGCATGCTGATTACTCGGGCGCTGGCGGAAATGACCCGGTTTGCGGTCAGTCAGGGTGCCAATCCGATGACCTTCCTCGGGCTGGCCGGGGTCGGCGATCTGATCGTCACCTGTTCCTCGCCGAAGAGCCGTAACTACCAGGTCGGCTTTGCCCTGGGCCAGGGCTTGAGCCTGGACGAAGCGGTTACCCGGCTGGGCGAGGTCGCGGAGGGCGTCAATACGCTCAAGGTGCTCAAGACCAAGGCGCAGGAACTGCAGGTTTACATGCCGCTGGTGGCCGGGCTCCACGCGATTCTGTTCGAGGGCCGTACGCTGGAGCAGGTCATCGAGCTGTTGATGCGCGCCGAGCCCAAGACCGACGTCGATTTCATCTCAACCAGTGGTTTCAACTGACCCCCACATGGAGAAGCTCTTGAACGAATCAAAACTCAAGCAACACGAACCAATCCTGCTGCGCATCCTGTGGATGCTGCTGTTTGTGCTGGTCTGGCAGGTGGCGGAGGTCGTGCTGGGCGTTGCGGTCCTGGTGCAGCTGGTTTACCGCCTGTTCAACGGCGCGCCGAGCCTCAGCGTGATGTCGTTCGGTGACAGCCTGAGTCAGTACCTGGCGCAGATCGGCCGCTTTGGCACCTTCCACACCGATCAGAAGCCATGGCCTTTTGCCGATTGGCCAACGCCGCGTGCACCGGAGGGCGAGGCGCCGCATGTTGTGGTTGATAAGCCGCAACCGGCACCTTCTGCTCCGCAATCCGCTGCAGCCACGCCGCCACCGGCGCCTGTTACCCCGCAGCCGGTGCCTGCTGCGACGCCACCGGTTTCCGAAACCACATCAGCGGTCTTCGAGCCGCCGTCGGTGGTTACCGACACGTCGCACGAGGTTGCCGACGTACCGCCCTCTGCGCCGGTTACGCCGCCGTCCACGCCGGGTGAGGAGCCGAAACCGTGAAGGTCTGGATTCTGCGCCACGGCGAGGCGAAACCTCAGGCGCGTATGGACGCCGAGCGCGAGCTGACCGCCAAGGGCCGCGAAGAGGTCTTGCGCAGTGCCGCTCATCTCATGGGTCAGCCGTTGCAGCGGATCATCGCCAGCCCGTATGTGCGTGCCCAGCAGACCGCCGAACTGGTCCGTCAGGCCCTCGGGTTCACCGATGCCATCGTGACCGTGCCGTGGCTGACGCCGGACGGCAATCCGCACAGGGTACTGGAGCAGCTGGATGCGTACAGTGCCGAGAATGTCTTGCTGGTCAGTCATCAACCTATGGTGGGCACGTTGATCGGGCTGGCGGTGCATGGCTCTTTGCAGCAGGCGCAACCGATGCACACCGCCAGTCTTGCTTATCTTGAGGCAGATCTGCCCCTTGCTGGCGCGATGCAACTGGTGGATGTTCGGCACGTTGAATAATTAAGCGGCGAGCGTTACTGCGTTCCCCGCTGTGGTGTGAGATGCGGTGCAAACCCTCAAATAACAAGGAAGAACCATGAGTGTATGGCGTAGCCCTCCAGACCTTGATGCGCTTAATGCGAAGCAGAAGAACACCATCGGTGAGGTGCTGGATATTCGATTTGAAGCCGTCGACGATCAGTCGCTGACGGCGAGTATGGCGGTGGATGAGCGCACTCATCAGCCCTATGGTTTGTTGCATGGCGGCGCCTCGGTGGTGCTGGCGGAGACGGTGGGTTCTACGGCCAGCTATCTGGTGATCGATACTGACCGGTTCTTCTGTGTGGGGATCGAGGTCAACGCGAACCATTTGCGCGGGGTGCGCAGTGGGCGGGTGACAGCGGTGGCGCACCCGGTGCACATCGGGCGTACGACCCATGTCTGGGATATCCGGCTGACGACAGAAGATGGCAAGGCGTGTTGTATTTCCCGGTTGACGGTGGCGGTGGTGCCTCATGGGGAGCAGCCGCCCGGTCGTTGAGCGAAGATCAAGAGCGTCTGCCTAGGGGCAGACTGTTTCGCCTTGGGCGAGTTACTTGGAAAAAGCACCCCCCTCTCTGTTTTAAAGAGCAGCCAAGGGTGCCTGCTCCTGGTTGGGCCCGACTTCGTCGGGTTCCTTCACTCCGGTCTTGCTCCGTGGGCCCGCGCCGAACGGACATCCATGTCCTGACGGCGCTCTCGCCGCATCCCTGCGGCTCGGCCCACTGCGCAAAACCAGCGTTCTGCCTGCACCCAAGTCGCGATTGGCGGTGTCTGGACTTCCTGCGTATGAAGATCAAGATCAAGGGCAGAATCAACGGCTTCCCGGCTAAAGCCGGTCCTACAGTCGGCGCCCATCCCGCTGGATGCATGCGATTTCTTAGTAGGACCGGCTTTAGCCGGGAAGAGGTCAGCCAAGGCGCCGACAGTTTTGCTGATCGGACCCCTCCCTTTGGGCGCGAGCTTGCCCGCGAATGCTGTTGCTGTGCCTCTTGATATTCGTACATAAAAAATTCGGACGACGACAGTCGCGACTTGGTCCCGCGGAGCGTCGTCGAGTGAGGGGACCCGACGTAGAAGGGGCCAGATAGGGAGCAGCACTTTGGTCGTCTTTAGCCGGATTGGCCGGCTCGAACATCCATCCTTACTGCCGTGTGATGGATTTCATCACCTTGAGACAAACGTCAGAAAGTTAAGTTGGCCTTTATGGTCAAGACCTCGGCCGGCAGGGTCGGCCAAGGTCTTGAGGATGTCAGCTGAAGTTAGCCAGCAACCGGAGAGCGCCAGTCATCGGAACCCGAGGTGCCACACACTTCATGGGTCCAAGTGATTTTACGATAGGTGAACTCTACGTCTTCCAGATGAGTGAAGTGCGAGTTCGACGGGTCCTGGCAGTTATGCATGTAATCTTTGATGTCGACGATAATCGCGTCTTCAAGTTTGGTGGTGTAGTAATGCTCCTGTGTACCCGCTGCGGAAGTGCGATACCACTGGATGGTAATTTCGGTCAGACGTTCGCCCGATGTCAAAGCTGCCAGTAACAGGGGTGAAGACTTGTCGAACACCTTAGTGATCTTGACCGGCTTGTGCACACGCTGACCGGTTGGCTGGCCGGATTGCGGGTCGCGGGGAATGATCATTTCATGCTGGAACCCTTGCACCATGACCTGGTCTTCGTGACCTTCCTGGTAAGTGTTGCCGACCGAGTCAGCAGTAAAGGCGCCTGCGGTGATCAGACCCTGCTTGGTGCCCGTGATGGACATATATGCTGGTGTCGCCATGGAGATGCTCCTTGCCTCATAAATAGAAATACCCGAGAGCCTATTCGCTTTGGGTGTATGAGGTATTCCAAACTTCGTGCCAATTTCAGAAATCACATATAAATCAAATGCTTGCTGTGAAATTTAATGGTCAGGTCGTCATGAAGCCAGGCTAGTAGCGGTAATGTGCGCAAGAAGTTGCGCAGTAGTGCGCAACTTCTTGCGCACTCGCAGCAAAGGCCCGTCCGGCAAGGCCGGGGGGGCATTATTTGCCGTTTTATGAGATCGAGAGTGCGCAACTTATTGCGCATAATGGCTGGATGCTATTCCGCAATTGCTGTGGCGCCAAGACCTTTTGAAGTTCAGCGGCCTTCGTTAGGTGCTGTGTGTGGCAGCGTGGAACTCTCTTTGACTACTCTTATATCTAGTTTTGCACGTTAGTGATCAGGAAACCGGATCGCTGGAACTCAACGATAATTGTGAGGTTTGTGGAAATTTCCTACGGAGCATATGGAATTATCGCGTTTATGGTTGGCTTGATAGTGATAAACATGCTGAGTATTATCTGCGGCCTCAGAAGGGTAGACGTTTTGTTACATATCAACCCGGCAGCAGTTTCTAAAATAATTCCGTTACATCAGCAGCTTTATTCGCTGCATTGACGGGGTTTTATATCGAAGATTATGCATGTCCTATTCAAGCCAGCTCTCCGCTCATTATCTTGAAGTTGCTCACGCCCCTATTTCCGTCGGGAGCTTTGCGGGCGAAGACGTTCGATTTTCAAATGAATACGAAGCGCTGGAAAGCGAGCTGAATAAAGCTCAATCCATGCATGTACAAGGTCAGCTCGACTGGCTGAAAGTGCGCGATCAATGTGAAAACCTGCTCCGCAACCTGTCCAAAGATCTGCGCGTTGGGGCATGGCTTGCCTGGGCCTTATATCAGCGTGAGTCGTTTCATGGGCTGTTGGCAGGACTTGAACTTCTTCACTATCTTTGCGTGCATCATTGGGCCGAAGTTCATCCCGCCAAAGCCCGCACGCGTTCCGCAGCCATGGGTTGGCTGATTCCCCGTATTGAGCAGGTGCTCAACGATAACGTTTCGGTCGATGAGCAATCACTGCTATTCAGTCGCCTCGTTGAAATTCTTGAAGACCTTGATGCGGTATTTACACAGCACATGGGCGATGACGCGCCCTTGCTCCTGCCGATCTCCCGCCGCTTGAAGAACATGGCCCAGCGGGCGACCGACAATCTGCCGAACGCCGGGGCAGGGGCCGTTGGCGCGGCTGTACAGCAGGTCAAGCAGGCTGCTACCCAGTTATTCGCTCCATCGGCAGTGATCAGCGATGAGAGAGACGCCCACAAGTCCCTGCGTCTCCAGCAGGAGAGCGCGCGTGCGTTGTGTGCCTGGTGGCTCAGTCAGAAACCTTGCGACCTGCGCGCGTTGCGCCTCAATCGCACAATGCTTTGGTTACCAATCGAGACGCTGCCAGAGCGCAACTTAGACCAAATCACTGCGCTTCGTGGACTTCCCGCAGACAAGCTCAAGGGCTATCAGGACAAATTTGATCAGGGCAGCTACGCCGATTTGCTCCTTGAGCTGGAGGCGAGCCTGGCAAAGGCACCATTCTGGTTCGATGGCCAGCGAATGGTCTGGGAGTGCCTGCAAGAGATGAGCGCTGAGACAGCAATGCGAGAGGTAGAACTTCACTTTGCTCAGTTGATTCAACGATTACCGGGTGTCATCGAACTGCGTTTTCACGACGGCGCGCCTTTTGCGGATCAGGCAACCCGGGCCTGGATCACCGCTAGCGTGATGCCTCGCCTGCAGGCCGCCAGCACGCCCCGCAAAGTAGAAATGGCTGACACGCAACCTGTTTGGGAGTTTGCCCTGGAAAACGCGTCGTCGGTATTGCGCAAGGATGGCCTCAGAGCGGGGGTGCAATTTCTCAAGCAAGGCATGCACAGCGCCCAAGGCGGTCGCGCACGATTTTTTTGGCAGTTAGCTCTTGCCCAGCTGTGCTTCACCGCCAGGAAATACGAACTCGCCAAGACCCAACTCGAAACCCTCGACAAAACCCTGCAGGACTCAGGCATCGATGCCTGGGAGCCTGAGCTTGCGCTGGAAGTGTTGCATCTCTTGCACAGCTGTTTCGAGTTGCTGCCTCAGGATCACGGAGCCCGGCAGCGCAAGGAAGAGGTGTATCGCAGGCTGTGCCACCTAGACCTCGAAGTCTTACTTGAATAGGCCTCAGAGCCTTAATAACAGGAGAACGGCCATGGCCAAAGAAGGATCGGTAGCGCCCAAAGAACGTATCAATGTCACGTTCAAGCCCGCGACGGGTGGTGCGCAGGAAGAGATCGAGCTGCCGCTGAAGCTGCTCGCCATCGGTGATTACACCCTGCGTAAAGACGAGCGGAAAGTTGAAGAGCGCAAGCCCATCAGCATCGACAAGATGACGTTTGACGAGGTGCTGGCCAAGCAGGCTCTGAGCCTCACGCTGAGCGTGCCGAACCGTCTGCAAGAGGGTGAAGGCAATGAAGAGTTGGCGGTGCAACTGCACGTCAAATCGATGAAGGACTTCAATCCCGCCTCGCTGGTGGACCAGGTACCCGAACTGAAAAAACTCATGGAACTGCGCGACGCCCTGGTGGCGCTTAAAGGACCGTTGGGTAACGCGCCCGCTTTTCGCAAAGCCATCGAAAGCGTCCTCGCCGATGACGAGTCCCGCGGTCGCGTGCTCGGCGAGCTCGGTTTGAATGCCGCCGCCCAGGACACCTGAGTCCATCCCGCCAAGGAGCCAATATCATGAGTACGACACCATCGCAGCAGCAGAGCAGAGCGTCCGGCGAGCTCAGCATTCTCGACAGCATCATCGCCGAAACCCGTCTGCCTCGAGATGAGGATGCCTATGGCATCGCCAAGCGCGGCGTGTCGGCGTTTATCGAAGAGCTGCTCAAACCGCAAAACGCGGGTGAGCCGGTGAAGAAGGCAATGGTTGACCGCATGATTGCCGAGATCGACGCCAAGCTCGGCCGCCAGATGGATGAGATTCTGCACCACCCGGCCTTCCAGTCTCTTGAGGCGTCATGGCGTGGACTGCAGTTGCTGGTCGAGCGGACCGACTTCCGCGAGAACATCAAGATCGAAATCCTCAACGTATCCAAAGAGGACTTGCTGGAAGATTTCGAAGATTCGCCCGAAGTCATGCAGGCCGGGCTCTACAAACACATCTACACCGCCGAGTACGGTCAGTTTGGTGGGCAGCCCGTAGGGGCGATCATTGCCAACTACTTCATGTCCCCAAGCTCGCCAGACGTGAAGCTGATGCAGTACGTCTCCAGCGTTGCCTGCATGTCTCATGCGCCGTTCATTGCCGCTGCTGGCCCCAGGTTCTTTGGCCTGGAAAGCTTCACGGGCCTGCCAGACCTG
>Ga0247814_10002253_pt1 | contig 10726 bp, 10 predicted proteins | sample UWRJL179409R1_FD_179947 | JGI IMG/M metagenome (GOLD analysis project Ga0247814, IMG submission 179947) | Plant litter microbial communities from Arlington Agricultural Research Station in Wisconsin, United States - UWRJ-L179-409R-1 | ecosystem: Environmental > Terrestrial > Plant litter >... | reverse complement strand
TCTGCAAAAAACGTATAATCGTCAGGATTAGTACTATGGAAGGATACCGGGGAAAGATCGTTTAAATAGTAAAAGTACTGGGTGCTGACAGGCTTATCAAACCCATACTTTTTTTTGATGATGGCCAGCTGCTCGCTGTTCTCGTTCTGGTCGAGCATCATGCGGGCCGGGTCGCCGGGCAGTACCGTAAATAAAAAGAATATAACCGTTACCACCCCAAAGAGTGTTAGCAGTGCATATCCTGTTTTGTATAGTAGGTACTTTAGCAATTATTGTTAGTTGTTTATGGTTTGTTGTTTATTGTTAGGGTTGTTCCATTTCGAACGCAGCGCAGCAGAGTTGAGAAATCTATTTAGGTTAAGTTCAGTCGAAATAAGGAGATTTCTCCTATCGTCGAAATGGAACTACACTCATTCTCAAATCCCATAGATCGCTTCGTTCCTCGCGATGACGGTGTGTGAAAAGAGATACCTTAATTCCGCTGTGCTTCATCCCAAATAGGAACTACACTCATTTTTAAGGCAGACGTAGCAATGCTACATCTCTACTTTTTCGCATAAGGCTTATTATACACCTTCATAAAATCAGCAGCAACAAATTTTTCTTCGTTAATACCGTTCCACTCCGCGATCTTGTTACCATTCCAAAGATATACAACGCCGGGTGTATCTTTACTGTTGCCCAAAAATTTCCAGAACGAGATAACGTCCAGTGTTTTATAAGGATAATCAGCTCCGGCAAACTTAAAGAAATCGGGGATAACTTCTGATTCTTCATCCATAAATACAATTTTAAGCTCAGGGAAATTTTTATTCTTCGCCCTAAGTTCGGTCAGCTCTTTAGCCACGCCCCTGCAATGTTCGCAGCCGGGGGCAAAAAGCCCAATGATTTTTTTGCCTTTATCTGCAGTAGGAAAATATTGCGAGTAGATCGATTTTACCGGGGCAGGCTCATTAGCAGCCGGCTTAGCAGCTTCGGTTGGTGTAGCTACAGTAGCTTCCGGTGTAACGGTTGTTACATCGGGGGTTGGGCTTGTAACAGTATCTGTTACTATAGCTTCTGCTTCTACAGGTGCGCCTTCTAACGTAAATTCATTAGTAGTTTCTATAGTAGGCTGTTGGTTGCGGGGCTGTATTGGCGCAGCCATAAATACGCCTAAAATGCAGGCAAATACCACAGTGGTAAGCACCCAAAAGTTACGCCGGTCAGAATTTTGCGGCAGCAATTTAAGCAGCCAGACCAGTAACCCAACGGCTACAATATTTTTAATAATAGCTTCTATAGGCGTCATAGGCAATAGCGTACCAAAACAGCCACAGTTGCCGGAATTACCGCCGTTACTAATGGTTTCTATACTAAGATGTGTAATAAATACCACGAGCATTAGTATGGTTGCCGGGATTACAAGTTTTTTTAAATAGTGGGGCTGCAATAGCAAAAAGCCAAGGGCAAACTCAATACCTATAAGCGTACGGGAAAAGAAAACAGCAAAGCCTTCCGAAAATCCCATTGGGTAAAGCTGTTTAACTTCGAAAGTTGAAATTGCAAAATAAGGCGACGGGTACATTTTTGCTACCGCCGATATGATGAATAAAAAGGAAATAAGTCCCCTAAGCAAAAAGGGCAAATAGGTTTTATAGTCTTTCATTATGTAAACGTTTTACCAAAAATAAAGTTAAAGCGCGGTAATTGTTGTTAATGAGTTGTTATTTGCCAAACCCAAGGTGGATAAGCGCAAAAACAGCATAGTTAAGCATGTCCTGGTAATTGGCATCTATACCTTCGGATACCAGCGTTTTACCCTTATTATCCTCTATCTGCTTTACGCGAAGCAACTTTTGAAGTATAAGGTCGGTTAGGCTGCTCACGCGCATATCGCGCCAGGCCTCGCCGTAGTCGTGGTTCTTGGCAAGCATAAGGTTTTTGGTAAGCAGCACTTTTTCGTCATACAGCTTTGTGGCTTCATCTACACCAAGGTCGGGCTGTGTGGCCACTCCCCTTTCCAGGTTAATCAACGCCATGACAGAATAGTTAATGATGGCAATAAATTCGCCTGTCTCATCTTCATTAACCATACGCACCTCATTTTCCTGAAGGCTGCGAATGCGCTGCGCTTTTATAAAGATCTGGTCGGTTAACGATGGCAGCCTGAGTATGCGCCATGCACTGCCATAATCGGTCATTTTGTTTATGTAAAGTTGCCTGCAAATGGCAATAACGCTGTCGTATTCGCTTGAGGTGTTACTCATTTAAGTAGTATCTTTGTATTGAAATTTTTTCAAATGTACTAAAAAACGTAAAGTAAGCCACGAATTACACAAATTAAACAAATTATTAGTGGTCGCTATGCAATGCGTAAAACTATACAGATTGCATTTGTGTAAATTTGTGTAATTCGTGGCAAAAAAAATTAAACACAAACTATGTTTATTAACTGCAAAGGCAGGCTTACAGATCTTTCTGAACCAAAGGTAATGGGGATACTGAACTGCACGCCCGACTCTTTTTTTGACGGCGGGAAATACCGCGATGAAACCCAACTGTTGCAACAGGCCGAAAAAATGCTTGCCGATGGTGCCGATTTTATTGATGTAGGCGCCTACTCCAGCAAGCCTAACGCCGAGTTTGTTACCGAAGATGAAGAGCTGCAGCGCTTGGTGCCTGTAGTAGAATTGCTGCTGAAGCATTTTCCTGATGCCTTACTTTCTATAGATACCTTTCGGGCTAAAGTAGCCGAAGCCGCCATACAAAGCGGTGCTGCAATTATTAACGATATTGCTGCCGGGCTGCTTGATGATGCCATGCTGCAAACCGTAGGCAAATATAAAGTGCCTTACATAATGATGCACATGCGCGGCACACCGCAAACTATGCTAAAACTCACGCAATATGATGATATTATTAAAGAAATGCTTTTCTATTTTTCGGAAAGGATACACGCTGCCCGCAGCCATGGCATTGACGATATTATTATAGATCCCGGTTTTGGCTTTGCCAAAACGCTGGCGCAAAATTATGAGGTGCTGAATAAAACGGAGCTTTTTGATATTACGGGATTGCCACTGCTTGCCGGCGTTTCCCGAAAATCGATGATCTATAAACTGCTGGGTACTACCCCGCAGGAAGCCCTTAACGGCACCACAGTTTTAAACACGATAGCATTGACAAAAGGCGCCAAAATATTACGCGTGCATGATGTTAAAGAAGCGGTTGAGACTGTAAAGATTTTTAAGGCATTGAATGTATAGTGGGATTAATCGAATAGTAATTCCTTTACCTTCAAACTAACGTATACCTACAAGCTCGTGGATTCTACCGCAAAGATGCGCAAAGGGAGCGCAAAGGGAGCGCAAAGATACACAAAGCAAAACAACTTAAATATCAACAACTTAGTTAGCGCCTTGGGCGCGAGAGCGCCAAGAGATATGTAGTTGTTACAGATAATTATTGTCATTAAATTACAATAACCATCATGCTTTTTGTTCTCGCACCAACAGTGCAAACTTCCCTTTCTTCTTTGTGTATCTTTGCGCTCCCTTTGCGCATCTCTGCGGTATAGCTTATAAAGGTCCACACAATAGCCCAAAGAAAGAGAATCCACGATTGCTTATAATACAAAATCGCCCCGAAAAATTCCGGGGCGATTGTATATATAGCTCAGTTTAAATTACTGTTTCACTTTTAGCTTCGACTTGTAATTTTTTTCCAGCTTGTCCATTTTAGGGGCAATTACGGCACGGCAATACGGCTGGTTACCGTTAAGCGCGTAGTAATCCTGGTGGTAATCTTCGGCTGGGTAAAACTTGCTGGCTGCTGTTATAGCGGTTACTATCTTGGCTCCAAAAATTTTCTGTTCGGTAAGCAGTTTTATAAAATTCTCTGCCGATGCTTTTTGGGCGTCGTTCGTGTAAAATATTTCGCTGCGGTATTGTGTACCCACATCGTTACCCTGCCTGTTAAGGGTTGTAGGGTCGTGTGTGGCAAAAAATATTTCAAGCAGGTCTTCATACGCCACCTCCGCAGGGTTAAACGTAATTTGTATGGCTTCGGCATGACCCGTTTGCCCTGTGCAAACATCTTTATAGCTTGGGTTTACGGTTGCCCCGCCTATGTAGCCCGATACTACTTTTTCAACTCCCTTAAGATCGGTAAAAAATGCCTCGGTGCACCAAAAGCACCCTCCGGCAAATATGGCAGTCTCTGTTTTTGTATTATCCATTTTTAAATCTCCTTTTTTTACTTGTTTTGTAATTTCGCCCAGGCTTTCGGCCTTGGGGTCTTTTTCAGTTCCCTGGCATGACATTGCAAACATGGCCAGTACTAATGCAGCTATCTTTTTCATATTTGGTACACAAAATTAATTGTTATGGCAAAGCGGTTTGTTTTGTTAACTAAACTTTACAACTCTATATACGAAATATTGTGCCAAAAAAGATTTATTATCTTTTAAAATGTTTGTTTCTTTGTGCAAAACCGCACTAATGATAGAAGCCAAAAATATACATAAATATTATGATGACCTGCATGTTTTAAAAGGGGTAGATTTATACATCCCGAAGGGCGAAATAGTATCTATTGTAGGTGCATCGGGTGCCGGGAAAACTACATTACTGCAAATACTGGGCACGCTGGATAAGCCCGACCCTAAAAGTGACACTTCCCTTACCATAAACGGCGAAGATGTAGTACATATAAAAGACAAGGCACTATCGCACTTTCGTAACCTGCAACTGGGTTTTATTTTCCAGTTTCACCAGTTAATGCCGGAGTTTACTGCCCTCGAAAATGTGTGCATACCCGCCTATATTGCCAATAAGTCTAAAGCCGAGACAGAGAAAGAAGCCAAAAGGCTGCTGGATTACCTGGGCCTTTCGCACCGTACAAACCACAAGCCGGGCGAACTATCGGGTGGCGAGCAGCAAAGGGTATCGGTAGCGCGGTCGCTTATAAACAAACCGGCAGTTATTTTTGCCGATGAACCGTCGGGTAACCTGGATACTGCCTCTGCCGAAAACCTGCACAAACTTTTCTTTAAACTGCGCGACGAAATGGGACAGACTTTCGTGATCGTTACCCACAACGAAGAGCTTGCCAATATGGCCGACCGTAAACTGGTTATGAGTGATGGCAGGATAATAAGCGGGCATTAGTTTTGCACTTAAATTAAAAATCAACCTGTAGCAAATGGGAGTTGGTGTTGTAATAGCTTTCTTTATTGGCATCCTCATTCTCGTGTTTTCGGGGGCAAGTTATCTTGTACTAAAACATTATGGCTATAAAAAAACAGGCATTGCTGTAAGCTTATTTTTTGCACTGATAGTTTTAATCCCTATTTTCTCGACAATTTTTGAATCAGAACTTTATTTTAAAAGCGATGCGAGAAAAGACCTGGAAATAGCCGGTGTTATTTTGAATGATGGTTTTGAAATTAAGCATAGCGATATATTCGGGATGCCTGATTATTAGCAAATAACAAAACTTAAAATCTCTGCTAATGACAGGGACATGATAATACAGCAAATAAAAAGTAGTAATAGTTTTAAGGCACTAAAAGAATTTAAAGGGTATTACAATTTAACCATGCATGAAGATAGCGATAAAATTATCTGGAATTATAATGTAAAAGATAGTTATATAATAGAAACCTATGAAAAGAAACCCGGATATTCACCCTTTAAACTAACGCTTAACATTAATAAGCATTCTGATATTATAGACTTAACTGTCATCCAGGATTAAATCATAAAAAACGCCTCAATTTCCTGAGGCGTATTTAGTAACTATTCGTTTTGATTTGATATTAGTCGTTAAAGTAGAAACCTACAGGCGCTATACCTACCGTAAGGGTTTGCTGTAGTGCTCCGGTTAAAGAGTATACACCCACACTGCCGTTAGCGCTAAAACTACCCGATCCTATGTAAATATGGTTATCTTCAACATCAAATGCTGTTAAACCTGTGCCACTTGGTATATCTGCAGTAAATAATGGTGTTGTTGGTAAAACTGCATTTATAAGGCCACCTTTAAAAATGGCATTGTTTACAGTATAATATAAAGCACCGTCTTCTATAACAAGGTTAGCCGGGTGGGTTGTACCTGCAAAATCAGTAGTACTTATTACAGTATTGTTAGCCATGTTTATCCTGGTAAGGCTTCCTGCTGTTTCGGCAGGCGCGTAAGACGGGTATCCTTCACTTAAAACATACAATGTACCGTTTTCTTCTTCAAGAGACCCGGGAATACCGCCCACAGTAATGGTAGTTACAATAACATTATTAACGGTGTTAATAACGGTGACAGAATTTCCGAAGCCGTAGCCTCCCCTGTGCGCTACATATAGTTTACCATCTTCCTCAATAATTTTTTCGGGACCTTCGGCAACAGGTATCCTTGTAGTGCTTACCGTATTTGTGGCAAGGTCTATTATAGCAATATAATCATCGGTAGTTATAGTACCGTCTCCCCAGCAGGTTACATACGCTTTGCCATTTTCGAAAGCAATGTAACGCGGGTTAGTAAGGCCGGTGCTAAGTGTTGCAACAGGCGCAAAGGTATAGCGGTTTACAACTTCTATTTTGTTAGAATTGTTTACTACTATATAAGCGTTATTGCCTTCCAGCCCTACCGACTGGCCTACATCGCCCAATGGGAGGTTTTGGTTATTGGTTGAAAAAATATTATTTTCTACTGCAAAAGCATTTGATATATAAGATACCGAAGCATTACCCGAGTTAAAATTACCCTGGTTTAATACCAGTACGCCATTATCATAAGCGCCGGATGGTGCATTGTTATCATCATCATCGCTACAAGACACAAAAAATAATGATCCTGCAAGTAGTGTTAGTACTAATTTGTTGAACTTCATATATTAAAATTTAAGGTTAAGATACATATTGTAATTACGGCCCGGCATAGGACGCGATGCCACATTTAAGTATTCGGTATTGTAAAGGTTATTTACCTGTGCGCCAATACTGCATCCGTCAAGCAGCTTAAAGGTATACTCTGCCCCTGCCGACGATACATTAAAAGGGTCTATTCCGGCAGAACTGTCTGTAGTATAAAACACTTCGCCGGTAAAAAGGTGCCGGTAATAAACCGATGCGTTTTTATAGCCATACGCTATTGCCGCAGTAGCCTTATGCAGCGGTACATACATTAACTGGTTGCTGCTGCCGTCTTCCTGCGAAACAGTATAGGCATACGTCCCTCCTATGGTTATGTGGCTATAGCCGAATTTCTTTTCATAATTTAAAACAGATTCTATACCGTAGGTGGTTACTTTGCCCACGTTTTCCGGACTCCAAATGCCGTTATTACCCGGTATCCAGCGCAGCATATCGCGCAGTTTTATATAGTATCCTGTTACGGTAAGTGTAATGCCGTTATGGGTAAACACATTGCCCACTTCGGCCTGGCAGGAGCTTTCGGGTTTCAGGTCAGGGTTACCGCTGCCCTGCCAGTACAGGTCGTTAAAGGTGGGCATCCTAAAATTGCGCGACGCATTAAATTTTAGCGTGTAAAATTTTGCCACACCCACATTTGCCCCTGCCGAAAACAGTACCGGACTGCTGTAAGCATCGCTTATTTCCTGGCGTACACCAAGTTCATACTTAAACCTGCCGGTTAACGCATGCTTTAGTAACAGGCTACCCGAACCTATATTCCTTTTCTTGTTGCTAATGTCTGATCCTTCGCCTTTATTTTGCGTATAATCAATAATGGCGTTCAGCTTTAGTTTAGATGTAAAATCGTAGGTGGCATCATACCTCCCTATAAATGTTTTTACCTGCCCAAATGTAAAAACGTCGTTAGCAAAATTTTCAAAATACTTATAGTTCTCCTGTAAGTACGCCATTTTAAGGCGCGATGTAAAACGGCTATACAGGCCTGTCCACTCCAGCAAATTCCGGGTATTGTTGTCATCATACAGGCTTCGTGACGGTGCCGCCAGTGTGCGCGAAAAGTGCCTTTCACCATCAAACAAATAACTGTAAAGGCGCAGTATATTCCTGTGGTTTACTTTGTAAGCAAAAGCCGCATTAAGGCTGGTGTTGTAATACTGCCCGTTCTCATTACGAATAGTATATCCCGGAAATTTATAATCGTTATCGCTGCTGTTCCGGCTTACGCTTACACTGCTGCTAAATTTTTCGGAAGATGCATTTACCTTATAATTAAGCCCTAACGTGTTATAACTGCCGTAGTCGCCGCGAAGCTCATTGGTAAATTTGTTGTCAAAAGCAAGTTCGTTATTCAGGTGTATGCTCCCCCCAATGGCACTGCTGCCGTAAATAACGCTGCCGCCCCCTGCCCTCGCCGAGATCTCAGAAAAATCGCGGGTGTTAAGCGTATTAAAATCGGTTTGCCCGTTAAGCTGCGAATTGATGTTGATACCGTTCCATATCACGGCTGTTTGCTGCGCGGTTGTACCCCTAAAAGAGGGTGACGACACCATGCCCAAACCGTTCTCTTTAAAATAAATAACCGTATTGTATTGCAGGAGTGACGTTAACGAAGTTGTGTTCCTGTTGATAACCGAATCGTTTAATTTTTGCACCGATTGTGTGCCCGAGAAATCGCGCAGTTGGGTATCTGATATTATAACTTCTTTAAGCTGTACAATAGTATCCTGTTGCGCTACAAGGGTGTGGCACAGCAATAGCAAAAGCGGTAAAATAAAATGTTTCAGCGTCATAAATCACTAAACCTTTTCCCGAAGGCCCGTTATTTGTTTCGCTTAAGGCAGGTCTCCTGGCTTGCGTACTGTTGTTTACCTTCCCGTTGTAAAACAGTGGTTTGTAGTTAACAACAGCCTCCCTTACGGGATAAGCTTACAGTTGCGGGAACAGCCCGGGCGTTTAACCCGATTCCCTTTTAATGCATTGCGCCGACAGCGCAACACAACCTTAAGTGTGCTGCAAAGATATATTGAAATATTTAATTTATACATTTGCAATTGCTCAATATTATTTATGACAAAGCTTTATTCCCTTTTACTTATTGCATTATTTGCATTTACATCGTGCAAAAACGAACCGTTACAGCAATTGCCAACTACACAGAAAACAGGTAATACCGTAAAGTATGCTAAAGGTTTACAACTATTTCGATATGAAAAATACACGGTTGTAAAAGTAACGCAGCCGTGGCCCGATGCTAAAGACGGCTTTACCTACGTAATGCAGCAAAAAGGCGCCGTGGTGCCCGATAGCCTTAAAAAATACAGACTGGTTACCGTACCATTAAAATCGGTCGTGGTAACCTCAACTACACATATACCCTCGCTTGAGGCACTTGGGGTACAAAACACACTGGTGGGTTTTCCCGGTATTGATTACATATCATCGCCTAAAACGCGGGCACGTATAGACAGCGGCAAAGTAAAAGAAGCGGGAGCCAACGAAAGCCTGAATACCGAAGTGCTGCTTGACCTTGCCCCCGAAGCTGTTGTAGCTTTTGGGATAAACAGTACCAATAAAACCCTGGCGGCCTTAGAGCAGAGCGGACTGAAAGTGCTTTACAACGGCGACTGGACAGAGCAATCGCCCCTTGGTAAAGCTGAATGGATAAAGTTTTTTGGTGCCCTTTACGATATGGATGCCAAAGCAGATGTGCTTTTCGCGAAAATTGAAAAAGAGTATAACGAGGCACTAAAACTGGCTCAAAAAATAACTGCAAAGCCTACTATTATGGCAGGTGCTATATACCAGGACCAGTGGTTTTTGCCGCAGGGTAACAGCTGGGCGGCGTTATTTTTAAAAGATGCAGGCGCTAATTACCTTTGGGCAGGCAGCGAAGGTACCGGAAGCCTGAGCCTTTCTTTTGAAACCGTTTTGGAAACCGCCGAAAATGCCGATTTCTGGATAGGCCCAAGCCAGTTTACATCGCTTAAGGAAATGACCGACATCAATCCGCATTACGCGCAATTTAAGGCTTTTAAAAACAAACAGGTATACTCATCGAGCACTAAAAAAGGTACTACAGGCGGCATCATTTATTATGAACTTGCCCCTAACCGGCCCGATCTTGTGCTTAAAGACCTGATTCATATCCTGCACCCGGAACTGCTGCCTGATTACCAACTCCAATTTTTTGAAAAACTGAAATAAAAATTGCCAAACAAAAACCGCCATATAACGCTATTTATCATTTTGGGCATTGCCCTTGTGCTGCTGTTTTTAGCGAATATAAGTTTGGGCGCAGTTAAAATTCCGCTGCAGGATGTAGTGCATAGCCTTACGGGCAGCGAAGCCTCTAAAACCAGTTGGGAATATATTATTTTACATTACCGCCTGCCAAAGGCTATTACCGCGGTACTTACGGGCATGGGGCTCTCTATAGGCGGGCTCATGATGCAAACGCTCTTTCGCAATCCGCTTGCCGGTCCCGATGTTCTGGGCCTTAACAGCGGTGCAGGCCTTGGCGTTGCCTTTGTAATACTCGCATCGGGCATATTACCGGGCGCATTGGCGGGAGTTTTCACATCAGCTTACGGTATTGTACTTGCTGCTGTTACAGGGAGTTTTTTAGTATTGCTGGCTGTACTGGCCGTAGCACAACGCGTTCGCGACACTATGGCAATACTTATTATAGGGCTTATGTTTAGTAGTTTTACAGGAGCAATAGTGGGCGTACTTACCTACTTTAGCACTGCAGAGCAACTCCAAAAATACACCTTTTGGGCACTGGGAAGCCTGGGCAACCTGCCGTGGAACAATAT
>Ga0247814_10002252_pt1 | contig 10729 bp, 10 predicted proteins | sample UWRJL179409R1_FD_179947 | JGI IMG/M metagenome (GOLD analysis project Ga0247814, IMG submission 179947) | Plant litter microbial communities from Arlington Agricultural Research Station in Wisconsin, United States - UWRJ-L179-409R-1 | ecosystem: Environmental > Terrestrial > Plant litter >... | reverse complement strand
ACTTTTCGTGTCTTTTTCTTTTAGTCACACTAGAACTAGCTCTAAGCATAGCACCTTACGTGCATTTGTATTGTATACCTGAGTTGATGTTTTACGTTTCTTGCAGGAATTCTGTTAGAGATGGAATAGATACAAAGTAGCAAATTACAAGCTTAATCGTAGGAAGTCCGACCCTTTCTCTTCTCGCTTGATAAAAAGAAGCCGCCAACCTACAACATACCTCCATCCATAGATATTTCCTATTCTAGCCCACTAATCATCAGTTAATCCATTCTGCCAGCATACATCTCCAAAACAAATGTCTTCGGTTCTGGGTCTATACTCAGCTAACTTTGAGTTTCGTCTATACAGCGCAAGTTATAGGCGAACATATTGGGCTTCAAGTAGGTTACCAATCCACCAAATTCCGCTCCATAGCCAAGGCAAGTATGCCGTCTATCCCGCTTCCATGGTTTATTGGAAGTTCATCATATTTTATTAACCATTCCACATTCCACATTCGCTGTTTCTGACTCGACTTTGAACAGAGAATACGGCAGCGTCTAGTGGAAACACGGATAGAAATTTAGCTGGAGTTTTATCCTTCTTCGATATATCTCCCAAATAGTTGCGAACTTAAACATTCTATCTGGAGCCTAATACTGGATACATGCCCAAATTTAGATTTTGTTACCTAGCTTCTCTCCATAAAATTTCAGCCGACCATTCCACATAATTGTTATCCTTCGATAAATCTTCCAATCGTATCATCAAGATAGCTCCTATCATTCACCAACCTCCCAGATCTCCATGACCATCATCTCATCACGAGCAACTACTAGAACCAATCTCCCATCTTGAAGAAACCTAGTTTTCCAAAGAGCTGTTGTAACTTCGCCTACTTGCCCTACTAAATTTCCACTCTCCAAGTTCCATAGCTTTACCGATCTATCTTTCCCTCCACTGACGACTCTCTTTTGGTATAAATCCAAATCTATGACACTTGAATGATGCGCTTTGAGCCTGTGGGCTAGTTTTGGGGGACTTTCTTTTGACCAGATACAGACAAAGCCTGCTGCATCCGAAGTGATAAGTTGCGAGTCAGCAACGATAACTTGGTTAATGACATTTGAATGCTCTTGGAGGTTTGCAAGGCACTTGCTACATATAAATTAGCATCACATCTTTCTTACGAAAACTTATCTAAGGGAAAGAAGAAAACCGTAAAAGCCTTACCCATCTTGAACGTCCCATATTTTCAAAGCGCCATCAAAACCAGCAGTTGCAACTTGCGAGCGTCCGTTCCCTAGAAACGCAATACGGCAGATCCCATTTTCATGATGGTTAAGTATATGAAGCCTCACAAGTCCATCATTGGCGATACGCCAGATAGACGCCGTTCCATCGTCACCTCCAGATACAAGGAGATCTCCAGCTTTCGATAGTGTAATGACTCGCACCGTCCCGGTATGTGCAGCTATAACATCCATGCATATGCCTTCCGCAATGTTCCAGACTCGAATTTTGGTATCGCGCGATGCTGAGAAAAGCCTATTCTTGTCATGGAGGATAGCGAGAGAGCGAACCGTAGATGTGTGTCCTTGTAGCGTTTGCTGGTGTTGGCTAAAAACCCATAGGATCAAGTCAACGAATTATTCTGTAAAAGCTGTGAAGATAAAAGATTTGGGTCCGATTGGATACAAATACTCGCGGCTTCAGAATTGGAGAACTAACGCTGTGGCAAGGTTCCAAATCTCAATCGAATTATCAGTGCCTGCGCTAGCAAGCACATCTGCCTGTGCCGCTAATGCCCACACAGCTCCCTCAGAACTCGACAATATTTTCTTGGCTGTGCCATTAGTTGCAAATACATGGATCTCACCTCTCAACATAGCAACAATGACATATTTCTCTGTGATTTGTATCACTGTTGGCACCGACCTTTCTGCATTGACAGTGATATCGGATGAAATCTGCTGTGAAACAACACATTTCCCAAGAACATCCAGGCATTCCATCTTATTTCAAACTGGTATAAAATGTGGTATGTAGAGTTTAGATCTTACTCGAATGTTTTTCTCTCGAGCAGGTAGTACTTTTTTCGGAGTTAAAACATTGTTGCAATAATTTGTTCCTCAGGTTGCAAATGTAACGTTGACTGTTGGTATGTTGGCAGATAAGGAAAAGCCATGTTGTATTGGTTCGTATTTATGGACTTATTGTTGGTCGACATCCCACAGCCGGCTAATTACTTTGAGCATTGGGACTATTGATTTATGATGATTGTTGGTGTAATCCTTTAATGATATACAATGCCCGGTGTCTTAATTTTCTTAATTTTCTTAGTGTTAAGAGTATGCTTTGAGAAGTAATCATCAACCTTATCTCATGCTGCAGCTTAAAATTGATAACGTGTATGCAGCAACCTGTAAATCACATGCCCAAATTTGCAGTTCCTAGATATCCCATTGGCTTATCCCATTGGCTGATCCCCGTCCATGCTCTACCACTTATCAAACAAACATCAACACGATCCTCTCAGGCTACCAATTAAGGATTGGCACAAAATTTACTCGATGTGATGCAACTCCCACAGTTATGTTCTTTACAATCCTCGTCCTCGTCACAAGCAAAATTGAAGCAGTAAACTGTCGGAGGAGGCGGTTGATCATCTCTACAGCAGGTGTCAAGATTCTCCTAGATACATATTTGTAAGCAACCGCGAACGAATCTGCAAATATCTCATGCAAATGTTCAAATTTAACATACTGATTGGTTTACATGCAGAGTCTTGCGACCAAGACGACCGACGGGCTCTGATGTCACTATCTTTCCGAATCCAAGGACGATTAAAATAAACGTGACCTTTGAGTGGAGCATGATTGATGGAAAGTCTTTGGTATTGATAGAGGGTTTTTGCTAGCTTGATGAATTTTGTTGGGTTCAACTGAGAATGTGTATTAACGAAGAATATTAACATAGGTGGGAAATCACTGGGCTTTTATACCCAGAACATCTCAGAATTGCCCTTGATGCAACAGCGTAAAAACGACTTGGAATTCGATACCAGGAACATTTTCGACTACCAACCACATGAGACTAGAATTGACTGGTTTGTTTCCATTAAACAGCATCGTGACTGCTTTGAGTTCCAACAACATAACATATGTTGGTAACCCAATTAAGGAATTTATCCGTTATTATTACCTCACTGATAGTAATTCCAACAAAATGACAACTGGTTGTGATCCAATGATTGAGTCCTTGCTTATCATCTTGCTAATTTCAGCTTCAATGGTATGATTGTTTACCGTAGAATTGATACTGACTAGCTTCTTGATTTCGATTCCAACAGCACAAAACTAATCTTCTCCAATCGTAGTCCCTATCTTGTTTCACAAAACGCATTTCGTCTGGCCAGATTCGGTTTCACGTTTCTTGCATTCATCCGCTATTCAATCAATTTCTTAAGAGATCTATAATGTAATCTAAAGAGATAACAATAGATTAGGCATGAATCGAGGAAAATAGCTGTGCCGTAGTCCTCATCATTTTACTTTAAAGCGTAGCTGTTGTTAATCGAGGAAAGGAGTGAGAATCCCGAAGCACAGCGTTCGCAAACTGCAGCAGAACAAAGCGAAGTAGAACAAAAAGGTGGCAAGGACGCCGCGGGCAAGGGTATCCTCGCTCCTACCGCCGGTAACACAACGGTTCATCGCCGCGAACTCTTGGAGCACTTCTAGGAACAGGTACAAAGTCGTGAACAGGCCGATACTGCGCCGAAAAACGCAGAAGTAAAAAAGGTGACTACAGGAAAGAAGACCCCGCCAAAGGGATATAAGCCCATTGACAACCCAAAAAAGAAGATTGCCAAGACTACCTTCCCTACCTTAACAGCAGTCAAGGAGGTTTACAAAGAGCCAGATGCGCTATTTGCCCAAGCAACTAAATCTGGCTAAGTTTTATTTGTATACTTTTAATATAGAGCGGGATTTTAGCGAGAGGAGGGGGAAATCACTTGGGAGTTTTTAGCAGTCGCTACCACCCGATATACCATGGATCGTCAATCCCCAGTCAGCATTAGGTGTCAAAATACTTAACACTGGTATTTCATGCGCAAATTTTCTTTCGAAGTTCGGGATAAATGGCCTTGTGGGGAAAATTGCAGCGTATATCCCATTTATTGGCGACCACCCGTTCAAGTTGCCAGAATACGATACATTCAAGCAGTAGGAGCCAGTTCATCACTATTTTCTAGTAGAATATTCCGTACACATTTTCTTCTTTGTATAGTATCCGTTTACGAAAGTAGATGACAGGCAATACACCACTCAATTAGTTGATAAGTATTAATACTACTTCTGTCGAGATTAAATATCTTCATCGTACAAGAACCGGCAGTTTGAGAGACCGTCTTATAGAAACATCAGGACCAATAGAAAAGCCACACAGAATGGCGCATATCTCCATCCTTTATTTACACTCGCTCCCGCCTCATTCGGAAGAACCAGCGGTCCACGATACGAACAATTACTTGTGTTTCTCGTCCAACCGGTCGGTAAAGGACATGGTGCTGGAAGTGGGTCTTGATACGAACAATTACTTTCTTTTATCGTCCAACCAGTCGGTAAAGTACATGGTGTTGTAGTGTTTGGCGGCAAGGGAGGTTGCGGTGTTGGTGGTATTGGCGGTGCGCATGCATCCTTAAATACCGAAGAAACAGTCTCATTGACATGTAGTGCACAGATGCTTCCTGTGCACTCTGCCGAGAACGGTATTGCTCGGGGGCAGGAACAGAAACCTGAAAGTAAAGTTAATACCAATTGCCTTTAGTCTTTGCTCTATAATATGATTGTTAAATAGGTATGTGTATATACAAATGAAGAGCTGGATGAGAAATTCTAACTTACAACTGAAGTCGGCTAGTTTGCAATCACAAGTAGAGAATGCTGAAGTGATGCATGCTTGCTTTTCAGCGAAACCCGTCAGTGGAATTATTTTCACTACAAAAAGGAGATATATACTTACTGCACAGGTTGGCATTAGTCCAATCTGAGTTACTGGGGATTTTACAGCCAGGGCTGATGCGATCCAAAAGATCAAAAGAACGAGTATATCATCCATTGCAAGCATAAAGCAGATGTTCAAAAAATTTAAATATATAGCTTAGAAGGAAAGGCCTGAATTTCTCTTTATCTAGATATGACATATTAGTTACATTATAACAAGAAGGGCTAAACGTCAGATAAGGCTATGTCGAGCCGTGACCCAAATCGGAGTGTTGGTGGCTGGCCTATAGATTCCTCGTGGGAGGAAAGCATCCCCATTCAATAGTGGTATGATATCAAAAGTTCAGCCGTATTTTTGGTGTATTTTTAAATAGTCTTGGCTTACCCCTTTTCGACGGACTCTCGGTTAAGTTGTCCAAATCAGATCCACTTTGAGGCTTCTTGTGTAACACAGGGATACCCAGTACGGGAAACACCCCAAGCCTGATTCAGTTGTGGTGCAGCCTCGTCCTAAAATATCAACATCTTCATGTTCAGTTGATCTAGAATTATGAGCCACATCTCATAATGCTAGTGCTTATCAGATAATCTTATATCATGTTTAAGGGAGAACCTCGCGGCTACTCAAGTCTTTGCTAAACTATAGATATTTCCCCCTAAATTTAAGTACTTTAATTCCATTGTTCGGCCTTTTGCTTCCATCATGGCCCATAAAATCCTCCTCAACTTATTAATTTTGCTCTTCAGTTCTTTGCACTTAGTCTTATGTCAGAATTCAAAATGCGGGTCGCTAATAACTTACCGCCAACACTCTGTGCTTCTCTCAGAAGCACCGCTGTGTTTTCGTAATGGTTGCAACTCTGGAAACACCAATAGCACAGCGACCACAATATCCTCTCCATGCCCTGTTGAGGCTCCTTGCAGCAAATTATGGGATATCATCCGCGGAAAATTCCAACAAGATTGGTGCGAATCTTGCCATGGTGATATTGCGTGTCGAATTGATGGCTGGCCAATTCTCAACATGACAGAAGCTTGCAATGTCTCGCCAGGAGACTGGATATTCGCCGGAAACGGAGGATGTTGTTCCTCTAGTGATGAACCTTTCCAGATTGCCAAATGGATACAAACTCTTTGTAATGGTTCTGAGTGGAGAACTCCATTCTCGTACTATGGTGGAATGGAAAAAGAAGATTGGGCAGAATGGATCGAGCCCTGGAACTGGACTCTTCGACCACAGAATACAAGCACGTACAACATTACCACTGATCGAAATTGCAATTCTTCTGCATTCCTGTGGACATGGGGATACGAAAACATCACTAGGGCTGGTAGCTTTTTCGCCTATGCTGTCTTGGTCATATTGTTCAAGAGCAAGTTTGAAACGCCAGATTATAAGTGGTACAGAGCCATCGGTGGAGGCGTTTCCGAATTTATAGCTATCCTTTCCAGTACCATTGGAGCTGTAATCGCTGTGAAGAACACTCCAGGTTACCAAGACACTCCATTTTGGAACCTTCTATTACTTATTAGCTCTCGGCCTAGTATTCTTGGATTTCTCTGCTCGATCGGAATTCTGGCTTTTATTTTGGAAGAACGCCAGCTCGACCGGCGGTATCCCAATTATTACGTCAGTCTCTACGCCGCCAATACCTGTGCTGGATTTGCTATTTGCGAGGCGCTTCAGCAAATTCTAGGAGGCTTCTATCTTTGGCGGACAGCAGATGTGGGCAGGCAAAAAGGGTTCTTTCATGTTAAGCACCTAGTATGTCAAATATCATTTGCGATTCGTCTCCAACTAGCTGTAGATACATGCTCACGTAATTCTCAACCATAGACCCCATACTGGCACGGCAGTGAGGCTCAGAGAATGTATGCCGGCGGATTACTTTGGACCATACTCTCCCCATTTACAATAATCGGTTTCGTAGCTCTCGCAGCTCTGCAGGTCCACAGATTGTATATCGAACCGCCAGTCCTTAATCATGGACGGATATCCAAACTTTTCAGAAGCATGATCCGCATCTACCTCAGGCTCATGAATATACTCTATGCTAAGAAGTGGCAACATCAAGATAATCAGGCTCACCAACAACAAGAAATGGCAGAAGCTCCACGACCGACAGACAGACTCCTTCCAGAAGGTATCCAACCAGAGCAAGAGACACCATTTGGTCAGCCAGGAACCAGAACAGGCCAGACTGAAGGTGGTCCTGTCGCCGATGATGATACAACACAGCCTGCAACTCCAAGAACCCCAAATTCATTTTCTCGAATGTTTAACCGTCAACCTTTCCTTTGGATTCGTCAACTATTCCTCTGGATTGGAAGAATAACTACTCGTTTCTTCCGTATATTATTCAGCCACCGACCTTTCATTTGGATTCGCCAATTGTTCCTTTGGATTGGAAGAATGACTACTCGTTTCTTCCGTAGATTGTTCAACCACCGACCTTTCGTTTGGATTCGCCAATTATTCCTTTGGGTCGGCAGGCTTACGTATCTTTTTTTAGCCTCTAAACCACTTGACTGGCTAGTTACGCTACCTTACATATATGTCTTCGCCGATGACATAGGAACAAACCACCAACCCATAAATCCTGCTGGTTTAGAAGCCATCACAAGACAATATCGAATAAATTATCCGCCAGCAGCGGACGCACAGCCTGTGGAAGACACCATGAGATTTGTTCGCGTCTTGGTAACCTTTTCAATGTTAATATTATGGGCATTCAATTATATCTCGCAATGGCTGTTCTGGTCTGGGTTTGTTCAATCGTCTGGTCCACGGTAAGCATAACCTCCCCCTCCACCAAGTCGCTTTAGGCTTTGTTATTTTTAGCGAATATGCAACTTACGTGATTGGGAATAGGTGGTGCCCACCTAATAACGAAGTGGCTATTAATAAAGTAAGAATTATCCTCATTATTCTTTCATGGTTTGGTGAGTTTTGAACTTTAATTCCAATTCTTCCTCCACTGTTTAACTTTCTGACATGCTAAAAGGTATTACTCTCAACTTTGCTATCAATCTACCGTTCCTCAATCTGCCAATCCTTCCACCAGCAGTGTAGTTCTTTATTCTGCCGTATTGTTCGACTCTCTGTTTTTCAACCTTTCTTCCGCTCCTGGATTATAATTTAGCTTGGTTACCCCAGGGGCTAGCTTTTCAACCGGGTTGTTAGATATTAGCAATTATATAAAGTGACGAGTCATTTGAACAAATAATACAGAATGCGCAGTACCCTGAAATATTAGCGATTCTAGAGCTTACACAATTACGTGATAAAATATAGTTGTTTGATCTCCCGTGAATGAAGTTGAGCAAAAAATAGTATTGATCTGTTAATTTTGTCACGAATATACTGGTAGGGGCGGAGAAGCTATCGATCTTCGTTTTATAAAAGTATCAATTTCTAAAGCTACGGTTTTGAGTGTTAGCTTTTTATGAAATTGTGACTTCCGTGTCTCAACCTAAGGTGAACTGTGACGACAAGGAAGAAATTTGCTCGTATAGCCTCAATAGTTTCCAATTCAACAATTACGAACTGCAGGAATCAAGAGCGTTATTTTGCAAACAAGATACATTTCTTGGAAGCACCAAGAACCTTCAATACAGTGCATACTCTCAGTCACCTTTCCAAACAGCCTCTAAGATCCAAAGAGTTGAGCCAGCTGGTTGCTTCCCGCCCTTAAAATCGAACCTGTTATCTGCTTCTTCAAAAAGCTTGGCCCAGTCCCCGAGCTCTCGTTCGCACGAGTTTTGGAGCTCTAGCATTGTGAGGTCCATCGATCTCAGTCTCTCCTCGCGAAAGTTTGGCATTACGCCTGGCTCTGGTAGCACATTGTCATTGATTACAATACGTGCGTTAGTCTTCAGTGCTGGAATGAGACTGCGCAGAATTTTGATACAGTACTTATCCGACCAGTTATGGAATATCCAACGGAAGAAATATACATCTGCATTTTTAACTGGCTGTTCAGTTAAGAAATCATGCTCCATGAACTCAATCCTATGAGCAAGCTCAACGGGAACTGTCTTGGGTCCTCCTGCAATGACTGGAGGAAGATCCTGGACGACAAACTTGAGATTTGGATAAATCTTTGCAAGATGGACGCAGGCGAAACCGTGAGAGCCACCGACCTATTGCAGACATTAGTCATAGAGAAAAATATCCAATAATTAAACTTACATCAACAACTGTGCCGTTGCTGAATTCTTGCCATGGGTAGTTGTTAGCCATGTGCCGAAGATCGTATCCAGTACCCTCAGTCCATGCTTTCATCGCGTTTCCAAAACGCTGAGCTCGTTCTGGATACTGAGAAAGCACCTCGAAGGCGGGCTTTTCGGAATTGTTAGCGAGTGCAAAGCCCTGGGATGGTATTAGTAAACCTCTCGACTATTAGTGAATTAATTTTATACAGTCTCATTTGGCTCTTGGGACCCAGGATACTTCACCATGGCATTTACAGTCTGTGAAGCAGCCTGCCAAAGTTCATCCGTGTTTACCCCAACCCAATCAGCCATCTGCGAATCTTCCGCTAGAATCCTTGACGCAGCAGTATGCGCGACAACTCCTTTCTGAGGCTCGCAAAAGATGTGTTGAGTCATTGCATGCCGGAGAATGCGGCGGACATCGAGCTCTCTGATGCCACAGGCTTCAGAAATCTCGGCGAAAGATGCTTCTTCGTGGATTGGGAAACTCGTTGCCATATTAAAACGAACGATAGCTTGCATACTAAGAAGTCCGTCATGCTTATATCTATTAGCACATCTCACTGGCGACAACCGGAATATTGTTTTACCGTGTATTTCATAAGATGCTCCTTTGGTCCAAGCATAAGATCGTGAAGCGACATGGTTGCATCGATGACCGCCTCTCGGGCAGTTTCAATCTCGTGAGCATCTCCAGGTATCAGCGATCTGCTAGGTGCATCGACATGAAAAGCAGGTGACTGCAAGCCCTGGCTAGAAAGGTAATCATTTACTTTAGCAGTATTAACTGATATGATTTTCGCCAATTCGGAAATTGTGGGTGAGGCCATGGTTCTGTGATTGTTGCCCCTCGGATTATGAACATGGAATAAAGAGGGAGGGAGTCTACCAGAGTAAAAGTCTTGGTACTTATTCGTTTCCATGTTGTTGGAAATGAGGTGGACGACCAATCAAACCCTGTAATTATTTTGATTGAATTCTATCACGTTACCATATAATAATAATCTTCTATCTTATTGCGAAACTAAAACCTGAGTCTAAAAAAATGAAAAAGTAACAATAAATAATAGTATATGGGCACAGCATCGATACCTTCTGAACTTTGCTGGCTAGCTGGAAAGGGAGTTGCACACATGCGTCCTCCTCTATAAACAAAGTACCTGAAATAGAATTACCCCCGTAATGAGTGGAGACCCTAGAAGTTGCTGTGGAAGAAGCAGTTAAAATGGGGCATGCTCCGGTTAAGGAAATATAGAGATAGGTAGAACATAGAAAGGAAAGCTGCAGCACCAGCAATACTCCGCATTGTCTCTTGACTGCTTCATTTATTTCAACCTTTTTGAAGTGGATCTCATTTGTTGGTGTTAGTCGCCTCTTCAAATACGTGGCCCTTCATTTGACCGTCTGACCGTCTGATTGTCTGTTGGATTGTTGGATTGTTGGTTTGTTGGTTTGTTGTTGTGCTTTGCAAACTTTACAACACGGCCAGGGGTGTCTGTCTTATTGCAACAAAAATTATGATCAGG
>Ga0247814_10002251_pt1 | contig 10730 bp, 14 predicted proteins | sample UWRJL179409R1_FD_179947 | JGI IMG/M metagenome (GOLD analysis project Ga0247814, IMG submission 179947) | Plant litter microbial communities from Arlington Agricultural Research Station in Wisconsin, United States - UWRJ-L179-409R-1 | ecosystem: Environmental > Terrestrial > Plant litter >... | reverse complement strand
ATATCCGATTTGGCGCTGACATAAAACGTTTCATCGAAGAGAACAAAGTTGAAGACAAAGACTTGTTCAGGATAGAAGAGGTGAAGTAGGGATGTTTATCAAGCACCGAATCTACCCTGAATATAATCAAATTTATCTTAAGAACCCTTTACTTGAAACAAATGAATATTTAGACTGGAATAAAGTAAACATTGACGAAGGTTATTTTGCTAACCTTCATGAGATAGCTGTGATTGTTGAAGACATTGACGTGCCTACAATGAGACATGACGCAATTAACGTCATGGTAGCTTATGAAGAAGAAGTTAGTTTGCCTTATGATCTCATCCAAATTTACGAGGGAGACTTCTTGTGTAAAGGGAAGACTCTAATTCTATGTAACCCTTTCACCGTTAATTCCAAAAAACGCGTTGAAATTGACGTTTCCACCTTTGCAGGTCAAACTGTTACTGTTAACGTTTTTGTGGATAGAGCTGTTGATGCTGCTACGGTGTTCTTTTTTCTGACCCGCAAAAAGCAATATCTAGCTCCTCCACCAAAACTTAAAGTATTCTAACCGATCTCTTGAGGAAGAAAAGGATAAAAACATGGGACCTGAAGAGATAGATCGTACTAACCGTATTGAGTTAACAAGGGTTCAATCGGGGCTATTTTTAGCAATTGGAAACCTCCTAGCTCCTACCACGTTGCCGCTTGCATGGATTATCCTTAACAGTGATGCGCTGAAAGATTCCCTGCCTTCAACAAAGCTTGTTATCATGGTGGGAATAGTGGCAGCTTTAACTATTTTCTGGGCGGCTTCAATTGTAAGGTGCGTCACTGATATTGTGCGAGAGTATTCAGCGACCTCTCGGTTCGGCCTTTTCTTATTACTGATAAGTCCCATGCTATGGTTCGGGTTATCAGTAGCTTATGTATATTTCGCGGTAGCAACTTCCTTGGCTTCGCTCGTAACCCAGATGGGTCTAACACCTTAATAATATTGTTGCTATACCGTACATATAATGGTATACTGTAACTAATTATGAGTAACTCTTCCTATACCTTCACTTTTGATAACAGCAACTCCGCTGAGGTCGAAATGGCTGAGAGGTTTGATATCCCTGAGGTTACAGCTTTAGCGCTTGCCACTCATACGAACCCTAGCGTTCGCAGGTCCTTAGCAGGTAACCCCTACATTTCGCAAGATGTAATTACTCTTCTGCTTCAGCAAAGCCCAGAGCCTTTCGGGACTAAAGAAGCATTGCTAGCAAATCCCGCAGTAACTGATGAGCAGATCATTGAAATACTCATCGAATCTTGTAATTTAAAAAACCGCTCGATTTCTCATTTGCTTAATGCCAAGGATGGCATTGACGACATTGTTAAACAGGTAGAAGAAGCCAACATAAACGATTATTATCTTTCGGTTTTGCTCCGCAACACTCGCATTTCTTCTGCGCTCATCAACGACCTGCTCCAAGAAAAAAATCGTCTTGCAACGGTTGTTGTATGTATGATCCTTTCGCGAGCTGATGTAACAAACGAAACGCTTACCATTCGAGCTAGCGATTCTATGAGTACTATCTTAATTATTATTGCAAAACATGAAAATGCATCTCCTGAGTTACTTACTAGCATGATCACACGAGGGGGAAACCCTGAGCGAGTGTTAGAGAGTATATACATGAACCCGAATACTCCGATTGAGTTAGTCGCGTCATTCCATGTTCCCCGTCTTGCTACGTATTCTGAAGACGTACGTGCAAAACTCAACTTGCTTGCTGATGCTAAGTTAATTGCTTCTTCACCAGAGGAAACGTGGTGGGAAGACTTACCGCTATCATGGAAACTAGACTTCCTGTCTAAAACTGAAACGAAGATTTAGCTTCCATTTTAAACGTTATCGTTCTTGTGGTTATACTCCGAAGGATATGTTGACGATGATGCCTAGTGTTAATGCTAGTCCGCCTGCTACCATATTGCGCAAAAGCTGAACCCACAAGGTAGTTTTACCAACCTTCGTAGAAATAAGCGTGGTAAAGAATAAAGCTACTATAACTGCTATAACAATTGCAGTGGGGTTGACAAAAGTAAGCGCTGCCACTAATGGAATGATTGCTCCTGATAAGAAGGAAAGAAAGCTTGAAATAGCGGCATGGAAAGGATTCGTAAGTTCAGCAGATCTATTTGCTTTTTCCGCATCTCTTTGAGCTGAAACAGAGATGTATTCTCCTATTGCCATCGATAGGCTTCCTGCCAGCAAACCTGAAACACCTACAAGCAGAAGTTTGTCATGAGCTAGGACGCCAACGACGCTGATTAACAGGACTGAGATACTAATTATACCGTCATTTGCGCCGAGAACGCCCGCACGGAGCCAGTTTAGAGTGGTTGATTTCATAATGTTCTCCTATCTTATCAGCGACTTGTTTTCTAGCTCACAAAATGCTTTCTTCAATCTAAAATTTTCTCAACAATTCCATTTAATACTCCGATACTAGTATGTAAAGGAGCATTAAATGGAATTGTTGGTTATTTTTGGGGTAATAGTATTCGTTGTCCTCATTCTTGCGTTTGTTGTAATCGGACTTTATAACGGCCTAGTTAAGAGCCGTGTTCAAGTTGCAGAAGCATGGAGTGGAATTACCGTTCAGCTTAAGCGTAGAGCAGATCTCTTGCCTAACCTTATCGAAACGGTTAAAGGTTATGCAGCTCATGAGAGCAGTGTATTCGAAAGAGTTACTAAAGCGCGTGCTAATACAATTGCTCAACAAAACTCAGGCCCAGCGGCTGTTGCTGCTGCTGAAGGCGAGATGCAGGGTGCCCTTAAATCCTTGTTCGCTGTTGCTGAAGCATACCCAGTTCTGCAAGCTAGCCAGAACTTCCTTCAGCTGCAAAATGATCTAACTGACACTGAAGATAAAATCATGGCTTCACGTAGATTTTACAACGGTTCAGTACGGGATTACAACATGAAGGTTGAGCAATTCCCATCGAACATTGTTGCTAATACTTTTGCCTTCAAGAAGTCCGAGTTCTTTGAAGTAGAGGATCTTCCAGCTTTGCAAACCCCTCCATCAGTCGCTTTCTAAATAGTACGCAGTAGGAAGGCCCAGAACTTTAAAGTTCTGGGCCTTCCTACTGTCAGGGCGTCAAAAGTGTCTATGGGGAAGGCTGTGACCTCTTTACAGGCGCTTTGATGCTGTTAGCTTGCACGTAGATGTATGCCATAGTCAGTCGCTTAAATCAGCTCCTAGGGCATTTCTTTCGCTCGTTCTTGTTTAACCGATAGAAAAACCAATACCCGAACACAGATTGGCTGCTCAAATGAATTTTACCAGTATTGAAAGCGCAAGAAAGAAGCTCTGCGAGAACGGGTTCTCCAGCGAAATCTCTTCTATTATGGTGGATACTGGTATGTACATTGGGCATCGACTCGACTCAGCTTATTACAAAGACTCTCATACCTTTAAAGCAAGTGTTCATGTGGATACTCTCGACCAAGTAGAAGAGTCTTGTGAAGAAATTGTTAGCCTAACTAAATCACTTCACAAGGATTATGATTGTGAAATAGTACTCCGTAAAACGCATGATAACTCTCATAACACTCAGCAGCTTCAAGAATCTCCTATAAGGCCAATAGACGCTAGCTTAACTACATACGCTGCATATCTTGAACTAATGAGTAGAGGATGGGGATACAGCGATAAGATTGGTTTTGTTGATGTTGAGTCAGAGGATCAACCAATGAGGAGTTTGTCTTTAAGCCGCTGGACATGGCATGGCAAAGAGCTAGGTACTCCAGTTACTTTATTCCACACGTTTAGCATCAGCGAAGACCCAACTGAAGTTGCCCATATGCTTATTGAGCGCTCATTTAGGGCATGGAAAGATTTTCCCGATTCTATACCTTTCCAAGATAATAACGGAAAACTTCGACCTAGTTTCCTACAAACTCATCTAGTCTTTGAGCGTACAGGTTATTTGAACTTGTAGCAGGTTAGTTTTCTGATAGCTTTTTGATGAGGGGGCGGCGTTCAACATAATGGACCTCGCAGGCATATTCGAACTCGTTTGTTCCTTCGATGAGTTCCCAGCTGTATATGGTTCCAACTCCGCAATCTTTACAGAACTGTTGTAGTTGTTCCCCGTTGAAAACGTCTGATCCGAAGCTATTGCACTTACTGCAAATACCTCCACCATTATGATAGCCGCGCGCTTCCCACTCGTGAGGCTCGCAGGCAGCACGTCGCTTATATTGTTCCCATGCATGAGTTTCGGCTTCAGCAAAAGTATCACCTTCGCCACGGATAAACGTGTTATCAATAAACGCTTCCATGAAGCAGGTAGTGTAGCTCCCTCCTCCACGCTTGAAGACTATGCCTCCACTGCCGCCCTGTAAGAGTGCATACCCTTCCCATGGGTACTGAGATTCTACCTGCACACGTCGCGAAGCTTCGCGACCGTCGTCTTTGGCATAAGTCTCATAGTCGGACAGTGTAATTGTGGGCATGGAAGAATTGCTCCTTAAGTAGTAAGGATAATTATATCACAGAAACGGCGAGAAATCTTCATCATAATTATTAAAAGGAAACATCTGGCTCTCAGGGAAAGGAAAAGCTGTTAACGTTAATGGAAGTAAGCTTGCGGCAATAATCCTATCTGCGATGGTATAAGCGTTTTCTTGAGCTTCAATATTTTCAGTTGTGTGATATTTAGGTACAGAGCGAGCAAATGCAGTAGGGTCGATGACCTTCGCCAGTTCTTCGCGGTCATTACTATTAACCATGGTTGTTACCTCTTCCATCAAAATGTGGTGTACAGACCATTCTACCACAAAAAGCTCTGTTTAGTAAGAGGGTATGATGCCGCCCATTGCTCTTATTTGATCTCGCCCGTCTTCAGTCATCATGATGGTGCTCCATGGAGGAGAGAAAGTCCAAATAAAATTAACTGGCATTGCTAAATCTTCTAGCATATCTCGCGCTTGAGCTTCAATGTTCTCTGAAAGAGGGCACGCGGGAGACGTTAAGGTGAGAGTGACAAAGAGTTCTTTGCCATTTGAGTCAATATCGTAAACAAGCCCAAGGTCAACAATGTTTACGCCTAACTCTGGATCATCCACACCCATGAGTGCATCTTCTACCTGATCGTATAGTTTTGGGTCCATACTAACGTAACAAAATAACGGTTAATATTATTCTTGTTCGAATTCGATAGCGGGTTCTCCTGCCGCTTTCGCTTCACGTTGAGCTTTCTCAAGTCCAGACTCGTCGCTGATTTCGATTTTAGGCAAGAACATTGCAAGTACTGCACCTAGTAATACAACTGGGACAAGGTAAATGAACGCTGGAGTTAACGCAGTAACGTAGGAATCGATCACCTGAGCTTTAACTGCATCAGGCAGAGCTTTAATCGCATCAGGGGTAAGAGAGCCGCTACCACCACTGCCACCAAAGTTTGCCATGTTTGCCAGAAGACGGCTAGAGAACACTGAGCCAAAAATTGATACACCTAGTGTGACTCCTATTTCGCGAAAAAAGTTGTTAGTCGCTGTGGCTGAACCAAGGTTTTTAGCTTCTACAGCTCCCTGCACTATAAGGATCAATGGCTGCATTGTCAAGCCTAGACCTATACCGAGAACCGCCATGTAAGTCATAGTGACCCAAATTTCTGTTGTAGCTGTCATGGTGGAGAGAAGAAAAATTCCTACGGCTGCCGTGAACATGCCTACAATAGGGAAAACCCTGTAAGCTCCAGTTTTAGCAATGATTTGTCCCGCTCCAATACTGCCTCCGAAAATACCAATAACGGCAGGGAGCATGAGTAATCCTGATTCTGTTGCTGTTGCTCCAGAAACGACTTGCAAATATGTAGGAATATATGAGATTGCAGCAAACATGCCCGCACCCAAGAAAAGACCTATAGTACTTGCAAGTACGAAAGCACGACTCTTAAAAAGAGTTAAAGGTATAATTGGTTGGCTTGCTTTATGTTCCGCGAAAATAAAGCAAGCCACAAGGACCGCAAATGTGACAAACAATCCAATGATTTGTGGAGAGTTCCAATCATATTCACTGCCTCCCCATGTAAAAGCGAGAATAAAAGCTGTTATGGCAGGTACCATGAATACCATACCTAAGTAGTCAATTTTGACAGCGGTTTTAACGTGAGGCAATTTTAGCCTCGTGATTATCACGATAAGCGCAAGTATACCAATTGGAATATTAACCCAAAAAGTCCAATGCCATGAAAGGTTTTCTGTTAACCATCCCCCCAGCAGAGGCCCAAGTACTGAACTTAAACCGAAGACGCCGCCCAAAATGCCTGAACGTTTTGCTCGCTCAGCTGGGGAGAAAATATCTGCAAGAATAGTCATGGACAAAACCATGAGACCACCAGCTCCAAGGCCTTGTATTGCGCGGAACGTAATAAGCTGAGTCATATCAGCGCTTACTGCCGAAAGTATGGAACCGACAAGAAATAAGCTAATTGCTATAATATATAAAGGTTTACGACCGAATTGATCACCAAGTTTGCCATAAATTGGCATTGCAACGGTGATAGCTAACGTATAAGCAGTTATTACCCATGCCATGTGAGCTAACCCACCAAGGTCACCTACAATAGTTGGCAATGCTGTAGAAATAATTGTTTGATCAAGAGATGAGAGGAACATGACCATTAATAGACCAGCAAAGATCCAGTTAGTGGCTGACCGCGTTAAGCCATTGTGTTGTATATGTTTTGCTTGATCCATGATTCTTCCTGTGCATTAAAAAACTCTGCCGCCGTCAACTTCTATGAAAACGGGACAGAGTATGTGGTTCCTACATGATGTAAACTTTGTGAAGAGCATAATTATTCCTTGGCAAAAAAATAAGTGAATGGCCAATGCTGTAACGCCGATATCCTCGATGACAGAAAAGCGAACATGTATTCAAAACCTGTGAAAAGAATAGACACTCTTATGGCTAGAGTGATTTATGCTTTTATAGTAGGCATAAGCCTTATTAAGGGAGCTTACCTTTCTGAAACGGATATTCTGTGGCAAATAAAATCAGGCCAAGACATAACCGAAACTGGTCAGATCATTTCTTCTGAAAAATGGAACTGGTTAGTTGCAGGCAAAGAATGGATGCCTAATTCGTGGTTATGGAATGTAATTTTAGCTTTTTTCTACGATCACGGCGGTATCGTTGCTGTTGGAGCGTTCGTGGGGACGTTTACAGCGTTAACCCTATTGTTAGCATGGAAACTGATCAAACTTTCGGGCCTTGCTAATCGCTTTATACAGTACGGGGTTATGCTTACCCTTATCATCGCTGTTTTTCCATGGGTGAGCGGTCGTCCGCAACAGGCAGATTATATTCTACTTCTACTTTTTTATGTTATCGCTCTTGTTCTTAAGGGCCTTTCATATAAACGTAGACTCATACTAGCTGCTCTATCTTCACTCGTTATGTCAACATTGTGGATGAATTTGCATCTCACCGCGCCATTTGGCATTTTCCTTTTCGCGACAGGGTATTGGGTTATATCTTCTCTACATTTTGATGAGTCATGGAAACAAAAGCTGACCGCAAGTGCTAGCATTTCGTTTGCTGGGTTAATAGGACTGTTTATTACGCCATTCGGGGTTGATGGGCTGCTGAAGACATTGCTCGTTACAGATGAGTCTAAAGATTTAATTACAGAGTGGATGAACCCAGAGATCTCCACCTCTAGCGGTTTCATAACGTACCTGACAATAGCTATATTCGGCATTGGGGCGCTCTTGATTGCGTTTAAAGCCAAACAATGGGTTCTTGCTCTAACGCTGGTTATTCTAGTGATATTCTCCTTTGAAGCTATCAGGTTTGCGCCGTTCCTTGCTATTTTTGCATTAATCGTTACTGCTCGGGTACCTGAGGTAGAGATAGAGCGGGAAAAACTGATTGCGAGTTTGCTTGCAGGGTTGTCTATTGTTGTTCTCATTGGAGGAAGTGCAACGGCAAGCTACCAAGCGTTTCATCCTAATCTTATGACCTTTATACAGCCGAATAGCTTGGATCAAGTTCCTCAAGGGTCACGTCTTCTTACATTGCCTAATGGTGGAAGCACAGCAATTTTATTTCGTCCAGATGTTTCTCCATCAACTGATGGAAGGAATGACGTGGTGGGCAAGGATCAAATTCTAGATGTTGTTTATCTTTACCTGCATGCTAAGCCTTCGGAAGTGGAAAGTTGGCTAGACACAGAGTCAGTTGATGCCGTGTTCGTTGATATGGAGAACGCTTATAAAATTACTGATTCTATGGAGAAAATAGGATGGTCCTCAGTTAAAGTTCCTGATGGAATGCTTTATCTGAGGACCTGACCTAGCTAGATCAATTGGCGAGTTAGTTTTCGATAATTAATTCTTGTAGATATTCTGGGTTAAAGAAACGCCGTTTTTCAGCCCAGTTTAAGCCGATGAGATGTCTGTCAGTTCCTATTTGTTTCAGGACTCCTTCAGTGAAATTTTCGATAGGAACAAAAACTGTTTTAAGATCAGTTTTAGACTGTGCATTTGCCCAAAGTTCTGCGCGCAGCGAATCGGACCAAAACAACACGATCATAGTATTGTCACGTACTCCGCTGATGAAACCGTTTGTTTCAGAGTTAGTTAATGAGTAAAATCCGCCAGCTTCCCTTACTTCATCCCAGAGTTCGTTATAAAACTGTTCTTCTTCCTCTTCGAACTCTTGCTGAGCATTGAGGGGGAATTCTCCACCAGCTTCAGCTGAGTAAAGAACCCATTCGTCTGCTGCTTGTAATAGGCGAAGAGTTGTTGGGATTGATTTTCCGAACTCATCTTTAGCCCAGACGGTTACTTTTTCTGAGCAGTAACCATCGACATCTGACATAGTAGCTTTGCTGGGTGTAGCTAATCGTTGAATCTGTTTAGCGGTTAATGCAAGAGGGTAACGAAGTTCTACCCATTCTTTGATGTGTGCGTGAAGTTTTTTAGCGCCATGCGTGAGTTTGTATTTGTAGGCTGCATAGGAGCCGATTGCAATGGACGTAACGGAAGCTAAAGCTATAAGATCATTCGCAATATTGTCGCCACGATCTAAATGTACTACAGTGAAACCTGTTTGTACGAGTGCGGCAACGGTGAAGCCTAGCGATAACCTTCTAAGAATTTCAAGCCTCTTACGTTTAGGACTCATTTCTAATGTAGGTAGCATTTTAATTATATCGGACAACCAGCTCTCTTAGCTGCGGGTAACTGCTAAGAATGAATGCTTAAAGTTTGCTGAAAAATGAATATTTTGAAAATAAAACAACTTTCAAATCCGTTAATATTGAATGTAAAAGGCTAAAAAGCCTCCAATTCTAGAAAGGAAACAAAAATGAACTCTTTAGTTAAGGACACTCGAAACTCTTTTTCTCCTGTACCTGTCTTGCCTCATTCGTTGTTTGAATCTCCGTTCTTCGGAAGGATGATGGACGGTTTAAGCATTCCTAGCAACCTAATGAGAAGGTACGGCAAGGAAGACGGTTCTACCGTGCTTGAATACAACCTTGCTGGGTTTGATGTTAAGGATATTGCAATCAAAGTTGACACTGCAACAAGTGAACTTATGATTACAGCGCAGAATGAAGATGTTTCTAACCGTAGGTCATTCACTACCAGCGTTACCTTGTCCCCATATACGACTCCAGAAGATGTAACAACAAATTATAAAAATGGAGTCCTGCAAGTAACCATTGCTCCGCTAGAAAAACGTAAAGCTGAATCGTTAGTAGATATACCAGTAACAGAAAGTGAATAAATTGTTGGTTTGCTGGGAGTATACAGTATGCTCCCAGCAAACCAACAGATAACTACTGTATAATAATAAGGAAACTCACGTTTACTTAAGTAACCGATATCTCTACAAAGGAGAAATATTAATGGCCAGTCCAGTTTTCACTAAAGACGCACGATTCAGCGAGAACGCAATCACTACTACCGTTTCAAACGGTGAGGTAATGACAATTGAAAATACCGTACAAAAAGCAGTAGGACTATTCGCTATACTACTTGTTGGCGCTGGAGTTGGGTGGCTTCTTATGCCGCCTGTCCTGCTGCTTCCATCTGTTCTCGTTGGTTTAGTTCTCGGACTAGTTAATGTTTTCAAGAAAGAAATATCAGTTCCTTTAATTGTTGCTTACGCAGCTGTAGAAGGTCTAGTAGTTGGTGCAATCTCTGGTATTTTTGAGGGTATTTACCCAGGTGTTGTAGCTCAAGCCGTAATTGCTACCCTATGTGTGCTAGGAGTAGTACTTGCACTGTTTGCAAGCGGCAAGATTCGGGAATCCGCAAGAGCGACAAAAATCTTCCTAGTTGCAACGCTAGGATACGTACTATTTAGCCTTGTCAACTTTGTTCTCATGGCTACAGGTGCTATTGATGGCATGTACGGAGTGCGAGGCATGGAAATTGGCAACACTGGCATTCCATTAGGAGTTCCTCTTGGAATTCTCGCTATTCTTCTTGCTAGCTATTCCCTAGTTATGGACTTCACTTATATCCAACAGGGAGCAAGAAATAACCTGCCAGCTAAGTATGGCTGGAGAGGCGCATTCGGCCTGATGGTGACAATAGTATGGCTTTATCTTGAAATCCTTAGGCTGCTAGGAATCATGCGTAACTAGTAATTGCTTTTAAAATGGGGTCAACCAAGAATTCTTGGTTGACCCCATTTTTGTGTAAATTTTTGTTCTGTTCCGCAAGTCGG
>Ga0247814_10002249_pt1 | contig 10740 bp, 7 predicted proteins | sample UWRJL179409R1_FD_179947 | JGI IMG/M metagenome (GOLD analysis project Ga0247814, IMG submission 179947) | Plant litter microbial communities from Arlington Agricultural Research Station in Wisconsin, United States - UWRJ-L179-409R-1 | ecosystem: Environmental > Terrestrial > Plant litter >... | reverse complement strand
GTTCTATAAGTTTTCTGGTATCTAATATTTACTTATGGCTTTATAAATAGATCATATAAGTTAAGGAGGATTTATTTTATACAACAATAAATATTCGCATTACTTATAAAATCAAAAGTCCAAACTCCGTTAAAGTTTTTACTGGTTTTGAATACCAAAACAATTCAAAATCATCTAAATTCAATTCAAAGTCCGCTTTTACTTCCTGAAAAGTATAAATCTTAGTATTCGAAACAGCAATCTTTTCTAATATAGCTATTAACCATTCTCCTTCTGCTTTATTCGTTTGAATGCTAAAACTTTCTTTCTTATCATGAAAAGTCAGTGTTAACATTTCCCAGGTATTTCCTTTTTTAGATTTTGTAAAATATTCCACAAAAGGCTTTCCTCCTAGCCAAACTACTTTTGCATTTGGCTTTGTATTAAAATCAGTGACTTCTTCAAGAGCATTAAAAATAAAATCTTCTGGAATTTTAGTCTTTGGAATCTTAAAATCAAACCATTCTTGTAATTCAAAATCAAAACAGATTCCGTGCATATAATTAAAGATTGATTTCTTGAGTCCAAAACTAAACTTATCGTGATCAATTCCTGTTGAATCGGTATAATTAATATCATTATTAGCAAAAGTTCCAATAGCTTCAGTTTCTTTCACCACACCAAATTTCTCTGGATACAATCCTACCGGACTATGAGCCGTCATGGCAAACTGATGCCAAAAGCCCGATTGCAAAATTCCTGCTTCAAACAATTGGCGTACCATTTCGAGACTATCCACCGTTTCCTGAACCGTTTGAGTGGGATAACCGTACATTAAATAAGCATGAACCATAATTCCTGCTTCGGTGAAATTGCGCGTTACACGCGCCACTTGTTCTACCGTTACACCTTTGTCAATCAATTTTAATAATCGGTCTGAAGCCACTTCAAGTCCGCCCGAAACAGCAATACAACCCGAAGCTTTCAATAATAAGGCTAAATCCTGAGTAAAGCTTTTTTCGAATCGGATGTTTGTCCACCAAGTTACCGATAATTTTCTTCGAAGAATTTCAAGAGCCAATGCCCGCATCAAAGCTGGCGGAGCAGCTTCATCTACAAAATGAAAACCATTTTCACCTGTTTGCAGAATCATTTCCTCCATTCGATCACAAAGTAAATTAGCTGCTACGGGTTCGTATACCTTAATATAATCTAATGAAATATCACAAAAAGTACATTTTCCCCAGTAACAACCATGTGCCATAGTGAGTTTATTCCAACGGCCATCACTCCACATGCGATGCATCGGATTTACAATTTCGACAACCGAAATGTATTTATCCAGCAACAAATCGGAATAATCAGGCGTACCAACCTGAGATTGTTTGTAATCCGATTTAGTGGAATTATTTTTATAAACTACATTTCCATTTTCTAAAAGAAAAGTTCTTTTAAACGAATTATAATCTGGATTTTCAATACTGGAAATCAATTCTTCAATAGGAACTTCGCCGTCATCCAAAGTAATAAAATCAAAAAAGTCAAAAACTCTTGCATCCGAAAGCGAACGTAATTCAGTATTTGGAAAACCACCACCCATCGAAATTTTAATATTCGGATAATGTTCTTTCACCCATTGTGCACATCTAAAAGCCGAATATAAATTTCCAGGAAATGGAACTGAAATCAAAAAGAAAGTAGGTTGAGTAATTTCTATTCTTTCTTTCAGAAGCGAAAAAAGAATGTTATCTATATAGGTAGGCTTTTGTTGTAACGCGTCGTACAATTCGTCAAATGAATTCGCACTGCGTCCCAAACGTTCGGCATAACGACTAAAACCAAAATTAGCATCGACACATTCGACAATAAAATCGGAGATATCTTCCAGATATAAAGTTGCCAAATGCTTGGCTTTATCCTGAGTTCCCATCGTACCAAAAGCCCAATCCAATTCTTCCAGTTGTGCAAAACGAGAAGCTTCGGGCAAATAATCTTCCTGACAAATCTGCAAAGCCAAAGTTGGATTTTTACCCTGTAAAAAAGCAATTACGGAATCTATGGTTTTAATATATTCATCCTGCAATGCAAAAATACGCTTGCAATTATCCGATACTGGTTCTGGATTATTAGATTGAAATAAATGAACCAAACCTTCTTTCGAAAATAATTTCAAAATCACCTCAATACCTAAATCAGCCTGAACTGCTTCTACATTTATAGTATTCAAAAAACCTTTAATATAAGCAGTTGCCGGATACGGTGTATTCAGTTGGGTAAAAGGCGGAGTAATTACAAAAAGTTTTGTTTTCAAAAGAGGAATTATTTTTTTTACAAAAATAGGGGATAATTATTTTGTTTTTAGGAAAAGATTTGGATCCTTACTTTAGTTTTATTTTGTAGATATTTAATTACATTTGCACGATACAAAATACTATTTATGAAGCAAATTTTACTTCTTTCAATTTTAATATTATTTCAAAGTTTTTCCATCTTTGCTCAAGAAAAAATTTTATTCGAAGACGAAAATGGAAATTTGATTACAGATCCAGTCCAACAACAGGAATACTTATTGAAAAGTAAAAAACAGCTGGAGATTTATTCTAAAAACATCACAAACAAAACTTTAAATCAAGCTCCTGTCCAATTATGTTCTAATAGTGGATTTGAAGAATTTATAGATGAAAATGGAATAAATGTTTTAAAAGATTTTCAATATAGTGCTGAAAACCCATTAAATCCTATTCAATGTAAGCCCGGCTCGAGTATTCCTAACTTAAGTATCAAAGAATACAATCCTAACGATATTGGTTTAATGGCAACCACTGTACCTTCAAATCATCTTGATGAATTTATTGGAAACATAGAAGGTTTTGATCAATATTGTTTAAAACTAAATCACAAACAGTCAAGTTCCAAAATGGCTCTAATTCAAGCAAAAAGATTCAAAACAAACAATGAAAACATATTAAACTTTAACTATAAAGTTGTTTTACAAAGTATTCCTGGAGACAATCACTTAAATGAACAACCATATTTCAAAGCACGAATTTTAAATAAAAATGGTGCAGTAGTGAGTGAATTTTGTTTAATCGCTGATACTGAAAATTGTATCTACACACAAGCCCCAGTACTTTCAGGAAACAATATTATTTTATACACAAAAAACTGGCAGTCAGGAAGTCTGGATATTTCTTCAATACCCAATAATGAAAGTTTTACAATTGAATTTATGACTACAAGGTGTGGTTTAAATGGTCACTTTGGTTATTCATACATTGATGACATTTGTACATCTCATACTGATGAGAATCTACAGGGTAGTATTGAGTTAGATCCATTATATCAATCTTGTGCTAGTTCACCTATATCCGTATGTGGTAGATTTACAATTCCAAATTCAGGCGACATTAAAGCAACAGTAAAATCGATAGAGTTGAAAATATATGATTCTTCAAAGAAATTAATTCATACTACTTCAAATACAACAAACTTAGATTTGATTAACAAAAGATTTTGCTTTGATTTAGATTTATCCGTATTCCCAGATATAAAAATAGAAAGTTATAATGTAAGCGCTTCTATAAATTATGATATTGAAACAGACAAAAATACTTGTAGAGGAACTAGTTTTAATCAAATAACTGATGATGATGCAAATCCTGGTTGGGATATTACTTTTCTAAACTGTGATCCAAAATGTACATTAAAATTAGATCGAGCAAGTTTAAGCTTATGTGATAATGACAAAAATGGCAAAGAAACGTTTAATCTTAGTGATCTGGAACCTCTTGTCTCAGGAAATCAAAATGGAATAACCTTTACTTATTACACAAATCTTGACGATGCTACTTCAGATAAAAACCCTATTACAAATTTTACAAACCATGAAAGCTATACTACAACTTTATTCGTACGAGGGACTTTAGATGCTGATTGTTACAAAATTATAGCTGTAAAGCTTATTGTTAATAATCCTTTTGCCAATATAACTGGGGTTCTCAATATTTGTAGTGGAAGTACTTTACTTACAGCTACCAAAGGGATAAGTTATTTGTGGTCTACTGGTGACACTACACAAAGTATTAATGCAACTCAAACTGGATTATATTCTGTTACTGTAACAGATTCTTTCGGCTGCAAAGCTATAGGCCAAGTAACAATATTGCCTAGTTTTATTGCAGCGCAACCTACAATTAAAGTTACACAACCTGATTGTTTTACCACTACAGGAACAATAACTGTTACATCTCCTGCTTCAGAATACAGCTATAACGATGGAAAAACCTGGAGTACAAATTCTGAAATAGAATTACCGATAGGCACTTATTATGTAAAAATCAGAACATCTAGTGGATGCGAATCTTATAATACAAAAATTAATTTAGTTCCATTCTTAAGTTCATTTCCTAATTATATCAAAACTGATCCAAAATTCTGTGGAGATGTTGGGTCCATAACTATTACAACATTTGCTTCAAGTTATAGTTTTGATGATGGTTTAACATGGAGTTCCAATAATACAAGCGCAGATCTCCCTTCTGGTAATTATCATATTAGAACAAAAGATGCTTTTGGATGTATTTCAAATTTTAATAATGTAGAACTCAATTCAGAGTTTCTCCCAAGTCCAAAATTTATTCTTTCAAATCCATATTGTTCAAATTTAGGAAGTATTACAATAACAACTCCTGCATCTTCATATAGTTTTGATGGAGGAACTACATGGCAAACTTCTAATACAATGTCTAATCTTGTATCAGGAAGTTACATTATTAAAATAAAAAATGAAATCGGTTGTACCTCATTCAAAACATACGTATATCTTACCAATTTAGAAAATACATACCCTACTTATAAAATAACAGAAGCAGGTTGTGGTACTTTTGCTAGTATCGAGATAACAACCGTTGGTGATAAATATAGTTTTGACAATGGACTTCATTGGACTACAAATCCCATTCTGAAAAACTTAGATGGAGGAACCAATTATCAAATCATAGTTCAAAATGGAGGAACATGTAATTCGAGAACACAATATGTTGGAATATCAAGTTACTTTCGTCCTATACCAATTGTTAATGATTTTGAAGTAACGATATGTGATGACTTGAATGATGGCTACGAAATAATTGATTTAACTACTTATAATTCAAGTTTAGCACAAACTACAGTTTCAAATCGATTTGAATATTACACGTCACGATTAGGAGCGATAACAAGTGATAAAAGTTTAATTATTTCTAATTATAACTCATATAAATTAAACAATACTAATAATGAAATTTACGTAAGAGTGATATCCCAATACGGCTGTAGCGCAATTGCAGCCTTAAAATTCATATTAATAAATTCTCCTGTAATAAAAATGCAAGACAAATATACATTATGTGTTGACAAAAATGTAATTATCGATGCAGGAGCTGGATATGACAGCTATTTATGGTCTAATGGTGAAAAAACACAAACAATAAACTTACTTCTTCCTGGCGATTACTGGGTAAAAGTCACCGAAAAGCATGGTCTATTAACATGCGATTCAACTAAAGATTTCAATGTCTTTTTATCAAATCCAGCAACCATAACAAGCATAAACACAAAAGACTGGTCAGATGTCGAAAATGTGATTAGTGTTTTTGAATCTGGATTGGGTGATTATGAATATTCTTTAGATAATATAACCTATCAAGACAGCAATACCTTTACAGGATTATTAAACGGCGAATACAATGTGTATGTTAGAGATAAATTTGGTTGTGGAACTGTTACAAAAGAAGTTTATCTACTAATGTATACAAGGTTTTTTACCCCAAATCATGATGGATATAACGACACCTGGAAGATTAAATTATCAGATTTTGAAGATGGATTGACAATAAAAATATTTGATCGCCATGGAAAACTAATCAAAATGTTGGAAAATAAATCAGATGGATGGGACGGAACATTCAATGGACAAGAACTACCCGCAACCGATTATTGGTTCATAGTAACCAGAGCAAATGGACAAGAATACAAAGGTCATTTTAGTTTAAAAAGATAATATTAAAAAAACAAAGGGCGCAAAATTTAATAAACTTGCGCCCTTTGTGTAAACCTAGTGAACTTTGTGGTTAAAAAAATTAAAACTTATGCTCTTTCTTACTTATTACCAACAAAGAAAATAAAGAAATACAAGCAGCAATAGTCAGGTAAAAACCAACATAAGTCAAACTATAATGTGTTGCCAACCAAATAGCAATCATTGGTGCAAAAGCTGCTCCTAAAATTCCTGCCATATTAAAAGTTAAAGATGCTCCCGAATAACGAACCGTTGTAGGAAATAATTCAGACAGAAAAGTTCCTAGCGGTCCATAAGTAAATCCCATCAAAGCCATTCCGATACATATAAATGCAGTAACCATAACTGTACTTCCAGAATTTAAAAAATACGAAAAGAAAAATCCAAAAATAGCAATCGCTGTAGTAACAGCAATAAGCATTTTTCTTCTTCCTATTTTATCAGCAACTACAGCAGAAACTGGAATAAATAGAGCAAAAAACAATACCGAAAACAATTGGATTAACAAAGCATCTCTTTTAGTAAAACCTAAATCAGATGTTGCCCAACTTAATGTAAAAACGGTCATTAAATAAAATACCAAAAAAGTAGTAATTGCCGCAAATGTTCCAAAAATCAACTGATTTTTATATGATTTCAGTAAAGTTAAAAAAGGGATTTTAACTTCTTTCTGTTCTTCTTTAGAATTTTCGAAAGCAGGAGTTTCAGTAATTTTTAATCGAATATAAAAACCAATAATTACTAAAAGCGAACTGGCAATAAATGGAATTCTCCATCCGTAATCCATAAAATCTTCGGCACTCATACTATCAGTCAGTAATAAAAATGTTCCACCAGATAGCAACAAACCTATTGGAGCTCCTAATTGTGGAAACATTCCGTACCAGGCGCGTTTATTAGGCGGTGCATTTTCGATAGCCAATAAAACAGCTCCACCCCATTCGCCTCCTAAACCAACACCTTGACCAAAACGACAAATCATTAATAATATAGGTGCTAAAATTCCAATACTAGCATAACTTGGTAAAAAACCAATACTCACTGTAGAGATTCCCATAGTTAATAAAGCAACCACTAAGGTAACTTTTCGTCCCACTTTATCTCCATAATGTCCAAAAACTGCCGAACCTATAGGCCTTGACAAGAACGCTATTGAAAAAGTCGCCAGAGATTCTAAAGTAGAACTAGTACTATCAGCTCCAGGAAAGAAAAGTTGTGGAAATACCAATACTGCTGCATTGGCATAAATATAAAAATCAAAAAACTCTATGGTTGTACCAATCAAACTGCCAAAAAGTACATGCTTTAAGGAATTTATTTTTGCTGGCTGTTCTTTCATCATCAAATAATTACGTTAAAAATCGTGTAAAAGTCCTCCTTATTTTTGAAAGCTACAAATATTTAGTTCCAATATTTTTTGGTAATTTTACTCAAAACAAATTCAAACATGCCCAACGACTGTATCAGCTATCAAAAATCAGGATATTTCTCTCCTTTGATGAATGATTATTTAGATCAAAATCCAAAATTACAATCCTTATATAATCGATTTCCAACATTAGAAAACTTTGAAGCCCAAATAGCCGAAAAGCAAGCTAATTTTAATCACAATAATAGAACGAGCTTAGTTTCGGCCCTACAAAAACAATATGCTGGAATTGAAATTTCGAATCTAACCCAGCAAAATATAGAATCTTTAAAAGTAAATAACACTTTTACCGTAACAACTGGACATCAATTGAACTTATTTTCTGGTCCGTTGTATTTTCTTTATAAAATTATTTCTACTATTAATTTAACAACCGAATTAAAAGTAAAATATCCTGCTTACAACTTTGTACCAATTTATTGGATGGCAACGGAAGATCATGATTTTGAAGAAATCAATTATTTTAATTTCAAAGGAAGAAAATTTCGTTGGAATAAAGAAAGTACTGGCCCCGTTGGGAGACTTTCTACAGAAGGTTTAACTGATTTTTTCGAAATATACCAACAGGAATTAGGTTCAAGTAAGAATGCTGAAACACTGAAAAAATTTTTTGAAGAAGCTTATTTAAATCATGATAATCTAGCTAATGCCACGCGTTATTTGGCTAATGCTTTGTTTGGCACACATGGATTGGTAATCATAGATGCCGACGATGCTGATTTGAAAAAGAATTTCGCACCTTATATTAAGGAGGAATTATTGAATCAAACCGCTCACAAGAAAGTACTGGAAACTATCGAAAATTTAAAGGAATATACGGTTCAGGTAAATCCAAGAGAAATCAATTTGTTCTACATCGAAGATAATTTACGAGAACGAATTATTTTCGAAAATGGAAATTTCAAAGTAAACAATACTAAAATTGAGTTTTCTGAAATTGAAATTCTAACACTTTTGGAAAGTAATCCTGAAAAATTCAGTCCTAATGTAATTATGCGTCCTTTGTATCAGGAAGTGATTTTACCTAATCTTTGTTATATTGGCGGTGGTGGTGAAATTGCCTATTGGCTTGAATTGAAATCTTTTTTTGATGCAGTGAATGTTAGCTTTCCAATACTTCTGGTTCGTAATTCGGTTCTTTTAGTAACAGAAAAACAAGTCAAAAAAGCTGATAAGTTAGAATTGAGCTGGACTGATTTATTTTCAAAACAAAGTAATTTAGTAAAAAACAAAGTATTTGTATTATCTGAAATTGATATTGATTTATCAGTTTTAAAAATTCAATTACAATCGCAATTCAATATTTTACACGAAATAACAACAAAAACAGATCCTTCTTTTGCCGGAGCAGTAAAAGCTCAGGAAGTAAAACAATTAAAAGGACTTGAAAATTTAGAAAAACGCTTGATAAAAGCTCAAAAAATAAAACTAAAAGATGCTTTAACCCGCATAGCCGATTTACAAAATGAATTATTTCCTAATCAAGGATTACAAGAAAGGCAAGCTAATTTTTCAGAATTCTATATTGAAAGCGGAAACAAACTGATTTCAAAACTGATTGAGCGTCTTGAACCGCTAGAGCAACGTTTTGATATAATTACTTTGTAAAATTTAACAAAAGAACGTTTTTTATGACTTAATTAATAGTTAAATCAGGAGGTGTTCCGTTTAAAAAAAGTTACTTTTATAAAAAAGAAATAAAAAAATGACAACCACCAGAACTTTTACCATGATTAAACCCGATGCTGTCGCAAATGGACACATTGGGAATATACTTGCAATGATTAACAATGCAGGATTTAAAATTGTTTCCTTAAAATTAACTCAGCTTACTGTAGACGATGCAAAAGCTTTTTATGCCGTTCACGCAGCCAGACCTTTCTACGCTGATTTAGTCGAATTCATGTCAGGCGGTCCTATAGTTGCAGCTATTTTAGAAAAAGAAAATGCAGTTGTAGATTTCAGAACACTTATTGGAGCTACTAATCCAGCCGAAGCTGCTGAAGGAACTATTAGAAAAAAATATGCTACTTCATTAAGTCAAAATGCAGTTCACGGTTCAGACAGTGATGAAAATGCAGCTATTGAAGGCGCTTTCCATTTTGCAACTAGAGAAGAATTTTAGTATTAAGTGAACAGTTTTTAGTGTTCTGAAAAATACAATACTAAAAGTAAATTATCCATAAAAAAATCCCATTCTCCGAGGCGAATGGGATTTTCTATTTTATTCAACGTCTGAAATCAAAAATCGTTAATCAACAATCTAAAATTATTATCTCAAAACCACATCTTTTATCACATCCCGACGTAATTCTTCATTGATCATTGCTACAATTTTAGATTTTCCGTGGCTTAGCTCTTCTCTCAAAACAGATGAAGTTAATTCTACATACAAAGTACTTCCTTTTAAAACTACATTTCTGGTATAACTATTCACTCCGTTACCCATTAAATTCTGCCAGGCTTCCTTAACGTTAATACCGTCCATTCCTGACTGCAATTTATTCACCTGAATAATTTGTTTTAGAACATCGCCTACTGTACTTTGATTATTTAGTCTTTTTGCCATCTTCTAATAAATTAATTGGTCCTGCTTTTTTATACTCGTATTCTTTGTTCTGATCATTTTTAATGAGCATTTCATCATCTGAAATACTTATTAATTCTTCGCTCCATTTAGCATAATCTGTGCTATAATCTAAAAAAACATGGTCATTTTCAAAACGTATTTTTACCTTTTCATAATCTTCATTGAATAAAAATGTTCCGTCAAATTGTGGTCTTACTTTTCTTCGAATTCCTTTGTTATTAGCTATTTCAAAAAAATCAAAATTCTCGTTCATCTTGAATTCTTTGTCTTCACCATCTTTAAAAACAACCTTTTTAATTTCCCAATAACCATTTAGTTTATTAATATCTTCTGGAGTGATTTTTTGTTGGCATGAAGCCAAAAACAAACATATAAAAAGACCTTTTAAAACATTTTTCATTATAAATAGAATTAATTACCAACTAGGATTATTAACAACAAAGTTAACTTTATTAAACTTAACTTCTATAAAATTCAAAGTCAACTTACACAATTTTTCTGTTTTGGAACTTAAAATAATGATTGCCAAAATAATCGAATTGGACTTTGCATTCTAGAAAGTAATTGAAAAAACAAACCTGAATAATAGTAATTACCATTATTCAGGTTTGCTGATATATTTTCGAAAAATAAAATTAAGACTTGTTGTTACTGATTCTATTTTTAAATCCTAAAACAAAAAAA
>Ga0247814_10002248_pt1 | contig 10741 bp, 12 predicted proteins | sample UWRJL179409R1_FD_179947 | JGI IMG/M metagenome (GOLD analysis project Ga0247814, IMG submission 179947) | Plant litter microbial communities from Arlington Agricultural Research Station in Wisconsin, United States - UWRJ-L179-409R-1 | ecosystem: Environmental > Terrestrial > Plant litter >... | reverse complement strand
GACCGTGTACAGGAACACATCGTCCAGGCGCGCCACTTCCGGCTCGATATCGCGCGGCACGGCCAGGTCGACCATGAACATCGGCTTGTGGCGCCGCGCCTTGATGGCGCGTTCCACGAGACCCTTGCCGATCAGCGGCAGCGTGGACGCGGTGCTGGAAATGACGATGTCGAACTGGTGCAGCATATCCGGCAAATCGGCCAGGCGGATCGCCTTGCCGTTGAAGCGGGTGGCCAGCGACTCGCCGCGCTCCATGGTGCGGTTCGCAACCGTGATCGAACGCGGGTTCTGGGCCGCGAAGTGCGTCGCGCATAATTCGATCATTTCGCCGGCGCCGATGAACAGCACGTGCTGGTCGGCGATGCTGTCGAAAATGCGCTGCGACAGCCGCACCGACGCCGCCGCCATCGACACGCTGTGCGCGCCGATTTCAGTCGTGCTGCGCACTTCCTTGGCAACGGCGAAACTGCGCTGGAACATCTGGTGCAGGTAAGTGCCCAGGCCACCGGCCGCATCGGCCAGGCGCACGGCGTCCTTCATCTGGCCGAGGATCTGCGGCTCGCCCAGCACCATCGAATCGAGCCCCGATGCCACGCGGAAAGCATGGCGCACGGCGTCGTCCTGCGGCAGCATGTACAAGTGCGGGCGCAGGTCGGCCACGTTCAGGCGGTGATAGTCGGCCAGGAAGTGGGCGGACGCATCGAGCGGATTGGGCGCCTTGCTGGCTGCGTACAGTTCGGTACGGTTACAGGTCGACAGGATGGCGGCTTCGTCGCCGCCCTGTGGATCGAGACCGGCAAACCACCCGCGCGCTGCCTGCACTGCCTGGCCCAGCTGGTCAGGCGCCAGCGCCAGTTGCTCGCGAAGCGAGACCGGGGCGGTAGTGTGGTTCAGTCCGACAGCGAGCAGTTGCATTTCGGGGTGATCAAAATAGAGGCAGGAAGTGATTATACCCCCGTTGGCGGATGGGGTATTATTTACGCCCCCAACTGCTCCAGCCGATACCCGTAGCTATACACCGGCACCAGCCGAAAACCGTTTTCCGGGCGCAGTCCCAGCTTGTTCCGCACCCGCGACACGTGCGTGTCCATCGTCCGCGACGGCAATTCGGTATCGCGCACCCACACGGTTTCGTGAATATAGGCGCGCGACAGCGGCCGCCCCAAATTCCGGAAAAACAGCAGCGCCAGGTAAAACTCTTTATGGGTGACGTCGATCACGGCGCCATTCATCAGCAGGCGGCCGGGACGGGTTTCGAAGATATACGGCCCGAACTGGAGTTGCTCGGCGCCGTGCTGGGAGGGATACGCGCGGCGCAGCAGGGCCTGCACCCGTGCCACCAGTTCGCCGCGGCGCAGGGGTTTGACCAGGTAGTCGTCGGCGCCGGCGCCGATGCCGTCGACGATGTCGTCCTCGGCCGAGCTATTGGCCAGGAACATGATCGGGGTGGTGGCAGCGAGTTTTTCGCGGGCGCGGCGCATGACTTCCACGCCGCCCAGTTCGCCGCTGTGCCAATCGAGGATCAGCATGTCGGTGTTGTCTTTGCGCAGTTGCGCCAAGAGGTCGCGAGCGTTGTCGAAAAAGTGACAGTGATGGCTGGCCGCGCTCAGTACCTGGCAGATCGTCTCGGCCTGGGCAGGGTCATTATCGAGTACAGCTATTCTCATGATGGCAGCGACGTCAAAGGTGGCATGTAGGAATAGTCCTACAAAGTGACATCGAATATATCAGAGTTTTTACAAATGCAAGCTTGTTAGTGGTAAAAAAAGACACATATTAACAACACGACCAGACGGACACGCCTTGTGCCACTTCGACGCTACACTAAAAGACAATGCGAACTCAATCGCTTTCTTTCATTCGTGCCTAAATGTGATCATATGACAACGAAAAACAAAATGTCCAGTGCCGGACTCCCCAAGGACCATGCCCTCGTGCCGTTCAACGAAGTCGATGTCGAACGTGTCCGCCAACAGTGCCGCAAGCTGGTGCGCAACAAGGCCTTGCGCGCAGCGGGCATGTCGGCGCTGCCCATTCCCGGCGTCGACCTGGTATCGGATTTGACGATGTTCGCCAACGTGGTCGAAGAAGTGAACCTGGCGTTCGGCCTGACGCCGGCGCAGATCGAGCGCCTGCAGCCGCGCTTCAAGATCATTGCCTACCAGGCCATCGGCAGCATCGGGGGAATGTTGGTGGGGAAATTCGTGACGCGGGAACTGGTGATGCAGGTATTAAAACGCTCAGGCGCAAAACTGGCGGCCAAATCCGCCACCAAGATCGTGCCGATCGCCGGTTCGGTCGCCGCTGCCGCGATCGGCTTCGTGCTGTTTCGCCAGATGGGCTATCAGCACGTCGAAGCCTGCGCGCGGGTGGCGCGCGAAGTCTACAAACAAAAGTAAAAACCTACGATGTCTACAAACAAAAGTAAAAACCTACTTTTGTTTGGAACTGCTCGACCTGAAAATGCCTGGCGGAGCCAGATCATTTTCAGAGGAAAGCCCCACGCTTGCAAGCGTCAGGCGTCAGGCAGGACCACGTTGACGTCGAGGACTTCCAGGTTGCCCTGGCGGTCGAGCGAGATCTTGATGTCGTCGGCGTTCACCTTGGTGTACTTGGAGATCACCTCGATCAACTCGCGGTGCAGGGCCGGCAGAAAGTCAGGTCCCGTGCGGTTGGTACGCTCGCGCGCGATGATGATCTGCAAGCGCTCCTTGGCCGCCGTAGCGCTTTTCGGCTTGGTCGGGAACAGGAATGAGAGCAGGGCCATATCACTTCGCTCCGAAAATACGCTGCAACAATCCCGGCTTTTCATAGCTGATAAAGCGCAGCGGCAGTTCTTCGCCCAGGAAGCGCGAGACCACGTCTTCATACGCTTCGGCCACATCCGTGCCCTTGAAGTGAATGGCCGGGTTGCCCTGGTTCGATGCATGCAGCACCGATTCCGATTCCGGAATGATGCCGATCAGCGGAATGCGCAGGATTTCCTGCACGTCCTGGTACGACAGCATTTCGTCGTTTTCTACGCGCTTCGGCGAGTAGCGGGTAATCAAGAGGTGTTCCTTGACCGGCTCCGAACCCGTCTGCGCGCGGCGCGACTTGGCCTGGATGATGCCCAGGATGCGGTCCGAATCGCGCACCGACGACACTTCAGGGTTGGTCACGATGATCGCTTCGTCGGCGAACGTCAGGGCCATCAGCGCGCCGTGCTCGATACCGGCCGGCGAATCGCAGATGATGTATTCGAAGCCCATGTTGATCAGGTCGTTGAGCACGCGCTCGACGCCCTCTTCCGACAGCGCATCCTTGTCGCGTGTCTGCGAGGCCGGCAGGATGAACAGGTTATCGCAGTGCTTGTCCTTGATCAGCGCCTGGTTCAGCGACGCTTCGCCGTTGATGACGTTGATCAGGTCATACACCACGCGGCGCTCGCAACCCATGATCAGGTCGAGGTTGCGCAGGCCGACGTCGAAGTCGAGCACGGCAGTCTTGTGGCCGCGCTGGGCCAGGCCCGTGGAAAAGCTGGCGCTCGAGGTGGTCTTGCCCACTCCGCCCTTGCCGGACGTTACAACAATAATTCGTGCCAAAATAAGTCCTTTACAGTAACTGGGCGCTTCAGGCGCGCGGCGCCGGGGTGAGCGGTAGTATATCGATTCGGTCACCGACCAGGCGCACCTGGTTCGGCTGGCGTGCCAGTTCAGCAGGAAAACCTTCGTCGAAGGTACGGTACACGCCGGCAATGGAGACCAGTTCCGGCGTCATCGACAGGGCAAAGATGCGCGCGCTCGGGTCCCCGGACGCGCCTGCCAGTGCCCGGCCATTCAACGCTGCGTAAATGTGGATGCTGCCGTCGGCAATGACTTCGGCGCCATTGTTGACGGTAGCCGTAATGATCAGGTCGCAGCCGCGCGCATAGATCCGCTGGCCGGCGCGCACCGGGGTATCGATGACCATCGTGCCGGCCGGCGGCGCCGCGACGGGAGCCGGGGCCACGGGCGCGGGGGCGGGCACGGGTGCTGCCACCGGGGCCGGCGCCGCCGGCTCGGGCGCGCGCACGCCGCTGCTGCCGTCGTCCAGCGACAAGCCGCGCGCGCGAATGGCGTCCACCATCGATGCCGGCGCGCCGCGTACGGCCACCGCATTCAGGCGGTAGCGCTTGAGCAGGTCGACCAGTGCATTCCAGTCGATGAACCCGACTTCGCCTGCGATGGCACTGATGTCGATCACGGCGAATTCGTCTTCGAAGAAGTCCGAGGTACCACCTGTCATCTGCTGCAGCGCGGCGTCGATGGCCAGCGGGTCGGCAGAATGCAGGATCGCCGAGATGGCGACGACCGTGGAGATCTTGATTTCGATGGGCAAAGGAGGGCTTTTGGTCATGAAGCAAATTTTGATGGCGTTAGCCGTGCATTCTACTTTGAAATTTAGTCCGAAGGGCAACGGTTTTGAGAGTCATTCTCATAGGCAACGAAAGCGATTTTGCTTGGGAATAATTGAGCTGTAACAAGGGTATGTTGGAATCAGAATTCACGCGGTTGATTTCGATGGATAAGCTGATAAGATTGATTTTGATCAAACGCGCCAAGACGCTGAAATTTATGATTCAACCTTTCGAGCGTGCGAGGCGCGCGCTATGGAAAGGTGTGGATTGCAACCACCTGGCCAGGCCAGGACATTGGAGACTTACATGGAAGATGTCGTAATCGTCGCCGCCGGCCGTACTGCCGTCGGTAAATTTGGTGGCACGCTGGCCAAAATTCCTGCAGCCGAACTCGGCGCACACGTGATCAGGAACCTGCTCGCGCAAATCGGCCTCGATCCGGCCAGCGTCAACGAAGTCATCCTGGGCCAGGTGCTCACGGCCGGCAACGGCCAGAACCCCGCGCGCCAGGCCGTCATCAAGGCCGGCTTGCCGGACATGGTGCCGGCATTCGTGGTCGGTAAAGTCTGCGGCAGCGGCCTCAAGGCCACCCATCTGGCCGCGCAAGCCATCAAGTGCGGCGACGCCGATATCGTCATCGCCGGCGGCATGGAAAACATGAGCGCGTCGCCGCATGTGCTCAACGGGTCCCGCGACGGCTTTCGCATGGGCGACGCCAAACTGGTCGACACCATGATCGTCGATGGCCTGTGGGACGTCTACAACCAGTACCACATGGGCGTCACCGCCGAAAACGTCGCCAAGAAATTCGATATTTCACGCGCAGCGCAGGATGAATTCGCGCTGCGCTCGCAGCAAAAAGCCGAGGCTGCCCAAAAAGAAGGCAAGTTCAAGGACGAGATCATTCCGCTCGAGATCCCCTCCAGGAAAGGGACGGTCGTGTTCGATACCGACGAGTATCCAAAACACGGCAGTTCGCTCGAAGCCCTGGCCAGCCTGCGTCCCGCGTTCAACAAGGAAGGCACCGTCACCGCCGGCAATGCATCCGGCCTGAACGATGGCGCCGCGGCCGTCATCATGATGTCCGCCTCGAAAGCCAAGGAACTGGGCCTCAAGCCGCTGGCCCGCATCAAGGCGTATGCGTCATCCGGCCTCGATCCCGCCATCATGGGCATGGGCCCGGTCTCGGCCACGCGCCTGTGCCTGCAAAAAGCCGGCTGGACGCACGAAGACGTGGACTTGATGGAAATTAACGAAGCCTTCGCGGCCCAAGCCCTCGCGGTCAACCAGGAAATGGGCTGGGATACCAGCAAGATCAACGTGAATGGCGGCGCCATCGCGCTGGGTCACCCGATCGGCGCGTCCGGCGCCCGCGTGCTGGTAACGTTGCTGCACGAAATGGTGCGGCGCGATGCCAAGCGTGGCCTGGCCAGCCTGTGTATCGGCGGCGGCATGGGCGTGGCGCTGGCGGTCGAGCGCGACTGACAGCATCAACTTCAGGCGGTAGAGGAACGGCGCAGCACACCCGCGCCGCGCAGTGGCATTCACACATAATAGGGGAGACGACAATGGCTAGAGTTGCATTAGTTACCGGCGGCATGGGCGGGCTGGGTGAAGCGGTGTGTATCAAGTTGGCGGCGCTGGGCTACCGGGTCGTCACGACCTATTCTCCAGGCAACAAGAAAGTCGACGGCTGGCTGGCCGCGACCAAGGACATGGGCTTCGATTTCAAGGCCTACGAGTGCGACGTGTCCGACTACGATTCAGCGCAAGCGTGCGTCGCCAAAATCGAGCAGGAAGTCGGTCCGGTCGATGTCCTCGTCAACAATGCCGGCATCACGCGCGACATGACGTTCAAAAAAATGGACAAGGTCAGCTGGGATGCCGTGATGGGCACCAACCTGGACTCCGTCTTCAACATGACCAAACCGGTCTGCGACGGCATGGTCGAGCGCGGCTGGGGCCGGATCATCAATATCTCCTCCGTCAACGGCCAGAAGGGCGCTTTTGGGCAGACCAATTATTCGGCAGCCAAAGCTGGCATGCACGGTTTTACCAAGGCGCTGGCGCTGGAAGTGGCGCGCAAAGGCGTGACCGTCAACACCATCTCGCCAGGTTATATCGGCACCAAGATGGTCATGGAGATCCCGTCCGACGTCCTGGAAAGCAAAATCATCCCGCAAATTCCGATGGCGCGCCTGGGCAAGCCGGAAGAAGTCGCCGGCCTGGTCGCTTACCTGTCGTCGGACGAAGCCGCTTTCGTCACCGGCGCGAATATCGCCATCAATGGTGGACAGCACATGTCGTAAATAAGGTCTGTCGCTGCGCGCCCTGCGCGGCGTTGCAAAGCAACCCTGCAAAGCGCCTGTTTTTGCAGGGTGTTTTTTGCCTGCTGCGTGCGTTATCGGTGGCGCGCTTCGACGTACTGCTTGAAGTTATCCAGGATGGCTTGCCAGCCGTCGCGCTGCTGCTGCTCGGAGTGGGTCTGCTCGGCATCGAAAATCACCACGACATCGACGCCCTCGGCCATCCCTGAAAACGTGACGTGCGCGACCCGTTCGCCGAATGCGTAGTCGATCCGTTCGTGCACAATGACGCGCGTGTATGTCCCGGCAAAGTCGAAGCCCATGCTGCCGTCCTTCGCTTCCATGCGCGACGAGAACGCGCCGCCTTCGCGCAGGTCGACGGTCGCTGCGGTGGTGTGCCAGTCGCTCGACGCTGCATTCCACTGCTTGATGTCCTCGGGTGACGTGTAGGCGCGCCAGACGGCGTCGATGGGCGCGGCCACGGTGGTGTTGACGGTAATTTTCATCTCGCTCTCCCCAATGTTGGGCGATCAATGACAGTGTCCCTGCTTCCAGAGTACGCCATTTTTATAGAGGGAGACAGTGACAAACGCCGAGCATCGTGTCTGCCTGCCACGGCCGGGCTAGCCGATGGTGCACGGCGATTAGTAAGGACCGAAATAAACGATTGTGTCAGCAGCCGCTGCCAGGATATTCAGCCCTACCTTGCTAAAATATCCCGAATGGCATCGTGCCAAGGAATGAATGAAAATTTCCCGTATCGTCCCGTAAACACACTGCGTAGTACGATCAGTAGCCGACTTGGGAACTTGTCAGGCAACCTACCCCTGCCCTCGTAAAAGGCCAAGTTATTGGCGGCGAAACACAGCGCAGATTGTGACACTGCCGGAAGCGCTAAAAGGCGTTCCTGAAAATCAGTTCGCCATGCTACATTATCTTCCACCAGTTTGCTGATCGGCCGAGGACCACGAATTTGCCATATAAGGTGCCGGGTTTTCATCCATAAACTCATCTTTTTGATTCCGACAACATTGCTTCCGTGCTGGCGGTAATGAATAGTCGGTCTCTCGAGCAAATGGACGCCGTCAGTCGCAGCAGCGATCAAAGCAAGCCAGGCATCGTGGTACATATATCCAGGAAGCGGCAGTGCCAGCGACAGGAGTTTATGTCGAAAGGCTACAGTGGCACCGGTAATCACATTGCGGCGACAATTGACAGCGAATGCGTTGCCCTGGTGGATCGCTTTGCGTTCTGTATCGGATAAACCAAGTTCGCCAAAGAGCGTGGTGTTCAGGTCGCGACCTTCCGAGTCGACCAGAATAGCATCCGTGTGTATCAGTGATACATCTTGCCGCTGCTCGAAGACCTCAACCATCAAGGCTACCTTGTTGGGCAGCCAGACATCGTCTTGATCTGAAGTGAAAATGATGTCTTCGTCCATCGCCGTGATGGATTGTTCGAAGTTGCGCGTCAATCCAAGTTGCGGTTCATTGCGCAGTAAAGTGACGCGTACCGGAGCGTGCTTGGCCCATTTCTCCAGAAACTCCCACGTGCCATCGGTAGACCTGTCGTCAGATATAACGATATGATCCACGCTGCGGGTTTGCTTGATGATGCTTTCAAGCTGAGATGAAATATATTTGAGTCCGTTAAACGTAATGATCGCAACACCAATAGTAAGTGATTTCATTAATACATTCCGCTCGGCAGCAAACACATGATAAATAGTCATGAAATTATAACATCTGCTGTTTTTGCCTGGCACTTGCAGAGCTGAAAGCTTTATCGTGGCAGCGGGTGAATGATCGCAGGCCTGTGGCGGTACGCTACAATCGCCGGCAAGCCCCTTGAAAGAACCGCTATGCTCGCCGCACCAACCTCGCTGTTTCCCCCCATTCTTCCGCTGCGCCACGGGATGCTGCAAGTCGATGCGCGCCACACCATTTACTGGGAAGAGGTCGGTAACCCGAACGGCATTCCGGTGCTGTTCCTCCACGGCGGCCCGGGCGCCGGCCTGTCGCCCCAGCACCGGCGCTTTTTCGATCCCAAGGCCTACCGGATCATTTTGTTCGACCAGCGCGGCGCCGGCAAATCGACGCCGCTGGGCGAGTGGCGCGACAACACCACCGATTTGCTGATCGACGACATCGAACGGCTGCGCGTCCAATTCGACATCGACCAGTGGCTGGTGTTTGGCGGCTCGTGGGGCTCGACGCTGGCGCTCGCTTACGGCGAAGAGCATCCGCAACGCTGCATGGGGTTCGTCTTGCGCGGCATTTTCCTGTGCACGCAGGCGGAGATCGAGTTCTTCCTGCATGGCGTGCGCTGGTTCTATCCCGAGCTGTACGCGGATTTCATCGCCCCGATTCCCGTTGCCGAGCGCGGCGACTTACTCAATGCCTACACGCGCCGCCTGTTGTGCGAGGACCCCGACCTGTACTGGCCGGCGGCGCGCGCATGGAGCCGTTTCGAAGGCCGCCGCGTGTTCCTGATGCCGCAGCCGGAGGAACCCGGCTCCGACACGCTCGACCTGGGCGTGGGCCGCCTGGAGGCGCATTACATGGCGAATGGCGCATTCTTGTCCGAGGATCAATTGGTGCGCAACATCGGCCGCATCGCCCACTTGCCGGCCGTGATCGTGCAGGGCCGCTATGATGTGATCTGCCCGCCGCTGTCGGCCTGGCGCCTGCACCAGGCGTGGCCCGGCTCGCGCCTGGACATGATTCCCGACGCTGGCCACGGCGCGCTCGAGGCCGGCATTGCGGCAGCGCTGGTGAATGCAACCGAACAGTTCAAGCGTTTGCGCCGGTTTTGACCACGCCGGCTGCTACACTGGCGCCATAACAACATCAGATATCACTGCTTATGAATATCCAAGTGAGCGACATCGGCCACATCATCCAGCTGGCCATTGCCCCGGTTTTCCTGCTCACCGGCGTAGCCACCAAACTGGCCGTGCTGATCAACCGCCTGGCCCGCATCATCGACCGCACGCGCGTGCTGGAAGACCGGCTGCTGGTGGCCAACAACGACCGCTATACGCTGGAACTATCCGAAATGTACAAGCGCTCGCACCTGATCAATTATGCGATTACCTGCAGCACCGCCTGCGGCTTGCTGATTTGCCTGGTGATTGCAATGCTGTTCGTGGGCGACACCATGAGTCTCAAGCTGGACCGCTATATCGCGCTGTTTTTTGTGGTGGCCATGCTGGCGTTGATCAGTAGTTTCGTGCTGTTCCTGCTCGAGATCCGCATCGCCGCCAGCAATATGCGCATGCGCCACCTGAACAGCCTGCCTAACAAACATTGATTCGCAAGAATCAGCTGAACTTACCGAATCGAGCTGCCTATGCATGACTACCAACGCCCGCCAACCTTGTACCGCTACGGCCGCCGCGCCGACCTGGAACAGGCGCTGGCCACCGGCCAGCTACGCCTTATCCCGGCCAACAATTGCCTGACGTTTTCGCTGTCGCAAGCCTGGGACAAGGCGCTGTTCGATGCCTTCGATGCCGACGCATGCCTGGTGATCCACAACACCGAGGAATTCGGCGAACGCCTGCACAAGGCCGTCCAGCGTACGCTGCCGAACTGGGCCGGTATCGATGGCGCGGTCGAATACGGCGTGCGTGCGGCCCTGGGCGCCGCTTTTACCAAGACTGTGGGCGAAGAGCACGAACAGGAATGGCAATTTGCCTGGCGTTCGCTATCGCCGCAAGCGACCCTCAATCCCGTCACGGTGCGTATCGGCAGCCTGGAGCAGTATGCCGAATTGCGCACGCCGGACAGTTATTCGTCGTAAGCGCCACATGGCGCGTCAGGGCGCGGCTTGCGGCTTGGCGGCGACAGGCTCGGGTGGCGCGAAGACTGTCCCGCCGTTGTACGAGTAATACAACTGCATCTGGCTTTGCGCCAGCATGACATGGTGGGTACGCAAAAAATCGCGGCCCAGGATCATCTGGAATGGGACGCGGCCCAGAAACATATCGGTATCGTCCAGCACCCCGATGCGCGGGTGCTGAATGACTTCGTCACCGATCGCAAAGCTGGCGAAT
>Ga0247814_10002247_pt1 | contig 10742 bp, 7 predicted proteins | sample UWRJL179409R1_FD_179947 | JGI IMG/M metagenome (GOLD analysis project Ga0247814, IMG submission 179947) | Plant litter microbial communities from Arlington Agricultural Research Station in Wisconsin, United States - UWRJ-L179-409R-1 | ecosystem: Environmental > Terrestrial > Plant litter >... | reverse complement strand
GTTTGCTTCCGCTGCGGTGATCCCTGCGCTGAGAGCCTGGTCGAACCACACCGGGGCGAGACCGCTGCGCTCCCATGCCAGCCAGAGGAGTTCTTCAATGGTGCCGTTCTCCCCGGCGAGGGCGCGGAGCTCCGCGAGCGTGGTTGCCAGACGGTTGGCGTTGCGCCCGACGCGGTGATCTATGGTCGCAAACCGTCCCGGCGCGGACAGCCCCTCCACCACCAGTTCGTCGGCGCCCCGGTTCCCTCCGCCGGCCAGTTCTTCCGACCGAAGCGCGAGTCGCAACCGGCGCAGTGCAAGGCGATCCAGCCCACCGAAAGGTCCCACGAGGAGCTCAGCGGCCAGCTCTTTGTCGAGCGGAGTCCGCCCCGTGCCCACGTCCACGAGTGTCAGCAACGCACGAGCTGCCCGGTCATCGCGGAGCGCGGTCGCTCCGACGGAGCTCCGCGCCGGCACCTCGGCGAGCGCGAGAGCCCGCCGGATTCCAGCGATCTGGGCGCCGCTTCGCACCACAACGGCCATAGTGCTCCAGTTGTCGCCGTGCAGCAGGTGCTGTTCCCGCAGCTGCCGGGCGACGGCTGTCCACTGTCGGGCCGGTGTCACCGCGGAGAGCGTGACGACGGGGCGTTCCGAATCTCCGGCCCCGTCAACGTCCGTGCTCCCGGCAACCGCTGCACGTTGAGCACCAGCCGCTGCCGTTCCAATACGCTCGGTGACGGCAGCGGTGAACGACCGGAGCGCCGGACCCTGCCGGTGGGCGACGCCCAGCGTGAGCGTGCGCAGATTGGGCAGCGCAAAAACGGTGGACAGCCGGCCCAGTGCGTCGGGCTCTCCGCCCCGAAAGGCGTTGGCCGCGACGTCCGGATCGCCGAAGGCGACTATGGCCACGCCCCGTCGGGCCAGTGCCCGGAGAACCGCGAGCGTGGACTCCGTGGCTTCCTGCAGATCGTCGATGACGACCAGGCGCAGACGCTCCACGCGATCGCCGGGATTCTCGGAGGCGATCGCCGTCACCGCGTACTGGGCCAGCTCGGCAGAGTCGAGCTGGTCATCCCGGTAGTTGCCTATCACGTCGTGGTACTCGTCGATAAAGTCGGCCGCGGCCCGCCACTCGTCCCGCTCGTGAATCAGCCCGAGTTCCCGCATCCTGCCGGTCGAAACGCCAAACTCCGTGGCGCGCATCATCAGCTCACGTAGCTCGGTGCGGAAGCCTCTCAGCCTGCGCACGTCGGGGCCCAACGACTCCGGCCAGTCCGGTCCCGTTCCGTCGTCGGCGTGCCCGTCCAGCAGGGCGGCAATATCGCTGTCCTGCTCGCCGCCCGTCACCAGCCGCGGTGGGGCGACACCAGCCGAGCGCGCGGCAGCGCCAACAACCTCGAAAGCGAGTGAGTTGAGCGTGCGCGCAAGGGGACCATTTGTAGCGATCCCCAGGCGAAGCGCGAGTGAGTCTCGCAGCCGGGTCGCCGACGACCGCGACGGTGTGAGGGCAATCACCTCGTCGGGCGCGAACCCGAGGCGCAGCACGCGGTCGGCAACGAGCTCGATGAGCGTGGTCGTTTTGCCCGTTCCCGGCGCACCGATCACGGCTGCGGAGTCTTCCGGCAGGAGCGCCAGCACGGCACGCTGGCTCGCATCAAGCGACTCGGGACGCGAATATCCGCGCGGCGTACCCGCTCGCGCAAACCCCGAAATACTCACGCGCCCACGCTAGCCGAGGCCACCGACACGAACCCTGACCGGCACGCATTGCGCCGCAGGCGAACGAGGAGAATCCCTGTGGAGGAACTGTCGTAATCTTTAGCCGTGGACATTCGTATCGGTATTGCAAACAGCCCCCGTGAAATCAACTTCGAGACCTCGCAGTCACCTGCGGAAATCGAAAAGGTGATCGCCGACGCGCTCGCCTCTGACAGCAAGTTCTTCAAGCTGTCCGACGACAAGGGCAAGGTATACATCGTCCCGACCGTGTCGTTCTCCTACATTGAGATCGGTTCCGAAACCTCTCGCCGCGTTGGGTTCGTGGCGTAGCCATGGAGCTCCTCTTCGTCACCATCATCGCTGCTGGTTTCGGACTCGCTGTGCGCTACATTTTCGGCGGCCACAGCACCTACGGCGTCATCCTGCTTCCCGCGGTGGCCGTCGCCGTGACCGCCACCGTCTGGGTGGGTCTGGTCTGGCTCGGCTGGACGTTCGACGGAACCTGGATCTGGGTTGTCAGCCTCGCGGCGGGCACCATCGTTCCCATCATCATCGCGCTGACACTGCCCAAGTCACGTAAGGCTGCGGATGCTGCAATGCTCCAGAGCCTCGCTGGCGCCTAGCCGCTCCAGCGCCACTGCACAAAAAGACCGGCCATCGTGGCCGGTCTTTTTTGTCGTCTCTTCTGTGGGAAGCAACCTGGGTTATGCCGTCAGGCCCAGAGCGTCCATGCGGCGTGTGTGTGACGCGATCAACTCGGTGAAGACGGGCTCGATGCGCGCCTCATCGGACTGGTGGTTGTCAGATACGGCGAGCGCGGAACGCGCCACCAGCATCGTGTCTCCCACAAGGCGGCGACCCCACATCGCAAGGCGCGACGCCAGTCGCGGATTTGCGGCAATCGCTGCGGCCAGCTCGTTGGCGAGCAGCTTCTCGCCGCTTTCGAGTCGGAATACCGCTTTGACCCGCGAGGCGGTGTCCGTGGGGAGACCCGCGGACAGGCGCAGGAAGAAGTCATCGAGGAAGCCAGCGGTCACGTAGCAGCTCGCGAGCGACTCGTACCAGTCCGCACCGCGTGTGACGCGCTGAAACCGGTCGATCGCTGCGCGGTTGGGGTCCATCAGGGCTGACGCCGTCTTCCCGTGACGCTCGATCTCGGCGATAAGCCCGTTGTACTTGGCTAGGGAGAGGGCGGCCGCCCGGCTCACCGTGTCCTTGGCCTCTGTCGTTGGCGCCGCCGACACAGCCGCGCTGAGGTTTTCGAAGACCGTCAGCTGCAGGTATGCGGCCTGCCCGAGGTAGGTGTGTGTTTCCGGCGTCAGCTCCGCGAGGTCGACTCGGGTAGTTGCCATATCGTCCGCGCGACGTCCGAGGCGAGGCGCCTCAATGCGCGCGCCTTTGCGCCAGAACCAGTTCACCACGAGGCCAGCATATGCGCGTTGGGGCATTCAATGGGCGAAACCCCGCCGCGCGCGACCGCCTACCCGCCCGATTGACAGGGAGAACCGCTAAACTGTGCGCAATGCCCCCCATTCTGGCGGGGGCCCTACGCCCCAGGACAAAGCGGGCGTATCTCGAAGGCACCATTTCCTTCTTTACGCGAACAGGGCAACACAACTTTGAATTTCTCAGATCTTAATATCGACCAGGACATGGTCGACGCTCTTGCAACAAAGGGCATTCTCGAGCCGTTCCCGATCCAGGAGCAGACCATCCCCATGGGTCTGAACGGACAGGACATCATCGGGCAGGCGAAAACTGGTACCGGCAAGACCCTCGGATTCGGTCTGCCCCTGCTGCAGGAACTTGGTCTCAACCCCGAACCCGGCGTGCAGGCGCTGGTTGTGGTCCCGACCCGTGAACTGTGTGTGCAGGTCGCAGAAGACCTCACCCTCGCGGCATCGAACCGTGCGACAAAGGTAGTTGCCATCTACGGCGGCAAGGCGTACGAGGGACAGGTCGCAGACCTGAAGGACGGCGCACAGGTTGTCGTCGGAACACCTGGTCGACTTCTTGACCTCGCAAGCCAGCGCATGCTCAGCCTGAAGAACGTCAAGGTGATGGTGCTGGACGAGGCGGACAAGATGCTTGACCTCGGCTTCCTTGCCGATATCGAGAAGCTGTTCTCGCAGACCCCTCCCACCCGTCACACCATGCTCTTCTCGGCCACGATGCCCGGCCCGATCGTCGCCCTCGCGCGCCGGTTCATGAATAAGCCCATTCATATCCGGGCGACGGACCCCAACGAGGGCCTCACCCAGGCGAACATCAAGCACGTTGTCTACCGCGCGCACAGCCTGGACAAGGACGAGGTCATCTCGCGCATTCTCCAGGCAGAGGGCCGCGGCAAGACGGTGGTCTTCACCCGCACCAAGCGCGCTGCTGCCAAGCTCGTTGAGGAACTGAACGACCGCGGGTTCAACGCCGCCGCCGTCCACGGTGACCTTAACCAGGAGCAGCGTGAGCGCGCCATGGCCGCGTTCAAGGCTGGCAAGAAGGACATCCTCATCGCCACCGACGTTGCCGCACGCGGTATCGACGTGAACGACGTCACCCACGTGATCAACCACACGATCCCCGACGACCACGACACTTACCTGCACCGCGCCGGGCGCACCGGTCGCGCGGGCAAGACCGGCATCGCGGTCACCTTCGTCGACTGGGATGACATGCACAAGTGGTCGCTCATCAACAAGGCTCTCGAGATGGGTATCCCGGAGCCGATGGAAACGTACTCGTCATCGCCCCACCTGTTCACCGACCTCGACATTCCGGCCGGTTCAAAGGGACGTCTGCGTGCAAGCACGGCCGTTCCGAAGACCGTGGAGTCCGCGGGTCGTCCGCCCCGTGAGCGCCGCGATGGAGACTCGTCGTCCCGTCCGCCGCGCGAGCGTCGTGAGGGCGACCGCACGCGCACCCGCACGCACGGCGCGTCCAGTTCGGCGAGCGCGGAGTCCACACCCGTCGCCACCGGCACCGAGGCCCATGAGCAGAAGCTCGAGGGGGCAGGCACCCACGACGGCGCAGCACCCACGCGCCGACGCAACCGTCGCCGCCGCCCGTCCGGTGGAGCTCCGACTCCCCCGCCCGCGGCATAACGCGTCCGCAACTACCACTCACGCGAATGGCCCGGCAATAACATTGCCGGGCCATTCGTGTCTGTGCTTCACCTCCGCGGTGGGTCGATCAGCGACCGCGTCCCTCCCGCACGGGCAGCCGAGAGCCGAACTACTCTGCTCAATCGCGGAACGGCGCCACGACCCCGAATCGCCCAGCGCAGACGGATCCCAACAGCTTTCGTCGAGGCACGGGCGCGGTATTGCTACTTGGGGCTGGGCAGCGTCAGCGGCCCGACTGCCGCGCTGCTGACCGCGGTGGGGGTAAAGAAGGTTCGTGTTCCCGTGGTCGTGACCGTGATCTTCGCACCGGCATCGGCCGACTGCGTGGTGTACGTCTTCGCCGTTGCGCCACTGATTGCCACGCCGTTGCGGTACCACTGGAACGCGGTCTTCAGAGCGGCGGGTGACCACGCCTTGGGTGTTGCCGTGAGCACACCTCCCACGACCGATGAGCCGGTCACGGTAGGCACAACCGTCTTTGTGAACGCCTTGGTGACCTTGATCGTTGCGGCACTCATCTTGAGCACAGAGCTGGTGGTGGCGCGCTTGCCGGTGACGCGCACCGTGATGGTCTTGCCGTACAGCGTCGACGGGATCTTGTAGGTCGACTTCGTCGCCTTGGAGATGGCCTTGCCGCTCGCGTACCACTGGTAGAGGTACGAGGTCGCTGTGGGTGTCCACACCCCCGGGTTGGCCGTGAGGGTCTTTCCCACTCCAGCGACACCGGTAATGACCGGGGTGACGGTCGTCGTGAACTTCTGCGTGACTGCCTTGGTCTCCGCCGATTTCTTCGCGACGGTCGTGTAGCGCTCCTTCTCCCCGGTGACGGTGAAGCTGAGCGTTTTGCCGGCCTCCGCGGTGGTCGCGGTAAACGTCTTGCCGGTGGCTCCAGCAATGACCTTGCCGCTGGCCTTCCACTGGTACGTGAGATCCGCGCCCGTGGGTGCCCACGTGCCGACTGTTGCGGTGAGCGTGGCACCGACGGTTGCCGTTCCCTTGATGGTGGGCACGGGAGTTTTGGTGAAGGCGAGCCGCGGAAGGGTCTGCTTCGTTCCCGAGGCTGTTCCGTCGCTCAGCCATACCGAGCCGACATTCTTGGAATCCTGCGCGGTAACAATGACGCTGTCGCCAGCCGACCCGAGGGCGACCGTGCGAGCAACGTCGCTCGCGAAGCCAAAGTTCTTCACGAGGACGGTGCCTGCGCTGGTGCCATCCGAGGTCCAGAGGCCCCCGTCGGCCCAGAAGTACAGCTGGCCATTGACGTACACGGAGTCGAGTTCGCTCAGTTGCGCTGCTGCACCGAGGTTCTTGACGAGCACTGCTGACGCTGTCGCGCTGGAGACCGTGTACAGCAGGTTGTTCGTGCCATCCCAGGTGGTGAACCAGAGCTTGTTGCCACCAACGGTGACGCCGGTCAGCTCCCGCTTGGCAACGCTGCCGGGTGCCGTGGAACCGGCGACCGACCGCGAGAGCCCGTTGTAGGCGTCCGATCCGTCGGCCGGAACAATGCGGCCCGGGTAGTAGAGCGCACCATCGAAGGCGACGGGGGCGCTGCCGTAAGCGATGGCCGCGTTTGACACAACCTTGACGGTGCCAGCGGTGGTGGCGTCCGTGGCCCAGATGTCGCGCTGGCCGGAGTTGTTGTCGAGAACGTAAGCGACCTTCGAGCCGAAGGTGGTCAGGCCGCCCTCTCCGATATCGCCGGTGGCGGAGGAGATGGTGACGCCCTTTTTTGTGGTCGTGCCATCGGTCGTCCAGATCGCCTTGTCGGCTCCGGCGTTGACGACCATGTAGACCTTGCTGCCGGCGGCGGCGAGACCCGTCGGGAACGACCCGGGGAAGTCTTTGGGTGCGTCAGCGTCGGCCTGGATATCCGCGAGCACCTTTGTACCCTTGGCGGTTCCCGTGGTCACCCAGAGTTCGCGGCCCACCTTGGAGCTGGTGGCGGCGAAGTAGACGTTGCTGCCGAGCGCTGTCAGTCCGGTGGGGTTCGCGCCGAGCTTGGAGTCGGGGTCGACGACCGCGGTAAGGGCGATCGTGCCGGAGGCGGTGCCGTCCGTTGACCAGAGCTGCACACCCTTCGCGCCGTTGGCGACGAAGACCGTTTTGCTGCCGATGCTGGTGAACTGGGGATCGAGGTCCGCTCCTGTGCCGCGGAACGCGGAGTTCGCTCCCGCGTAGACGTCCTTCAGGTACTTCGTCCCGTCCGCGGTTCCGTCGGTCGTATACAGCTCGACGCCGCGGTACTTGATGGCGCCGGCGAAGTAGGAGGCAGCGCCACCGCTGGTCGGCGAGTGGTAGGAATCGTAGAGGGCGGCGGGCAGGGATGCACCCATCGCGGGGCTGACGGATGCGCCCAGAACGGCAACAGCGACAGCTGCTGACATCAGGGTGATTGACCTGCGGCGTGACATCGATCCTCGTTCCTCGGTAGGGGCACGCGGAACCTACTGAGCGCGCTCGAAGTCACGAACAGAATTGTCCCCCACCGTCAGAGTATGTGGCGATGACAAGTTCGGCAACGCACGATCAGATAACAGCCGCGCTTCCCTCAAACGGCACCGACCCCGTGCCGGCAGCGATGATGCGCTCGAGGGCTTCCGGCGTTGTGGAGTTTTCGGCCAGCTGGTTGGGCTTACCCACACCGTGGTAGTCGCTCGATCCGGTCACAACGAGGTCGTACTTGGCAGCCAGTTCCAGCAGCCACTTCTTGCCGTCTTCCGTGTTGTCACGGTGGTACACCTCGAGCCCAAACAACCCGGCGTCAACCAGCTCGGCGATGTACGCCTCGTCGATAACCCTGTACCGGCCATGTGTGGCCGGATGCGCGAGCACGGGCACACCGCCGGCAGCGGTGATCATCCGCGCACCCTCAAGGGGCGATGGCGCGTAGTACTTCTCGTAGTAGCCGCCCTGCCAGTGCAGGATGCTCTCGAAGGCCGCGCTGCGATTGGTGACGTACCCCCGCTTGACCAGAGCGTCGGCAATATGCGGGCGGCCAATGGTGCCGCCGTCGACGGATTCGGCCAGCACGTCCGCCCAGGTGATGTCGTAGTCCGCCGCGATCTTTTCGACAATGCGCTCGGCGCGATGCAGCCGGCCGTCCCGGATGCGGGCGGTTTCCTTAATAATGTTCGCGTCGGTGGGGTCAAACAGGTAGGCGAGCATGTGAACACTCGCCGGGCCGTAGTTGGTGCTCAGTTCCATCCCCGGGATCACCGTGATGCCGCTGCGCACAGCGGCCCCCTTGGCTTCCTGCCACCCCGCGGTGGAGTCGTGGTCCGTCAGCGCTATTGCCGACAGCCCGGCAGCCGCAGCCGCGCGCACCAGTTGAGTGGGAGTTTCCGTCCCGTCGGACACGCTGCTGTGAGTGTGTAGGTCGATGGCGCCGCGTGCAGACATCCTGCAATCGTATTGGCCTATGCTTCCTGAGCCATGATTCGTCGTATTCTCGCCGCGGCGCTCACCGTCTGCCTCGCTCTTGTTCTCCTGGTAGCCGCGTGGCCGCAGCTGTTCCGCCTGGAGTGGACCTTTGGGATCGCCCAGGTGGTTTCCCTGCGTGGCGCAGCTATCGCCATCGGGGCCATCTGCGCGCTGGTGCTGCTGGTGGTCGCCCTGTTGTCAGCCAGGGCACGCCGGTTCGCGGCATCCCTCACCCTGTTGTTTCTTGTTTTTTGTGCCGTCGGGTTGATGGTGTTGTCCACCCGCGGGTTTGGTGGCGGCGCGATGTCGGCGGCGACGGGTGACGTCGGCAAGCGCGACCTCACCGTGTTGTCGTGGAACACGCTCGGAGACGCCCCTGGCGCAAAGGCGATTGCCCGCCTGGCCCTGAAGTCGGGCGCAGATATCGTGACGCTGCCCGAGACGACGACCGCCACCGGTATCGAGGTCGCCCGGATTATGGGCGAGGCCGGGCACCCGATGTGGGCGTTCACCAACCACTTCGATGAGGTATCGAAATCGCGGTCGACCACGCTGCTGCTCAGCGCTGACCTCGGCACCTACAGCGTCGACCAGAGCAGGGGCAACACGTCGGTGCTGCCCACCGTTGTCGCGACGCCGGACGATGGGAAGGGCCCGATCATCGTGGCCACCCACCCCGTCGCGCCGATCACGGGCGAGATGGACCACTGGCGCAGCGACCTCACCTGGCTCTCCGGCATCTGCTCGGGCAAGAACGTCATCATGGCCGGTGACTTCAATTCGACGCTTGATCACCTCGGACGCCTGAAGGCGACAGGGGCAGCCGACTTCGGTTCGTGCTACGACGCTGCCCGTGCGGCCGGAACCGGGGCCGTCGGAACCTGGCCGACGAGCGTTCCACCGCTGCTCGGAACGCCGATCGACCACGTGATGACCACGAGCAACTGGCGCGTGCGCTCCATGCACGTGGTTGTTGACAGCGACAGCGCCGGGAGCGACCATCGCCCCATCGTGGCGACAATCACCCCGTCGCAGTGACGGACCCGGGTGCGACAATGGAGCATGGCTGAATCCAAAGCTCCCCGCGCCACGTCCAACCGTTCCACGACCCCGGTCTCCAATACCTTCAAGGAGTACATCTCCTCCGGCTGGGCCGAACGCGAGGAGGTGCTGCCGCAGCCGCGCGAGCAGGCCGCCTTCGCCGCTGCCCGCCGTGCGAAGATCTCCGCGCTGCACCCGGGAAAAACGCTGATCATCCCGGCGGGGGCCGCTAAGGTGCGGTCCAACGATACCGACTACGCCTACCGGGCGCACTCGGCGTTCGCGCACCTCACCGGCTGGGGCAGCGACGCCGTCACCGGCAGTGTCCTGGTGCTCGAACCCACCGTCGACGGCCACACCGCAACGCTGTACTTCCGTGAGGCCGCTGGCCGCAACTCGGACGAGTTCTACGCCAACTCCGACGTCGGAGAGTTCTGGACCGGCCCGCGCCCGTCCCTCGCGCACGTTGCCGCCGATCTTGGCCTCGAAACACGGGCCCTTCCGGCGTTTTCCGAGGTACTCGAACGCATCAGCGCCACCACCCTGCTCGTCCGCGAGGCCGACCGCGACATCACCGATTCGGTTGACGGGCGTCGCCTGCTTGCCGCCGACTCCGCCGCCATTGACGCCGAGTCCGTCGAGAGCGAGGGTGACGCTGCTCTCGCACGCGACCTGTCCGAGCTCCGGCTGGTGAAAGACAGCTACGAGATCGAACAGATGCGGGGCGCGGTGGATGCCACGGCGCAGGGTTTCAGCGACGTCATCGCCGACCTGCCCCAGATCATCGCCCACGACCGGGGTGAACGCCTCGTCGAGGGCACGTTCAACCGCCGTGCCCGCGCCGAGGGCAACGCCGTCGGGTACGACACGATCGCGGCCAGCGGACCCCACGCCTGCATCCTGCACTGGACCCGCAACGACGGCCCCGTTGTGCCGGGCGACCTGATCCTGATGGACGCGGGCATCGAGCTCGACAGCTACTACACGGCCGACATCACGCGCACCCTTCCGATCAGCGGCACCTTCACCGAGGTGCAGCGCCGGGTGTACGAGGCGGTCCGCGAGGCGGCAGATGCCGCGCTGGCCATCGTGCGTCCGGGAATTGTGTTTCGCGAGATCCACGCCGAGGCCATGCGGGTGATCGCTGAAAAGACCGCGGAGTGGGGCCTGCTGCCCGTCTCGGCGGCGGAATCACTTCAGCCGGAGCACCAGTACCACCGCCGCTATATGGTTCACGGCACCAGCCACCACCTCGGGCTTGACGTGCACGACTGCGCGGCGGCCCGTCGCGACCTCTACCTCGACGGCGTGCTCGAGGCCGGCATGGTGTTCACCATCGAGCCCGGCCTGTACTTCCAGCCCGATGACCTCACTGTGCCCGAGGAGTACCGCGGCATCGGCGTGCGCATCGAGGACGACATCCTCGTAACGAGCGATGGCGCCGAGAACCTGTCCATCGGG
>Ga0247814_10002246_pt1 | contig 10743 bp, 10 predicted proteins | sample UWRJL179409R1_FD_179947 | JGI IMG/M metagenome (GOLD analysis project Ga0247814, IMG submission 179947) | Plant litter microbial communities from Arlington Agricultural Research Station in Wisconsin, United States - UWRJ-L179-409R-1 | ecosystem: Environmental > Terrestrial > Plant litter >... | reverse complement strand
GCAATAGTGAAGAGAACTCCAAAGAAAAATATTGCCCCGCTACGCGCTTCCTGGATCGTTTAAACGAGGTAGCAGCGTCGCTAAGAAGCCGACCAGTGCCAAATTCTGTTTTTACACAGCCTGGGCCGAAAGCAGCCGGATGAATTGCTTACTCTACATGAAGACAGGCGAGTCGGATAGGTAACAAAGGCCGCATCACATGCCAATGTCCGTCGCCGTGGAGTGTGCCCAACTCTGGCGACACCCCCACCATTGGTGGGAGACCCTATCCTCGTTTAAACGATGATGCGATGCTCCACAGCGTGTGGGAGACCACCTCAATCTGAGGCAGTGCCCAAACTGACGGCCCGAAAACCTGGGGCGTCTACCTGCTGACTTTTCAGCCGGTCGCCACTGACCGGAAATTTTCCGGTTCGCTGTCTGCAGTGAAATCCAGATTCACGAATACCCGCGCCAGTTTCACGACCTGCCCGTAAAACCTCCAGCCACCAGCGGTGGACGGACGGTCGATGGCTAGATCTTCAGCTCAGCGCCAAATGGGTGCCAAAACCCCCTTTGGCGCATCTGGATCTCAAATCCGACAGGGCCGAGCCGCCGCCGGCGGATGGGATGTCCACTGGGCTGAATTTTCAGCCGTGAGATACGCTGACTTCTCAGCCCATCCCTAAATACGGGATTGCCCCGTATTTGGCCACACCCCCATGCAGGGTGCGATTTCAAATCCAACCCTTGGTAATCACCTAAATTCTCAGGTCAGCAGAGTGATGCACTGCGGGGTGCATCGTCCGGGCAAAGGGTCGCATTTCAAACGCGACCCTTGGAGCCGGCGCCGCAAATCGTGGAGCCCCCCCCGTTTCGAGGTTCTCGGTGATGCCCTGAAATTTCAGGAGATTGCAATTTTGTGAGTAGCTTTAAACGACTTGCAAACTGTGCGCCACCGAAAGTGGCGGGCAAAAGAGGCGCCGCGAGATGTGTCCAGTTTTGGACGCATCTATTGCCAGGCCGCGCGCCGTGGAAGTATCCCTGAGATGGGGTGCGGCCGGTGCGCCCCATGCGCGGCGTCGTTCGGAGGGTACCCGCTGCACCGGGCTCCAGGATAGATGCCTTGGTTTTTCAATTCGTCTCATGGCATCGCTACCTGCTACCCCATCCACAAAGTGTGGGCCGCCGAGATGTTCCGCCATTGGCGGATGTCATCGGGCTTGAAAACCTTGTAAAACCTTGTGTTAGCGGGACTTGGTAAAACTTAACATCGTCGTTCAGCACAGCTTGTGAGCCCCGCCGCATAGGGTAAGCTGAACCAATGACAAGGAGGCAACTATGTATCGAGGAAAAATGAAGGTGTGGCGATTCGAACTGACGAATGCCGCTGATGGCTGGGCATGCCATGTGATCTGCGTCGAACGCGAGGAGCAGGGGGTGATGGTGCGCACCTGGTCGACCGAGGGCCAGCGCTTGGAGGTTGTGAAAGACGGCGACTATGAGCATTTGGTACTGCCTGGCACGAAGACCCTTTTCGCCTTGCCGATCCTGGACGAGGAGGGCGGTTACACGGCGCCGTGACCCTGTTCATAAACCTCCGTATCTGAACACCCCCGAAGACCCGCTATGCGCACTGTTCATAAAATATTCCTTTTACTTTTGAACATGTTCAATTGTAGAATGGACGTTATTGGACATCGCTGGACACTAACGGACACTAAGGGAGAGCAGAATGGCAATTTTTGGATACGGCCGGGTCAGCACGAAAGAGCAGCAAAGCGAGAACCAGCGCCTCGAGCTGGAGCGTGCCGGCTACGACGTGGCCTACTGGTTCGCTGACGAAGGCGTGAGCGGCAAGGTTCCGGCGCTGCAGCGGGCGCAGTTCCGCATCCTGCTCGACAAGATGCGCGAAGGCGAAACCCTGGTAGTGTCCAAGCTCGACCGATTGGGTCGCGATGCGCAGGACATCGGCGCCACGATCAAGATGCTCGGCGCGCGCCGCATCGAGGTCATCGTCCTGCAGCTGGGTAAGCTCGACCTGACGTCGTCGGCCGGCAAGCTCATGTTGACCATGCTGGCGGCAATGGCCGAGATGGAGCGTGATCTGCTGGTGGAGCGCACTCAGTCCGGCCTGGCCCGGGCGAAGGCGGAGGGTAAGACGCTGGGCCGCCCGACCAGCACCACCGTCGACCAGCGCGACATGATGATGAAAAGCCACCAGGCCGGCGAATCAATCAGCGCTCTGGCGCGCGCCCACAACATTTCCCGCGCCAGCGTGATGCGCATCGTCAAGCCAGCCTTAGCGTAATCCCCTCTGGTCGCCTGGTCCACAGACTGCCGGTGGATACCACTTTCCGTGCGTACCGTGCTGCGTACTGCGTACCGGCACAACATTGCGCCCGTCACTAGGGCAAGTGTGGCGCGGCCGCCCGGCCACGCTGACGCTTGGTTATCAGCGCCACCTTCGCCATTGCCTGCGCCAACTCATCCTGGGCCTGCTGCAGTCGCTGGGCGCGGCCAACATCTCCTCCCTGGTCAGCATTCCTCGAAACCTTCGCTTTGCCGCCGGCACTCCGCGGTCCGGTCGACGCGAGCCACGGCTGCCAGGCAGCAATCAGCGCCGCTTGCCTGGCCCGCGCTTCGGTTGTCCATCTCGGCATCGTGCATCCTTTCTGAATAGTTTGTTTTGCCGTCATTGCGAACCAAAGTGCGCACTTATGTTGCGGTATTTTGCGTCGGTATTCCGGCGCAGTTCGGCTTTATCGCCTCGGTGCAGTCTTCTCAAAAATCAGTAGACCCGCATGGATACTGGCTTTCAGGCGATCCTGCTGTTCGCATTGGGCATTTTTCGTGCGGCGTTATTGCGACGCATTCGGCGTTTTCCTGCGAACTAATTTTCTGCTGCGAACTATGGTGCGCACCTTCGTCCATCCTCCGTTGGAGGTTCGACCACCGCGTTTGATCACAGACTCCGCCGACCGAATATTTCCTTTACGGAGCCAAGCACCTGCGTCGGAGTGTCGAAGCACGCCAGCGCAATGAGAATGTGCAGTTTTACGGCGGCCGGGAAGCTGGCCATCGATCAAATCCGTCAAGGTCCTGTCAAGGTAGGTAAAGCAAATTGGGGGGCGGCAAAGGCCTTGCGTGATGCGCAGCACCTTTGCAAACTGTCAACACATCGTCATGCGCGTGCCGCCCGGAATGCATCGAGCCAGGCATTGCCCCCGGCATCGAGCGCTGCCTCGACCACCTCCGGCGCCAGCTCCCAGGTGGTGGCCCATCCCGTTCCAGTCGCGTAGTCGGTGCGCACCATCGGCCAGCGGTATTTGCGCGCCAGCGAGCGCATGACGACCTGCAGGCCGATGGCGCCTGGCGGGAACATGCCTTCCGTGTCGAACTCACCGGGCGATAGCAGCGTGGCCAGCACCGCCGCCCGGCAGGTGCCCAGGCCCTTGGGGAACCGCGGCAGCCGCGGCGCCGGCGGGCGGGGCTTGAGCTGATCCTCGGTCATCAGCCGGCCTCGCTCATCATCTGGGCCTTCCACGCTGCAGCAGAAAGCGCCCCGGCTGCGCCGCTCGTAACGGCTTGCGCATTGTTCGCCGCAGCCGTCAACGTGGCCTGAGCAAGTACCGATGTTTGCTCTTTTACGGCGGAAAGCAAAGCTGCGTTCCCCGCCTTCAGATCGGCATTGTCGGCTTTGAGGTCGGCGTTGTCCGCGCGCAGTCCTTTGATTTCCTCGACCAGGGGCGCCATGTTGGGCGTGCCCACCTCGCTCCAGTTCATCACTGGCACTGGCATCGTCACCGGCTGCCCGGGCCCTGTCAGCGCTGCCTCGATTTTTCCGGCAGTAGTGTTCAGGGACGACAGTAGGTTCGTTTGCTGGTCGAGCGCAGCCAGTTGCGCTTGCGCATCCGTCATCTGCTTGCCTGCGATAGCGTCCAGCGCCGCCAGGTCGGATTGCACCTTGGCGAAGTTGGCGACGTATGCCGAGCTGCTGGCGTTGACGATCTGGTCGGCCGCGAGAAATGCCGTGGCTGCGGCGCTGATTCCTGCGCGCGCAGTCTCGTCGCCGGCATTGGCTTTTTCCAGCATGGCTTCGTACTGACGCTTCGCCTCGGCGTCCTTCTGCATTGCCGTCATGGGCGACAGGCTGCCCAGCAACTGTGCATTGCTGAAGGACTGGATGCTCTTGCGGAACGTGTCCAGGCTGCTGACAGACGTTTTAAGGGTAGCCGACATATCGGCTGCGGCCTGGAGTTGCGTGATCGAGTCGAAGAGCGCCAAGTTGCTCGCCTCGATGCCGGCCCGCTCTTTGGCGCGCAGTTGCGCCGACGTCATGGTCAGCTGGTCATACTGCTTCTGCAGGTCCGCCCGCTCGTCAGCAATCTCTTGCTCCGACTTCGTCAAGTCTTCGGCAGCAGCATGCGTCTTAGCAAACACCTCTTGCAGCGCCATCAGTGAAGCATAGGTTTTCTGCGCAGCCGGGTCGGCCAGGTTCAGGCCCATCACCACGTTTTTAAAGTCGTCGCGCGTCTGCACGCCGGCCAGGCCCATGGCAGACAGCTGCTCGGCGACGTATTTCGACACCGGCGCCAGTTGCTCGGCTTGCGACAGGAAGTTGTCGGCGAAGCCCTTGGTCTGGCTCGCCAGCTCGTCGATGCCACCGGCCAGGGCGATCAGGTTCTCGCGCGCAGGCACTCTGCCCATGCCGACAGCGCCGAACGTCTTGCCGATGCCCATCAGGATGCCGTCGACGTTGGCGTAGTCGGTTGCGATGCGGACGACCGTTTCGGCATAGCCTTCGCCGACCTTGCGGAACCGGTCCAGGCCAGGCACGGCCGCGGCCGCCATCTCGTCCATCGTCTTCGAGATCACACCGTTGATGGCTGCAGTGAGTTCGTCGCCCTTCAGGTCTTTCAGCGAGATTTTCGTCGTGCTGATGACAAGTCGGTCAAGTGCAGAGCCTACTTGGTCAGCGCCGATGCCCAGCCCGCCGGCCGCCACCTTCAGCGCGCCTTCTAAGTCCGTGAAGATCAGGCCGAACTGCGACGACAGGCCATCATCAAGCCCGGCCGTCTGTACGGAATTGCTCGTCTTTTTCGACAGACCGAACCAACTGGACTTGGTCGTATCGACGCTGGCGTACTGCTGGAAGCCCTTGCCGCTTTGTAGGTCTGCCACGCTGCCGCCAAGTTGCAGGCCGCTGTCAACGATGTTCTGCGTGGTCTTGCCCCACAGTGATGCGAGCTTGTTCCCCAGCCAGGCGCCGCCGATGCCAAGCAAAACGCCGCCGACAATGGTGCCCACTGCAGATGCGGTACTACTGGCGCCGGCGAGCGTGCCAGTCTGGATATTGAGGTTGCTGCCGTCGGTCACGCCGGTGGCGCCCACAACCAAATTGGCCAGGCCCGACATGGATGCGTCGATGCTCTTGAGCGCGGACAGCATGCCGGCCGTGTAGTTCAGCTCGATGTTGGAGTTCGCTGCCGACAGCGCGATCGAGCGCGCGATCGAATCGGACTTGGCGGTGCTGTCACCGAACACGGAGCCGGTGCCCTGCACTTTCTGGACTTCTTCGGCCGTCTGGCCACCGCCAGAGCCTCCGCCGCTCGACACGGCCACGCCGAAGCCAGCGACCACCGCGGTCATTGCAGCGACGCCGGCAAAGCCGCCCCAGCCGGATTGCGCGAAGAACTCGGCAGCGGCCGACGCCATCTTCGGGCCGATCGATGCCAGGTTCATTGCCAGCTCTGCGGCGTGCAGCGCCTTGGACGCGGCGCCGACGATCGCGTAGCCCTTAGAGCCATGGTCGAAGAAGCTCTGCGCCGCGTCGGTGATCGCTGCGTAGCTGCCCACCTGAACAATTGCGCTCTGGCGGCTCAGCTCTTTGTTGGCATCAAGGTATTCCTCTTCTGTTTTCTGGCCGTTCAGATAGGCCGTGGCGGCGTTGCCGCGCTGCTTCTCGATTTGCGCTGCCTTCACGCCGTACTTTTCGAGTTGCTGGATCATTTTCGACATTGCGTTGCCAGCACCCTCGAAGCCATCGCGCAGCGAATCGCCGAACGCATGAGCTTTCGCCGGGTCCAGGAACTTATCGAGATCCTGCGCGGCTTTCGTCCCAACTTCTAGGTCCGCGCCGGCGCCCAGCAGCACGGCCAGCTCGTTGCGTTTAGCGATCTCACGGTTCAGGTACGCCAGGCGCGACGCGTAAATGTCGCGGTACTGGCCGGCGAGGACAGTGTTTGCGCCTTGCTCATCCAGCAGACCTTGGATTGTGCTCGCCTCAATCTCCATCGACTGCGTAGCTGCGACTTCTTTTGCCTGGCGCGCCAACTCGATCTGCTCCTTGCTTTTGCCGATTTCGACATTGTGCTCACGCTGCTTGGCGATGGCGGTATCGAGGCTCTTGAGGTCGACGTCGCCGGCTGCGGTCACGGCTTTGGCGTAGTCGTCGAATTGCTTCTTCTTTGCGACGTCGGCACCGAGCGAGTCCTCATCGTTGGTAGCCTTCATGCTCTCGACAAACTTCTTGTGCTGGCGGATCAGCTCGTCGTATTTGTTCCGGTTCGACGCGATCTCTTCAGCATTTTTTGGCTTGTAGCTCTGGACAATGGAAGCCTCTTTGGCGAACGAGATCGCCTCTGCCGCCATGTACTCGGCACGCTTGTTCGCACGCCCCTCGTAATACTCCTTGTCCGACATGCCAAGTCCGGCATGCGACTTGTCGAGCAGTTTCAGGGCCGAATCGTAGATTGCCTTCTGCCGTTCGAGATTGGCCTGCTCGCGCGCGAGTGCACCCTGTTGCAGCGCGGCGCGGTCGTCGCTTCCTTTGACCTCGGCGGTGTGTGCTTTCGTGATTGCGGCAATGTGGTCTGAAATTGCCTTGTCTGTAACGAGGGGACTATCGGGGTTGGCAGCTTTCACCTTTGCAATGTTCTCGTTATAGGCGGCCAGTGCAATTTGCAGTTCGCCCATTCCTCTCTTTTGTAGCTTGGCGTCTTCCATGGCGATGCTGGCCGCTGCGTGCGCGCCAGCCGACTGCGTGCGTGCTTTCTCGGCCTGAGCTTCAGCGGTCTTGTTTGCGGCGTTCAGCGCGTCCTGCGCCTTTTTCAGATTGTTGACGATCTCCAGCCGCTCTTTGGCACCCTGATCATCCAGCTTAGTCGGGCCGGCCCATTTATTCATGAACGAAGTGGTGCTGTCGAACTTGGCCAGCTGAGCGCTGTACTTTGCGATGTCGGTCGTGGGCGTTTCCTTCTTCCCCCATTCGCCCATCCTGTCGATCGCGCCACCGATTGACTCTTTGATGCCATTCCAGCCCCGCGCAACGCGGCCTAGGTTATGCAGGATCTCCTCGGCACGATCCTTCGTAACGCGCGCAAATTCGGCGGTGGCCAGAGCGGATGCGCCCTTCGCGTCGCCTTCTTTTTCCAGGGCACGGATCTGCTCGTAGACCGATTCGGTCAAAAAGTGATATTGGTCGTCCAGTTTGATCGTGGCGCGCGAGATCATCTCCGTTGCGCGCATGGTGCTGCCCTGGCTCTGGACGGCCAGCGATTCGAAGTCCTTGATGATGGATTTAATCGACTGGCCGGTGGCATGCTCCCATGCAACAGTCGCCTCCGTGATGTAGCCGATCTGGTCGCCGGTGAATTTGCCGCTGCCGGCCAATTCGGTTGCGACCTTCTTCGCCTCACCGATACTGCCCCCGGCCTCGACTGCGGCGTGCGCCAGGCCATTGAGGGAGTCGGCAGTCAGGCCGGCGTAGTTGCCGGTCATCACCAGCGCATCGTTCATGTGCTTCTGGTCCAGCGCGCCCTTGATGGCGGCGTAACCCATCACGCCAAGTGAGGCAACGACACCCAGGACCGTGAGGCCGAAGGCGCTGAACAGAAGGCCGGCTGCGCCAGTTTGCTCGCCCAGAACCATCATCGAACCACCGAATTTCTGGTAGTTGCCTTGGCTGAGTTCGTGCGCCAGGACCAGCAACTCGCGGCGCGCGCCGACAGTCTGGAAATTCAAACTTTCCATGTGTTTGCCGGCGCCGGCCGCGCCCGCGCCCGCCTCGTTGAGCTTGGAAATTAACGGGGCGGCGGCATCCGAGACGCCGAGCTGGGCAGCGCGGTACTCACGCAGTTGCGCAGTGTTCATGCCAAGCGTTGCGATTTGGTCCTGCAATCCCTTGATGAAACGCTCACCGGCCTTTGTCGCTTGATCTTCGGCGGCCGCGGCGTCTTTCGCAGCTCGTTCATCGCGGTGCATTGCGTCGATCTTCATGCCCAGCGCCGCAGCCGTTAGCTGTGTGGTGCTCGATAGACCGAGCATCGCAGCCTTGTAGCGCTCAATCTCACCTCTATTGAGGCCGAACAGGTCAATTTCTTGCTGCAGCTTTCCCAGGAACCGCTGACTGGCCTCGCTGGCTGCGGCAGATGCTTCCGCCTGCGTGCGCATGATTTTGCTGGTGTCGGACATTTGGCCATTCAGGGCGCCAAGCTTCTGCTCGACGCCTTGACTTGACGTCCCCAGCGCATCCAGCGCGCGCGTGCCTTCGACTACCTGGCGGGTATCAACTTCGATGCCAATCGTTGCGATGTCTACGCCGGCGCCCATTACGCACGCTCCATGGCCAGCACCGGCTCTTTGCACGACTCGATGAACTGTCGAACGTCGACCGGATCGTAGCGAAGCGAGCGACCGATACGGATGCTTTTCAAGGGGAGAGCGTGGACGGTAGCAGGGGCGACGTCGAGCATCGTCCCAACTTCCGCGATGCGCATCAGCACACCGGTGGCCATCTTTTTAGAGGCGCATGCAGCAATATCAGGGAGGTTTTTCATAGGGTCAGATGGGATTTTGGACATCCCATTGGAACCCGGTTATGTCCCCATTTTTCTACGAATTTGGGACAATCAATGCAGCTTCGATGGTTCGATAGGCCTCAGTTTTCGACACTCCGAACCTGGCCATCAACCTGTCACGGATCGTCGGCCGCGACACCCTCAACGCCAGCAGGTCTCGCGCAAAGGCTATCCGATCATCCCGCAGGGACCAGGCCGCTCCATGGATCGAGCAGATGCGCCCGATCGCCTTGCGAAAGTCTGCCTTTGCATTTTCATCAACCGGCAGCGATTCGATCGCGGCGATGATTTCGTGGGCGAGGTCGCGCTTCACGGTCGACGCGTTGTCAGCAAAAGGTGGCGCGCAGCGCGATGTCGCGCATGGTGTCCTGAGGGACCTTGGCGCAGGCCTCGTTCGCCATCATCGTGAGTCGGGGTGTGACGTCTCCGCGAACCAATGCGGCGCTGAGCTGCGCGATGCGGGCGTACCCGGCGCGCCGCGCTGCAGCGAGAATTTCCTGCATCGTCGTCTTGGCGTTTTCCACGTGCGCCGGGGTCTTCTCATGCTTCAGCCGATAGAACGTGTGAGCGGCCAGCACCAGGAGGCCAGCTGGCGACATGCTGTAGTCGCTGGCTGATTTAACTTCGAACATGTCGGGGTATTGTTTCATCGGTCGGTCCTTAAATGAATTTGGTACGTCGCTACTGCTGCACGGCGGCGCTGGATTGCCAGAGGCAGCAGGGGAGTCGATCAGGTCGAATTACGGCAGTTCGGGGAACCGCTTCGACAGGTATTCCACGCGTTCGGCGCGCGTATCACCCATTTTGCCAAGTGACTTTTGCGGAGCGCCAGCACCAGTCCGTTGCGGCTTGCTGCCCATGTCGGCCGCCGGACGAAGGATCTTTTCTTTCTCGGGGTACTGACTGACCAGCCGTTCCATGGCTTCATCGAACGTGGCCGCTTCGCCAGGGCGTGTGTACGAGTACAGCATCATGCCGTTGGAGTCGTGCGCGACGAACTTTCCGTCCTCCACCTTAAATGCTGGCCCGAATGCCGCCAGGGCGACGTCGACGGGGACGGTGAGGCGCTCGGTGACGAACTTGGATGTTTCGAAGTGGCGGCGGTTCAGGGCTGCCATGGTGCCGGCGGCATCGAATGCAATTTCGGAGCCGTCGCCTTGTATGTACACTGGTTTTCCGTTCTGGACAAAGGCATGCCCGTCAGGGGTGAGTTTCAATTTCATGTGGAACCTTTCGTGTGTGGGATGGTGGTGTTACTGCAGTGACCGATGTTTTGGCCGGTTGAAAATTTCATCGACTACTTCGGCGCCGACTACAACGCATGCAGCGTCGAGCCAGTCGAAAAAAGCGAAAGCCGCTTGCGCCGTGCACGCTGGCGCACTAAACGGCGGATGGCCACCTGCCCGCGCCAGGTCGAGAACCTCCTCGGCAATTTCGGCTGCCCTGGACTCGATGCCGGGGCAGATGTTGGGCAATCTTCCACTTCCGATAACGACGTATTGCCGGAGGAGGTCGCCGCGCGATGTCAGGGGTGGAGTGCTTGGGTCGCCGTGCAGGTAATTTTTCGTGCTCATGGGTTTTCGTCCTTGTGTAGGTTGGAAAGCTCGTCGCACCAGTCAGTGTCGACGCCGGATGGAATGTGAATCTCAACGGCGAACCCCGCGCGCACCAGGCGCCGGGCCAGCGCGTAGGCCGCGGATTGGCCGGTAAAGCTGCTGTCGTTGTCGCCGGCCACCAGCACCCGCTCAACGCCGGGCGGTGGCATCCATGACTCCAGCAGTGCCGCGTTGGTTGCCGCCCAGACTGGTGTGTCGAATCGCTCAGACGCCGCCAGTGCCGTTTCGATGCCCTCGGCAATACCGAGTGAAGGGCGCACGTCCGAAAGCCTCACAGCGGCCGAATT
>Ga0247814_10002245_pt1 | contig 10747 bp, 7 predicted proteins | sample UWRJL179409R1_FD_179947 | JGI IMG/M metagenome (GOLD analysis project Ga0247814, IMG submission 179947) | Plant litter microbial communities from Arlington Agricultural Research Station in Wisconsin, United States - UWRJ-L179-409R-1 | ecosystem: Environmental > Terrestrial > Plant litter >... | reverse complement strand
GCAACGACGTCGAAGTCGGTGGCGTGACGGCCTATTCGACGCTGGGCTGGTTCAACGACCCGTTGATTTCGACCTTCATCAATTACCCCGACGCCGAGCTGGCGCGCCTGATCTTCCACGAACTGGCGCACCAGGTGGTGTACGTGGCCGGCGACTCGCAGTTCAACGAATCGTTTGCCAGCGCCGTCGAAGAAGCCGGCGTGGAACGCTGGCTGGCCCGCTTCGGCAACGACGCCATGCGCGCCGGCTATGCCCGCTACCTCGACCGCAAGCGCGATTTCCTGGCGCTGCTGCTGCGCATTCGCGGCGAACTGGACGCCAATTACAAGTCGGATGCGCCGGTGGCGGAAAAACGCGCCGTCAAAGCGCGCCTGTTCCAGCAGCTGAAAGACGAATACCAGGTCCTGAAAACCAGCTGGGGCGGCTATGCCGGCTACGACAAATTCTTTGCCGAGCCGCTGTCGAACGCGCACCTGGCGTCGGTGGCGACCTATAACGATTTCGTGCCGGCGTTTCGCCAGCTGCTCAGGAAAGATGCCGGCCTGCCGCGCTTTTATGCCGACGTGCGCGCCCTTGCGGCGCTCGACCGCGATGCGCGCCACGCGCAGCTCAAACGGCTGGCCGCCACCGAGCGGGCCAGCGTCACCGCATCGGCTGCGCTACCTCAGCCTTAGAGGGAAGTGTCAAATCGCGCCAAAAGCGCTTGCGTCCCGGCGTCCTGACCGATAGCATCACAAGAGGCGATGAACCAGGCACGACGATGCCGCACGCCGGCGCCACTCATCATCCAGGCGCGCCCGTATTTCAATCATAAATACAACGATAAATTCGAGACAGAGGCAAACGATGGACAAAATATGGCTGGATTCCTACCCTCCTGGTGTCCCTGCGGAGATCGACCCCGACCAGTACGGGTCGCTCGTCGCGCTGCTTGAAGCGAGCTTCGCCAAGTACGCGGACCGCAATGCCTTTGTTTGCATGGACAAGTTCATCACCTACGCTGAACTCGACCTGTACTCGAAACGCCTGGCCGCCTGGCTGCAAAGCCGCGGCCTGCAAAAGGGCGCGCGCGTGGCGCTGATGATGCCCAACGTCCTGCAGTACCCGATCGCCATTGCCGCGGTGCTGCGCGCCGGGTACGCGGTGGTCAACGTGAACCCCCTCTACACGCCGCGCGAACTGGAGCACCAGCTCAAGGATTCGGGCAGCGAAGCGATTATCGTGCTGGAGAACTTCGCCCACACGCTCGAGCAGGTACTGGCCAACACCCCGGTGCGCCACGTACTCGTGGCCAGCATGGGCGAGATGCTCGGCGCCAAAGGGATCGTCGTCAATTTCGTCGTGCGCAGCGTGAAAAAAATGGTGCCCGACTTTTCGCTGCCGAACATGGTGCGCTTCAAGGACGCGCTGGCGCAAGGCGCGCGCATGCCGTTCACCCCGCCCCGCGTGGAAACCACCGACGTCGCCTTTTTGCAGTACACCGGCGGCACCACGGGCGTTTCGAAAGGCGCCACGCTCACACACCGCAACGTGATCGCCAACGTGCTGCAAAGCGAAGCCTGGTCGCAACCGGCCCTGGCGCGCCCGCCCGTCGTCGAACAGGTCACCATCGTCTGCGCGCTGCCGCTGTATCACATCTTCGCGCTCACTTGCTGCGCCATGTGGGGCATGCGTGTCGGCGCCCTCAACCTCCTGATCCCGAACCCGCGCGACATCCCGGGCTTCATCAAGGAGCTGGCCAAGTACCCGTTCAACATGCTGCCGGCCGTGAACACGCTGTACAACGCGCTGGCCAACCATCCCGATTTCGCCAGCCTCGACTTTTCAGGCCTGAAAATCTCGAACGGCGGCGGCATGGCGGTGCAGCAGGCCGTCAACGACCGCTGGAAGCAGCTCACCGGCACGTCCATCATCGAAGGCTATGGCCTGTCCGAGACGGCCCCGGTGGCCACCTGCAACCGCGCCGACCAGGCCGATTTTACGGGCACCATCGGCCTGCCGGTGCCGTCCACCGACGTCGCCATCCTGGACGACGACGGGGTCCCGGTCGCGCTGGGCGAGCGGGGCGAAATCGCCATCCGCGGCCCGCAGGTCATGGCCGGCTACTGGAACCGCCCCGACGAAACGGCCAAGGTCATGACGGCCGACGGCTTCTTCAAATCGGGCGACATCGGCGTCATGGACGCGCGCGGCAATGTGACCATCGTCGACCGCAAGAAGGACATGATCCTGGTGTCCGGCTTTAACGTCTATCCGAACGAACTGGAAGCCGTGATTTCCGCGCACCCGGGCGTGCTCGAATGCGCCGTGATCGGCGTGCCGGACCTGAACTCGGGCGAAGCCGTCAAGGTGTTCATCGTGCGGCGCGATCCTGCGCTGACGGCCGATATGGTGATGGCGTTCTGCAAGGAGCAGTTCACCGGCTACAAGAAACCGAAGTACATCGAGTTCCGCGACGAGCTGCCGAAAACGAACGTGGGCAAGATCCTGCGCCGTGTTTTGCGCGACGAGAAACAAGCTGCGTAGACTGCCTTGCGAGCAGTCCGCATGAGCCGCCCGCGATCCGGGCGGCTTTGCATTTAATAGAACGAATAAGAGAGATGAGGGATTGATGGACAAGTTTTGGCTGAAGTCGTACCAGGAAGGCGTACCCGCGGAGATCGACTGGACCCAGTATCGCTCGCTCACCCACCTGCTGGAAGAAGCGTTTCGCAAGTACGCCGGCCGCAAGGCCTATGCCTGCATGGATGCGTCGATCACCTACGCCGATTTGGACCGCCTGTCGCAGCAGATGGGCGCCTGGCTGCAAAGCCGCGGCATGGAGAAGGGTGCGCGCGTCGCCATCATGCTGCCCAACGTGCTGCAGTATCCGGTCGCCATGGCGGCCGTGCTGCGCGCCGGTTACGTGATCGTCAACGTCAATCCGCTGTACACGCCGCGCGAACTGCAGCACCAGCTGGTCGACTCGGGCGCGCAGGCCATCATCGTGCTGGAAAACTTTGCCAACACGGTGCAGGAAGTCGTCGCCAACACCGGCGTCAAGCACGTCATCGTCGCCACCATGGGCGACATGCTCGGCACGATCAAGGGCGCCATCGTCAACCTGGTGGTGCGCAAGGTGAAAAAGCTGGTGCCGGCGTTCTCCTTGCCCGGTTCAATCAGTTACAAGCGCATGCTGGCCGAAGGCGCGCGCATGACGCTAACCCCCGTCAAGCTCGGGCACGACGACATCGCCTTTTTGCAGTACACGGGCGGCACCACGGGCGTGTCGAAAGGCGCCATCCTGCTGCACCGGAACGTCATTGCCAACGTGCTGCAGAACGAAGCCTGGCTGATGCCGACGCTGTCGAAACAGCCGGCCGGCGAGCAGCTGCAGTTCATCTGCGCGCTGCCGCTGTATCACATCTATGCGCTGACGGTCAGCGCGCTGATGGGCACGCGCCTGGGCGGCATGAACGTCCTGATCCCGAACCCGCGCGACATGGCCGGTTTTGTAAAGGAACTGGGCAAGTACCGCATCAATATCTTCCCGGCCGTGAACACGCTGTACAACGGGCTGCTGAACAATCCTGAATTTTCCAAGCTCGATTTTTCCAGCTACCTGGTCTGCAACGGCGGCGGCATGTCGGTGCAAAAGTCGGTGGCTGACAAGTGGCTCAAGCTCACGGGCACGCCGATCGTGGAAGGCTACGGCTTGTCCGAGACGTCGCCGGTGGTCACCGCGAACCGCTGCGACATCACGGAATTTACCGGCACCATCGGCCTGCCGCTGCCATCGACCGAGATCGGCATTTTCGACGATGACGGCAAGGCGCTGCCACTCGGTGCGAGCGGCGAAATCGGTGTGCGCGGCCCGCAGGTCATGGCCGGCTACTGGTTGCGCGACGATGAAACGGCCAAGTCGATGACGGAAGACGGTTTCTTCAAAACCGGCGACATCGGCATCATGGACGAACGCGGTTACACGCGCATCGTCGACCGCAAGAAGGACATGATCATCGTCTCCGGTTTCAATGTGTACCCGAACGAAGTCGAAGGCGTGGTGGCGTCGCACCCGGGCGTGCTGGAATGCGCCGTGGTCGGCATCCCGGATGCGCACTCGGGCGAAGCAGTCAAATTGTTCGTGGTGCGCAAAGACCCGAACCTGTCCGGCGAAGACATGATGGCCTGGTGCAAGGAAGAACTGACCGGCTACAAGCGCCCGCGCTTTATCGAGTTTCGCGATACGCTGCCAAAGACGAACGTCGGTAAAATCCTGCGCCGCGAACTGCGCGACGAAAAGAAGCCGGCGGCGAAAACAGTATAAATCGTTTAGCCGGTTCGCTCGACTTTCGCGCGGCCCGCAGCGACGCGAAACGTGGCCAGTGCGGCCACGTTTGTTCTGGCGTCGCGCACATCATCCAGTCCCATCATCTGCGTGGTCAACGTCGTCGGTGTCATCTCCATCAGCATGAAACCGCGCTTGTCGCTGCGCCCGTACTGGATGTGCGGATTGATGCCGACGATCTGCTCCGTGCGCGCCTGCGGGCGCGAGCTCGACGTCACCGAAGTGCCACAGAATTCCGCCGCCAGGACCGGGTTGGCGGCGGATGCCGGCCGCAGGTAATTGGCGCGCAATTCGCTGGCATAAAAAGTGTGGACGTCGCCCGCCAGGATCACCGGGTTGGTCGCGCCGCTTTGCTGCAGGGCCGCGAACAATCGCGCGCGCGCGGCCGGATAGCCATCCCAGCCATCGGTCCAGAAGCGGCCGTCGTCCTGTCGCTTGACCGGCACCTGGCTCGCCTGCGCCATCGGCGTTTGCTGGGCAACGATGTTCCAGGTTGCCTGCGATCCTTTCAAGCCCTGGCTCAGCCAGGCTTCCTGTTCCGCGCCCAGCATCGTGCGGCGCGGCTCGCGCAGTTCGGCGCAGCTGCGCGGCGTGACCGACGCCGAGCCGCCGCGGCCGGCCGGCGTGCACGCTTCGAAGGAGCGGTACTGGCGGTCGTCCAGCACGTGGAAGCGCGCCAGCCGGCCCCAGTCGTAGCGCTGGTACATGCGCACGCCGGGAAAGCGCCCATTTTGCGCCGGCGGAAGGCGCAGCGGCATGTGTTCATAAAAGGCCTGGTAAGCAGCCGCGCGGCGCGTCGGGAAATCGGCCGCGAGGCGCTCGTCGCGCTCGCCGGCGTAATCGTTGGCCACTTCATGGTCGTCCCACGTGACGATCCACGGCGCCACGCGGTGTGCGGCCTGCAGGTCGGCGTCGCTCTTGTACTGCGCATAGCGGGCGCGGTAGTGCTCCAGCGTGAACGACTCGTTGGCGCGTACGGCGCGGGGCGGGTGGTCGAGCTGGAACGCACCCCATTCATAGATGTAGTCGCCCAGGAATGCCACCAGGTCGGGGCTGCTGGCGGCGATGTGGCGGTGCGCCGCATAGCTGCCGAACTGCCAGTGCTGGCACGACGCCACGGCCAGCCGCAAGGCGCCGGGCATGCTGCCGGGCGCGGGCGCCGTGCGCGTGCGCCCGACCGGACTGATGGCGCTGCCCAGCATGAAGCGGTACCAGTACCAGCGCGCCGGGGCCAGGCCGCGCACGTCGACGTGGACGCTATGCGCCAGCTCCGGCGCCGCCACCGCGCTGCCGCGCGCGACGACCTGGCGGAACGCTTCGTCGGCAGCCAGCTCCCAGCGCACCGGCAGCGCGACCGGCTTCACGCTGGACGCGTCCAACGGGTCGGCCAGGATGCGCGTCCACAGGATCACGCTGTCGGGCAGGGGCGAACCGGACGCCACGCCGAGCGAAAACGGATAGGCTTCCGGTGCTGCCGCGCAGGCCGATGAGGCACTGGCCAGCGCCGCCAGGCGGGCCGTGTCGAGCAGGAAGGTGCGGCGACCTCCCTGCATCAGTGGTGGTGTGAAATGAGCGATTCGATCGGTGGCAGCTGGCGTGGTTTGCGGTCCGGGCCGGTGGCGACATAGGTCAGCGTCGCCTCGGTGACTTTCACGACATCCGTTTGCAGGCGGTTGCGCTCGGCGTACACTTCGACGTAGACGGTGATCGACGTATTGCCGACCTTGACGATATCGGCGTAGATCGACAGCAGGTCGCCCACGAACACGGGATTCTTGAACAGGAAGGAATTGACGGCGATGGTCGCAACGCGGCCGTTGGCGCGGCGCGTGGCCGGCAGGGAGCCGGCGATATCGACCTGGGACATGATCCAGCCACCGAACACATCGCCGTAGACATTCGCGTCGGCCGGCGCCGGCATCACCCGCAATTGCGGCATTTTTCCCTCAGGCAGGCGGAGGGAAATGGCGGGGGTATTTTCAGGGGTGGTCATCTTGAATTCTCATGAAAGGCTACAATCGTCCCGAATTGAACCATAAATACCGGACCCCTGCCATGCGTCGCCAAACCGAGTCTCCTCCGCCGCTGACAATCAGCGCCCCCAAGCACACCGATTGGGAGACGCTCAAAACCCTGATTCCTTACCTGCTGGTCTACAAATGGCGCGTTTGCGCGGCCCTCGTTTGCCTGGTCGGTGCAAAATTAGCCAACGTCGGCGTGCCGCTGGTGATGAAAAACCTCATCGACAGCCTGACGATCAATCCGGCCAGCCCGCAAGCGATGCTGGTGCTGCCGCTGGGCGCGCTGGTGGCGTATGGCGCGTTGCGTTTTTCCACCACGCTGTTCACCGAGTTGCGCGAATTCTTGTTTGCGCGCGTGACGCAGCGCGCCGTGCGCACCATCGCACTGCGCGTGTTTCGCCACCTGCACGCGCTGTCGCTGCGCTTCCACCTGAACCGCCAGACCGGCGGCATGACGCGCGATATCGAGCGCGGCACGCGCGGCGTGGGCGCGCTGATCTCGTACACGCTGTTTAACATCCTGCCCACGCTGGTAGAGATCACGCTGGTGCTGGGCTACCTGGTGCTCCATTACGATATCTGGTTCACGGCGATTACGGCCGTCGCGCTGGTCAGCTACATCGTCTTCACCGTCGTGGTCACCAACTGGCGCACGCATTTCCGCCGCACGATGAACGACCTCGATTCGAAAGCCAACACCAAGGCCATCGACTCGCTGATCAATTATGAGACGGTCAAATACTTCGGCAACGAGGACTACGAAGCGAACCGCTACGACAAGGGCCTGCAAAGCTACGAGAGCGCCGCCGTGCATTCGCAGACGTCGCTGTCGCTGCTCAACAGCGGCCAGTCGCTGATCATCGCCACGGCCGTCACGTTGATCCTGTGGCGCGCCACGCTGGGCGTCATCGACGGCACCATGACGCTGGGCGACCTGGTGCTGGTCAACTCGTTCATGATCCAGCTGTACATTCCGCTCAACTTCCTCGGTGTGATCTACCGGGAAATCAAGCAGAGCCTGGCCGACATGGAGCGCCTGTTTGCGCTGCTCGAGGAAAACCGCGAAGTGGCCGATGGCCCGACGGCGTCCGTGCTCGACACCCGCGAAGGCGCGCAAGTTCACTTTTCGCATGTCGAATTCAGCTATGAAGCCAAGCGCCAGATTTTGTTCGATGTCGATTTCACGATTGCCGCCGGCACCACCACTGCCGTCGTGGGCCACAGCGGTTCGGGCAAGTCGACCTTGTCGCGCCTGTTGTTCCGCTTCTATGACGTGAACACCGGGGCGATTACCATTGACGGCCAGGACCTGCGCCACGTGACGCAGGAATCCTTGCGCGCGGCAATCGGCATCGTGCCGCAGGATACGGTGCTGTTCAACGACACCATTGAATACAATATCGCTTACGGCAAGCCGGGCGCCAGCCACGCCGATGTCGTCGGTGCTGCACGCGCGGCGTCGATCCACGACTTCATCGAGAGCCTGCCGGACGGCTACGCCACGATGGTGGGCGAGCGCGGGCTGAAACTGTCGGGCGGCGAGAAGCAGCGGGTCGCCATTGCGCGCACCTTGCTGAAAGATCCAGCGATCCTGATTTTCGACGAGGCCACATCGGCGCTCGATTCGAAAGCCGAGCAGGCGATCCAGGCGCAACTGAAAGAGATCGCGAGGAACCGCACCACGCTCGTTATTGCGCACCGCCTGTCGACGGTGGCCGACGCCGAGCAGATTTTGGTACTGGACCACGGCCGCATCGTCGAACGTGGCACGCACGGCGCGCTGCTGGCCTTGAATGGCTTGTATGCGCAGATGTGGCAACGCCAGCAGGCGCGCAAGGACGAACCGCTGGCGTCACCGGTCACCCTCGAACAAGAATAAGGAGAGAACATGGAAACGCAGATCGTCGAAATCCCCGCGGGCCAGGAAGGCACGCGCAATACTGAATGGATCGCCGCCCTCGAAGCGGGAAAGGTGCTGTACCTGCCGCACGTCCCGTTCGTGTTCACCGATGCGGAAAAGAAGCTGCTCACGCCCGACGTGCGCGACCCGAAAAGCCGCAACATCAGCTTCGGCCCGGACAACCGCCTGAAGGGTGGGGCGGGCGACGAGGCCACGCTGGCGCTGATGGCCGCCATGATGGAACGTTACCGCACCCAGGCCGAGGCACTGGTGGCGACACTGGCGCCGAAGTACACCGCGTCGCTCGAGCGTGGCGCAATCAGTTACCGCCCGTCGGTGGTGGAAAACCGCGTGCAATCGTGGCGCGCGGATGACAAGCGCATGCACGTCGATGCCTTCCCGTCGCGCCCGAACCGCGGCCAGCGCTTGCTGCGCGTTTTTTCAAACGTCAACCCGGCCGGCGTGCCGCGCGTCTGGCGCGTGGGCCAGCCGTTCGAAGACGTGGCGCGCCACTTCCTGCCGAAGGTGAAACCGTACTCAAAGTGGCAGGCCAAGTTGATGCATGCGCTCGGCATCACCAAATCGCTGCGCAGCGAATACGACCACCTGATGCTGCAGCTGCACGATGCGATGAAGTCGGATGAGGATTACCAGAAGAACGGGCCGCAGGTGACGTTCGGCTTTCCGCCGGGGTCGACCTGGGTGGTGTTTTCGGACCAGGCATCGCACGCGGCGATGGCCGGCCAGTTCATGATGGAGCACACGCTGCTGCTGGCGCCGTCGAAGCAGTATCACCCCGAGGCCAGCCCGCTGGCGATCCTGACGCGCCTGCAAGGGCACGCCATCGTTTAGTACGTGTAGAACATGCGCTGGATGGCGCGCGTGTCGTTTGTTTTGGTCAGCGCCAGCATCAGCAGGATGCGGGCCTTTTGCGGGTTGAGCGTATCGGCCGCAATAAAATCGAGTGCGTCGTCGTTCGCTTCGCCGTTGCGCGCCAGGATGCCCTGGCCCACGCGGCTGGCGCGCACGATGATCACGCCCTTGGCGCGTGCACTTTTCAGCGCTGGCAGTACCTTCGCGGCCAGCGAGCCGTCGCCCACGCCCGCGTGGATGATCCCCTTGGCGCCAGCGGCCGTCAGTGCATCGACCACGACCGGGCCCACGTTGGCGTAACCGTAGGCGATATCCACCTGCGGCAGCGCCGTCAATGCGCTGATGTCGAATTCCGTGTCGAGCGTGTGCTTGCGCACCGGCTGGTGGTAGAAGAAGGCGCGGCTGCCCTGGAAGTAGCCGAGCATGCCCAGTTCCGTGGTCTTGAACGCGTCCGGCGTCGAGGTATTCGTCTTGGTGACGTCGCGCGCGCCGTGGATCTGGTCGCCCATGGCCACCATCACGCCTTTGCCCACCGCATCAGGACTGCCGGCCAGCAGCACCGCGTTGTACAGGTTGATCGGGCCGTCGGCAGACAACGCCGTCGATGGGCGCATCGCGCCGACCAGCACCACCGGTTTGCGGCTTTTCACGACCAGGTTCAGGAAATAGGCCGTTTCTTCCATCGTGTCGGTGCCGTGCGTGATGACGATGCCGTCCACGTTGGGCTGGGCCAGCAGCACGTTGACGCGCTTGGCCAGCGCCAGCCAGTGCTCGTTGCCCATGTTTTCGCTGGCGATCTGGAACACCTGTTCGCCCGTGACGTTGGCCACCTTGGCCAGTTCCGGCACGGCGCCGATCAAGGTTTGCACGCCGACGGTGGCGGCGGTGTAGCCCACGGTCGTGGTGCTGGTGCTGCCGGTGCCGGCAATGGTGCCGCCAGTGGCCAGGATGGTGACGTTGGGGAGTTTGGACGTTTGCGCATTGGCTGTCAATGAGAGCAGCAGGAACGCGGCGAACACTGAGTTGATGAAGCGTGTGGCAGGTGAATGCATGGGTTCTCCGTATAAAAAAGGCTTTCCGGGTTGGGGAAAGCCTGTAATGTCAGCTTGGGTGGTATGGGTCCCCGCCTGCGCGGGGATGACGGCTCAGGCCAGCGGCGCCTTCGCAAGATCCGCCGATGCATCCACCGGCGCCTGCAACTCGCCTTCCCACTTGGCCACGACAGCTGTGGCAATGCCGTTGCCGATGACGTTCGTCGCCGAACGGCCCATGTCGAGGAAGTGGTCGATGGCGAGCAGCATCAGCAGGCCGGCTTCCGGAATGTTGAACTGGCCGAGCGTGGCGGCGATCACGACCAGCGAGGCGCGCGGTACGCCGGCGATGCCTTTCGACGTCACCATCAGCACCAGCATCATCGTTACCTGGGTGGCCAGGTCCATCTCGATGCCGTACGCCTGGGCGATGAACACCGTGGCGAAGGTACAGTACATCATCGAGCCGTCCAGGTTGAACGAGTACCCGATCGGCAGGATGAATGCGGCGATGCGATTGCGCACGCCGAAGCGCTCCAGGCCTTCCAGCGTCTTTGGAAAAGCCGCTTCCGACGACGCGGTGGAAAACGCCAGC
>Ga0247814_10002244_pt1 | contig 10751 bp, 7 predicted proteins | sample UWRJL179409R1_FD_179947 | JGI IMG/M metagenome (GOLD analysis project Ga0247814, IMG submission 179947) | Plant litter microbial communities from Arlington Agricultural Research Station in Wisconsin, United States - UWRJ-L179-409R-1 | ecosystem: Environmental > Terrestrial > Plant litter >... | reverse complement strand
ATCCGAGTAAGCCGGTCAACCAACCCGAGCATCGCCGGAAGATCGCCGCGCGCTACCGATCGTTGCAGCAAATTCATCCCAACGAACAGGTTCCGCTGATCGATGTCATAGGTGAGTTGCAGGATGCGCTCCACCTTGGCGCTTTCTGGCGACAGGCCGGAATTTGCCAGAATAAGCAGCGAATCTGTCGCGAGTGGCTCGCTCGCATAGGCTTGTCTGGCGAGGGCCAACGTTCCGGGCGGCACCGCGAACGACGAGGCCTGCTCGCTCGCACTGACACCTTGGCTTTGCCGGGCAAGGTCGGACAACCGAAAACCGTTCAAGTCCAGCGCCCAAGAGGGCGCTGCACCGCCCGCATTGACTTGTGCTTGCAGCGCAAGGGCGGGTGCAAGCAAGAGCGCTGCAACCGCCGCGCCAAGGCGTAGGCAGGCCAAAGCTCTGCTCAAGCTGACGCCTCGGCCTTGGGTTGCTCACCGCCGTAGGTGTAGCCATACCCATAGCCGTTGCCGTAACCGTAGCTCGCGTTTCGCTGATCCAGCTTGGTGACCAATCCACCGAACATAACCGCCCCGCCCTGCTCGAGCCGTTCAATGCTCTGCGCGATCATTCGCACCTTCCCGCTATTGGCCTCGACTACCAGCACCACGCCTTCGACAGCAGACGCGATCAGCGGGGCATCCGCCAAACCAAGCACGGGCGGCCCGTCGACGATCACATAGTCGTAGCGGCTTTGAACCGCCAAAAGCAGCTCTGCGAACCTTCCGCCCGCAAGCAGTTCTGCGGCACTGGGTGGCCGGTGCCCGGCAGCGAGCACATCAAAAGCGAACGGAGGCACTGCCTGAATCAGCTCCGACCAATTGTCGTTGCCGCTCAGGTAATCGCTCAGGCCCTTGCCCTTCCTCAGCTCGATATATTTGCCCATGCCCGAATTGCGCATATCGGCGTCGATCAACAGAACCCGATTGCCTCTGCTTGCAACGATCTGCGCGAGTGCGACGGAAGACATGCTTTTGCCCTCCCCCGGGCGCGAGCTGGAAATCATCAGGTTCTTGGGCAAGCCGCGCTCGGTCAGGAAATTCAGATTGGTGAACAGACTGAAATACGACTCGTAAACCTGTGAGTGCGTGCTCAACAATGACTCGCCAATAGTGTCTTCCTTCACCCGCGGGATGCTGCCCAGCAAGGCCAGCCCCAGAGAATCGCTGAGATTTGCCGGATCCCGGATGCTTTGATCGAACTGCCCGCGCAGGAATATGAATGCGCCGGCTGCGGCCGCACCGATAAGCAGCGACAAGACGAGATTGTTGAGCAGACTGGGCTCAATCGGCACACCCCTCGGACGCGCCGTATCGACCACCGCGATGTTGTTATCACCGACCCCGGCGACGCCAATTTCGCGGTAGCGTTGCAGCAACGCATTGTAGAGTGAACTGTTGGTGTCCACCTCGCGCTGGAGGATAGCATATTGCACACCATCACGGCGTTGATCGACGAACTGCGTGCGCAATTCATTAACGGTTCTGCGAAGCCTTTGCTCCTGATCGACGGCTTCACGCTCTCGCGCCGCCAAAGCTGCACGAACCGTGGTCCCTGCGCGCCTTCCCTCGCGTGCGATTTCTTCGTCGAGCTGGATAATCTGCGCAGTCAGCGCCTCCACTGCTGGGTATTGGTCGCCTGCGGTTGCCCTCAATTGCGCGCGCTGGGCGGAAAGCACTGCGCGTTGCTGCCGCAGCGGTTGCAACGTGGTATCATCCAAACCAGCCGCGCCGCCGCCGCCCTGAAGCGCGCTCTCGGCGACGATACGTGCAGTAGTTGCTGCAGCGAGCGCAGCGTTAAGGGTCTGAAGATCGCTCGCCACCAGCGTTTGCGCGGCAACCGTGCCGTTTTCGCCTGTGGTCGGAGCCTGGACGGTAAACAGATCCTGGTCGACAGCGTAGGCGATCAGCTCGCGCTCCGCTGTCTCAAGACGGGTGCGCAGTTCTGCGAGGCGCTGCTCGAGGAAGTTACGCGCCTCGATCGTGGCTCCGAACCTGCGGTCGAGATTGCTGGCAATATATGCCTCGGCCCAGGCGTTGGCGATCTGGGCCGACACCTCCGGCTTGGGGCTGATGAAACTGATGTCCACCAGATTGGAAGAGCCGACCGGGGCAATTCCGATATTTTTCAACAAGAGCGAAGCGAGGGCTGCTTCCTGGTCGCCTGGCAGCTTCTCAATCTCGAAAGCAGCGAGAAATTGCTCGTCCTGCGCCAGGTTCTCTTCGCGAACGACCCGCTCTGCCAATGACCGGGCGCGCAGCAACTCATATTGCGTTTCGTAATATTGCGCATCGAGCACCGAATCTTCGGTAGCCACGCCTTCGACAGAGGTCACGTTGCCGTCGACGCGGCTGATCTCGACCCGAGCGGTCGACTGGAACTTCGGCGTTGCCAAGAAAGTTGCCAGCAGCCCGATGAGCAAGCTGCCCACCACCAACCCCAGGATGAGAAACTTGTAGTTCTTTGCAAGTTGCCAGAGCTGTTCGACCGCGGGGACCACGCCGCCCTGCAACGAGGCCGATTGGCCGTAGCCGTCATCGACCAACTCGGCAGATTGCTTGCCTCTGATATAGCGCTGCATGGAGGTTACCTTAAAATCCGGTCGATCACGATCAGGGGTGTCGTTATAAGTGGTGCGAGGGTCAGCAGGTTCGCGAGCCGGCGCCGGGCGGCAGAGTCGCCGACCATCACGATGTCGCCGGGATAAACAGCTGGATCGGCATAATTGCCCCGCTGGATTCCTTTGACGTTGTAGGCTCCGATATAGTCCTGGCCATTGACGGTTCGCAGAATAAGAACATCCTCTAGATCGGCGAACGGGGCCACCCCGCCGCCGACCGCGACTGCTTCGAGCAAGCTCATGGACCCAATGACCGGATACCGCCCCGGTGTTCGCACTTCGCCCCCGATCGTCATCGACCTGGGGGCTTGTTCGGTAACATCAACCGTGACCTCAGGGTTGATCACGAACGGGCCGCGCAGCCGAGTTTCGATTTCTTGCGCGATTTCGGCAGGTGCCCTGCCGCTCGCCTGGACCGTGTCGATCAGCGGCATTTCGAAGCTTCCCGACGCGCCGACCTGCAACGCGCGGCCGAGTTCCGGGAAGCCGAAGACGCTGATCTGCAGCCGGTCAAACGGCCGGATCAGCTCCGCCCCCTCCATAACACGATAGTCTTCGGCAGCGGGTGGCGGCAGCGTGCTCAAGTCCGCCACCTGAATGCTTGGCGCAGTGCCGATAGGGCGCGCAGTAGTAGCGCATCCGACAAGAAGTGCACATGCCGATGTCAAAACGAGTAATCGGAAAATTTTCATCCGTTATCAGCCCAGTTGTTCAATAGGTTTCAAAGACAACCGATCAGCATCGGAAGTCTTTTTGCTTGATTCATGGGGATGATGTGCATCCCTCAATCTATAAATATTGGGAGAGGTGAACATTGCCAAAGCAATGATTATCAAAGCCATCATGGATGGCACTCGCAGGGGGTAATCGACCATGCTCGCCACCGCAACTACAACAAGCAAGGCCAGACCAAGCCATGCCTCATCGGTGCTGGCATGAGTACGCGCGGATTTTCGCATCAGCCGTCCGATACGGGCAATCGCGATCCCAGCTCCGATAACCAAAACGAGGATCGCGGCGGCCCCGCCCTCGATTATGAATTGCAGCCAGTCATTATGCGCGTTGTTCAGGTATCTTTGCCCGAGCAGATCAACCGGTTCGCGCATACGATAGGCGTATTCGAATGCGCCCATTCCGACCCCCAAAGGCTGAAAGGTGGCGGCCATTTCGAGCAGATGGGGCAGCAAGCGACCTCTGAGATCGGTCAGTTCGCTACCGCCGATGAGGCGCGACAGCGCCGGGATGCGATCGGCGATAGCGAACAGGATCAGGATTGCGCTTGCCGCCAGTCCGACACTCAGGGAAAATATGAGAGTCTTCCGCTTGTGCCGGGCTGCCACGCGGGACATGTTCGCCTCTGCGGTGGGCACAACCGCTGCAATCGCACTAAAGAGGCCGACGAGGAACAACGAGATCAGTCCGGCGCGCGAAGCATTCGCCAGAATGGCAATCGACATCACCAACGCACAGGCAGCGAAGGCCCATCGCCGCCCGTCGCCCACCAGATCGTGCCGCTGCCTTGCAAGATGCAAACTGATTAGAACGCAGCAGGCGAGAAAGACCGCGTGATGGTTGCGATTGGCAAACAGGCCGACCGCTTCACCGCGGTTGGTGATCTCGTAGAAATATATCCCGGCCGCCGGCGCGGCGAAAAGCTGGACCATGCCCAGCAGCGCACCCAGCAGCCCAATCGCGACAAAGCCGCCCAGCAACCACGTGCGATCCCGCAAAAGCGAGAAGCAGAGCAGAATTGCCAAGGGCACGATCAGCGAAGCTAGGGAATTGGCCGTCTTGAACGGAGACAGGCTAATCGGGCGCCACACCTCAAGCCCGAGGAGCGCATCAAGCTGGCCGATAATTTCCCGCCCCGGAAGGGAAGTCCAGGTCGACCGAGGTAATGGCACCAGCTGAAGGGCTGCGATGGCAGCGAGCAGCGCCAGCAGACAAAGCGGTAATCGGATAAGTGCGAAGTCTTCCCGCCGCATCATTAACAAGGCGGCGCATACCGCGATGGCTGAAACGAGCCGCAAAATCGCCAGGCTTTCAATATCCGCCCGCGATCCCCCGCCGGTAAGGCAAACCAGCGCCAGCAGCGCCAGCAGCAGCACCTGATGATGCCGCCGCAGTTGGCTGCCGAAATGGCGGTATTTGCTCGATGCGCTCATTTCCAGCCAAACTTCTGATGAAGATGCAGTTGCAAGCGGGGCTCTGCAAGGAAACCGAGACTGGAGTGTGCTCCTGTTATCCGCCAAGCACCCACGTTGGGCCAAAGCAGAAAATCCGCTTTGCCCAATTGAAAATTGCAAACAATTGGCCCGGCCGATGCCACCTTCGAACTCACGCGGAGCCTGCCAAAGTTAAGCCAAGTGCCATTTTGCGATCGGGGACGACCCCTCGGCCAAAAAAAATCTAACATCGGATACACCAGATCGGCCAGCCTACCGGCACCTCGCCTCATTGGTGAGACGCGTCATTGTGCTGACGATAAAATAGTTAAAAACTGGTTACGATTACGAACAATTTTTGATGAATTTGAAAATAAATATGTTTTCAGGTGTTAAATATGTATTTACACGAGTCGAATGACCCAATGTGAAAATACACATTTGTCATATTTTTTCATTGGTTAAATAGCAAACCGGACGAGGATCTTTCATCTGTTGATCTGGTTAGAAATTGCATATATTATGTAATTCTGCCTAAATTTTGAGTCCAATATGCTATATACTAAGCCCCCACAATTAAGTGATCGGGGAGGAATACTTCATTCCCTCCGGTTCGAACTTATCGTCGTGTTGGTATGCGGAACGTTCTTGCCGCTCCTGCTAACGATCGATTTTCCTTCAGGTGCTTCGGAGATATCCCGTCCACGGATGAACTCGCTGCTAGGTGCCAGCTTGGGCGCGATGGGGCTGGTGGTGATTTTGCGCCGACTGAACCTTTACCCCGGTATGGCGATCGTCCAATCGATCCTTCCGGTGCTGGGTGGCCTCTACGGCGCTGTCCTCGCTGTGTTTACGGTCTTGCAAATAGATTACAGCAATCGGGTTCTGCTCGTCGGCTTCCTCAGCACGCTAGCGGCACGTTATGCGATCGGCACACTGCAAGTGCGTGCGCCTCAGTTGGTCTATTGGATCGTGCCTGGCGGTAGGGTCGGCCTTATCAGTCAGTTGCCGAATATGGCGACAGTGCCGCTCTGGGCGCCACACCTGCCAGAAGTTTCAAGTTGCGCAATTATCGCCGATCTTCACGCGGATCATCCTGCGGAATGGGAGCGATTGATCGCCGAAGCCGCGATTTCGGGCAAGCCGGTCTACCATTACAAGCAGGTGTGGGAGGCCGAAACGGGCAAGGTTCAGATCGAGCATCTATCCGAAAACAGCTTTGGCGCGCTGGTGCCCAGTCTCACCTATCAAAAACTGAAGCGGTCGGTCGATCTGGTCTGCTGCGTTCTGGTGCTCCCTATCGTGGCGGCGATGATGCTGGTGACCGCTATCCTTATCAAGCTCGACAGCCCCGGACCGGCGTTCTTCCTCCAACGCCGGATGGGCTTTCGCGGCAAGGTGTTCAAGGTGATCAAATTCCGGACGATGACCGTGATGAATGACGGTGAGCAACGCGACGCCAGCATTACCCAGGCGGGCGATCAGCGGATCACCAAGATCGGGCACTTCCTGCGCCGCGTCCGGTTGGATGAGCTGCCACAAATCATCAACATCATCAGGGGCGAGATGAGCTGGATTGGTCCTCGCCCGGAAGCAGTGAGTCTATCCGCCTGGTACGAGCTGGAAATCCCGTTCTATCGCTATCGGCATATCGTCCGCCCCGGAATAACGGGCTGGGCGCAGGTCAACCAGGGGCACGTCGCGTCGCTGGAAGAGATCGACGACAAGCTCCAGTACGACTTTTTCTATATCAAGAATCTGTCGTACTGGCTCGATATCCTGATCGTTTTTCGCACCTTGCGTGTGATCCTCTCGGGCTTTGGGGCGAAGTAGATGGAGATCCCCAAGCAATCCGATTTCGCTCGCCGACCGGATGTGGTGGCGCCTGTGCGGCTCATTTTTGTGAACCGGTTCTTCTTTCCTGATGAATCCGCGACGTCGCTCATGCTGACGGATCTGGTGTTCTCGCTCGAGAGCGAAGCCTTCGAACGCCACGCGATCTCCAGCCGTTCGCAATATGCGGGCGGCGTCGCTGCTCCGCCCCGGTTTGAGCAAATCGATGGGGTGCTGATCCACCGCATGCCCGCGCTGGAGGCGGCTCAGTCATCGCTGGTGATGCGGACCGTGAACTTCGCCATATTCTTCGTATGCAGTTTCTTCACGGTCTTGCGCATTGCTCGCCGGGATGACGTGATCGTGTGCCTGACCGATCCGCCACTCGGCAATCTGGCTTGCTTTTTGGCAGCCAGGATCAAGCGGGCGCGGCTGGTGAACTGGGTCCAGGACATCTATCCGGAGGTCGTCACCCGCCTGGGGTACGGTTCGGAAACCAACTGGGCGTTCAAGCTGATCACCAGCATGCGCAACAAATGCTGGCGCGCAGCCGATGCCAACGTTGTGCTCGGCGAACGCATGGCGGAACATCTCCGGAGTTGCACCGCCCCGCCAGCACGCATCCACGTGATCGGCAACTGGGCGGAAGAAGAGGCACTCGCACCGCTCGCGCCCGAAGCCAATCCGTTGCGCGCGCAGTGGGGCTACGGAACCGGCGACTGCGTGATCGGATATTCCGGCAATCTGGGCCGCGCGCATGACATCGCCACCGTGCTCCGCGCAGTCGAGATGCTGGCCGAGCGGCAGGACAAATCGCTCCGCTTCCTGTTCATCGGCGGCGGCGCGAAGAACGATGAACTGCGGCGCCGCGCTACCGATCTGCCACAGGTCGAATTTCGCGATTACCAACCTCGCGCGCAATTGCGCGAGAGCCTTGGGGTGCCCGATATCCATTGGCTGTCGCTTTCGCCGACGCTTGAAGGACTGATCGTGCCGAGCAAGTTTTACGGCGCCGCAGCCGTGGGCAGACCCGTAATCTTCATTGGCGATCCAAGCGGCGAGATACCCCGCCTCATCGCGCTGGGGCAGTGCGGACGCAGCTTTCTCCCCGGTCAAAGCGCCGAATTGATGCACTATTTGCTCAAGCTGAGTGCCGACCGCGCGTTGCGCGAACGGCTGGGGCGCAATGCCCGCGCCTTTGCTGAGGACTATCTCGCACGCGGTGCCCGGTTGGCGGAGTGGGCGCGGTTGCTTCGAAGGTTTGCCCCGCCCGGTTCGTATGAGGAAGACGGCGCTCGCGAACAACCGCATGCATCGGCCACTCAGGCAGCGATATCATGAAACGCTGGTACGCCGCCCAGACCCAGCCGCGCAAGGAGCGGCTGGCGATAGATCATCTCGATCGGCAGGCATACGCCACCTATTGCCCATTCGTGCGCCGCGCGAAACCGCGCGCCGGGCGAATGATCAGCACACTGGAACCGCTATTTCCCGGCTACGTCTTCGTCGGCTTCGATTGCGACCATGAACGCTGGCATCCGGTCAACAGCACGGTCGGAGTATCGCGGCTGGTCAGCTTCTCAAGCCGCCCTTCGCCCTTGCCGGAAGGTTTCGTCGAACGGCTGCGCGACCTTGCCGGTGACGAGGGTCAGGTGTGCTTCGATGAGCAACTGAACGCTGGGGATGCGGTGCGAATCGTCGGCGGACCATTCGATACTCTGTGCGGGACTTTGGCGACCGGCGATGCGCGCCAGCGCGTCACCGTGTTGCTGCAACTGCTGGCGGGAGAAACCCGGGTGACGCTCCCACGTGACTGCCTCGTAGCGGCGTAACGCGCCGTCGTGATGGCGAATCCAAGGCGGCTGAATGCGCTCCACGGCTTCGCCGCTCATATCTTTAAAGCTTGCATCTGTTACCGACCTCACATAGTGTTCAAATTTGAACAATGCCCGTTTAGACGGGTTCTATCCGCGAGCAGTTGCTTTGCACGCGGTGCGGTAGCTGTTGATTCTGGCCCAATTCTCAATGCGAACCCCTCCCCCCTCCGATAGCTTGCCAACCTTCTCCGTCCGCGAGAGCGTAGATTTCGACTTGCTCATTCTCATTGAGAAAGAGCCGGCGCTTTCGCAGCGCGAACTCGCGAAGCGGCTTGGAATAAGCCTCGGGCGGGTTAATTATTGCCTGAGAGGGTTGGTCGGCAAAGGCATGCTCAAGCTGGCCGATGCGCCGAAAAAGGTGGGCAACGTATATGCCCTCACCACCAGCGGCTCTGCGCATCGCAACAAGTACACCAGCCAATTCCTGAAGCGAAAGCTTCTAGAATATGAAAAGCTGAAATTGCAGATCGAAACGCTCAAGGGTGAGCTGCGACAATAGTACATCGGCCTTCCGGCAATCTGCACCACGCCGTTTCATCAAGACCGCAGTTGGGCTTCTTCACACTGCAAGACGCCTTGACCAGAGATCGAACTCGGCATGCGCGCCATTTGCAAGCCCATTCTGCGACCCGTCTCCTTTCGTCAGTAACTAGGTATTTCAAATCCTGTGCTTGATCTGAAACATTTCAAAATGGCGTGGGCTTTGCTCGATACAAGGGAACGGCGTGTTTCCGTGATTGTGCTTGGCCTGACCCTTGTTGCGGCGCTATTTGCTGCCCTTATGGTGGGTTCGATCCTGCCCTTTCTGACCGTTCTTGCCGACCCCAGTCGCATCCATTCGGTCCCAGTCCTCGCTTCCATTTACAATCAATTCAACTTCAGCACCGATTTTCAGTTCCTTATCGCCCTTGGAGTTGCCTCGCTGTTTGTCATCCTTGTCGGAAGTGCATTGCAGATCGTCCGGAGCTGGGCGGTGGCGCGCTTCGTGATGATGCGGATACACGCGCTCAGCAACCGGTTGCTGGCAGGATACCTGAACCAGCCCTACGATTTCTTCCTTCACCGCCACTCGGGCGAGCTAAGCACAAAAATTCTCGCGGAAAGCCAGCAGGTTGTGCTGCAATTCTTCCGACCAGTGGCCGATATCATAGCATCCGGCCTGACAATTATTGCCGTGGTTGCCCTTCTGATCGTGGTCGACCCGACCGTGGCTGTCATTTCATTTGCCATCTTCGGGGGTGCTTACGGCACTGTCCTTTTAATGAGCAGGCAGACTGCAAAAAAGTTTGGCGAACAGCGGATAAAGGCAAATCAAGAGCGATACAAAATCGTCAATGAAGCGCTAGGCGGTATCAAATCGATAAAGATATCTGGCCGCGAACAGTTTTATGCCGATCGCTACAAAACGCCTTCACAAAAAATGGCTAGCGCACTGGCCAAAATTAGCGTGCTGCAAGAAACCCCGCAATACGCCATGCAATTTATCGCGTTCGGCGGAGGGATCATTCTTTGTCTAGCCCTCCTCAGCTCAGCCGGTTCTGCAGACATTGGGGGTCTTGCCGAGATACTGCCGCTGCTGGGCGCATTTGCCCTCGGCGCGCAGCGTATGATTCCAGAATTCTCGAAATTCTTCGCGAGCTTGGTACAAATTCAGGCCGGTGGCTCTGCGGTGGAAAGCATCTACGCGGACATGGAGCTTTCAAAGAAGAACGCGCCTACGATCGGTGCGCAGCTCTCGCCCTTGCCGTTCAAGCACGAACTGCGGCTTGAGCAAGTAAGCTATCAATACCCTGGCTCAGACCAGCCCGGTCTCGACGCGATAACCTTCAGTATCCGGGCGGGCGAGAAGATCGGGGTGGTTGGCACCACCGGGGCCGGCAAAACGACGCTGGGCGATGTCATCATGGGACTGCTACGACCACAAAGCGGCAATATCGTAGTGGACGGCACGGTCCTGACGGAGGCCAATCTCAGAGCTTGGCAACGCTCACTCGGCTATGTTCCGCAGGAAATCTTCCTAGCCGATGTGACCATTACCGAAAACATCGCATTGGGATTATTGCCCAAGCGAATCGACATGGAGCGCGTCAGGCGTGCAGCGACAATCGCCCAGATCGACGAAATGGTGCGCAACACGCTGCCTGACGGATATGACACGCGCATCGGCGAGCGCGGGGTACGCCTGTCGGGCGGACAGCGTCAGCGCATCGGAATTGCCCG
>Ga0247814_10002243_pt1 | contig 10752 bp, 3 predicted proteins | sample UWRJL179409R1_FD_179947 | JGI IMG/M metagenome (GOLD analysis project Ga0247814, IMG submission 179947) | Plant litter microbial communities from Arlington Agricultural Research Station in Wisconsin, United States - UWRJ-L179-409R-1 | ecosystem: Environmental > Terrestrial > Plant litter >... | reverse complement strand
GGAGCATCACTGGAGGTAAGCGGCACATTAACCTGCGGATGTTCTGTGAATATTGAGTCTGCCGGGGAGATTAAGATTAATGATGGAGGCAAGTTAAAATTAGAGGGACAAGTGCGAAATAATGGCCAGATAAATGCCATAGGATCAACAGCAATAGTCACTTTTTCAGGAAACCAACCTGTTCAGGAGTATTCCGGAACAGGTACCATGACAATTTCCAACCTGGAGAACGATCAAACGGAGAAAGAAAACTCCCTAACGCTCCATGCTAAGATAGAAGTCAGCCGCTTGGTTACCCTCAAAAAAGGCAATCTGGAAGCCAACCTGAACCTGGTGTTTCTGGCTGCTTCCCAAATTTACACGGCATCACTTTCCACTGTTAACGCATCCATCGCTTCCATAAATGGCGACGTCATCGTTCAACAATATATCTCAGGAAGCTATCCGACACCATCAACAGGAAGGGGCTGGAGGTTATTGAGTTCCCCAGTATCCAATGGAGGCATTCCGGAACAAGGAACCTACAACCTACAGTCCTACAAGGACGCCATTTTCGTTACGGGTAATGCAGACGCGACGAAAGGTTTTGATCCTTCTCCGCAAAATGGTGGAACGATATACACACACGACCAATCCCTTCCGGGAACCCTATCTCAAAAGTATATCGCAATAAAAAACATCAGTCAGCCAATTGAAATTGGCAGGGGCATTTATGTATTTTCGAGAGGCAGCAGGCTGGAGCCGAATGCTGCGGAGAATCAGATGATTTCCCAGCCATTCATTAACCCCAAGCCATACCTGATCAACCATATTGGAAAACTGTTTAACGGAACGCTCAAGCTCGCGTTGACGAATAATGACTTAGGCAATCCCGGTGATGGATTCAACTTGATCGGAAATCCATATGCATCCAATGTGCAATGGGGCATGATCACCACAGAGCATACCACGCCCTTCATTTGGCAATTTGATCCTTTAAATAATGCTTACGTGGTACAGGATGCTTACACGACTATCATTCCGGCAGGAACAGCCTTTTTTGTAAGGGTCAGCTCAGGAAACAAAACCGGATCCTTGACATTTACGGAGGGCGCAAAATATTCAAATGCGACGCCCAGCTTGCCGGTTCTTCAGTCGTTGAGGGCGTCAAGCGCGCTGACCAACGAAGGATCAGGCACAATGAAAGTCGTATTAAGCAAAGGTCAGTTTGCGCAAAGCTATATTTTTAAGCTAAGCGATCATGGCGTGGATGGCTTAACAGATCAGGATGCGCCGAAGATTGGGGAAGGATTCGTTAGTATATGCTCCACAGTTGATGGACAAAAAATCTCTATTGATGACCGGGCTTTACTGAGTGGCACAAAGTTGATCAACCTATCGGTTTCAGGCACAGAAAGCGGATTATATCAACTGAATTTTACTTCGACGTTTAACAACAAGATCAAAACTAAGTTGCTGGATCATTACCTGGATACTGAATATGAAATAACCGCCAGCAATGGCAGTTACCAATTTACCATAGACAAAACGCTATCGGCTAGCCAGGGAACAGGAAGGTTTTCTATCTTGATCACAGAGCAGGATGCCTTGGAGGTTGTAGAAAGTCAAATCAACATATTTCCCAATCCATTTAATGATCACTTCAGTATCATTCCTGCTAAAAATTCATCAGACCGCCTCGAATTTACAATCACTGACCTGGCAGGCCGGGTGCTGATGAAAAATCAAATTGACCCGGACAACAACACGCTAATAGTAAATACACAACACCTATCAAAAGGATTCTACATACTTATCTTGGTCAATACGAAAACCAAAAAGAGATTGATTACACGAAAACTGATAAAAATTTAGACTGATCGATGAGCGGGGTTTCACCAACACGCTTATTCATCTCCTGTCTTACCATAGTGGCAACCCACTCTAATTTCTTCTGATCTTCTTCAGAAAAATCTCTGGAGGTTTGATCCACTACGCAGACAGACCCTACTCTAAATCCTTCATCTGTTACGATGGGCGCAGCAGCGTAGAACCTGAAACCGTGTTCCCCTGCAACCATCGGATTGGAGATCAGAGAAATTTCTTTCTGGATGTCTTCGAAAACGGTAACCTTATCATTAAGGATCGCCAAGGAGCATAAACTGCTCTCACGATCTGTTTCCATCCCCGATTCCCCGCTCTGGTTTGCCTTAGTCCAAACTACAAATCTATCTATGAAATTGATCATGGCAACCGGCGCGTTTAACATCGTCGCCGCAATGGCCGCTAGCTGATCAAAAATTGGTTCAGGCTTTGTATACAATACCTTGTATTTCTTCAGGTTCTCTATACGCGCCTCTTCATTCAGAGGAATCAGATCCTTTGCAGTCATAAAATTATGAATTTTTTATTTATCCCTTGACCGGTCAATGCTGACAAGGTCAACTTCAAACAGGCAATTATTGTACCTCTATATCGTTCCAGTGCACTATAAATGGCCATTTGAATGTCAGGAATGCAAAAATTTAGCTCGAAGGTTGAACAACGAAGAGAAAATTCCTTGACATTCCTTAGGGTTGTGTGAAATAAAAGTACCCAATTCAAAAATAATTGCCCGCTGAAGCACAAAGCGCAAGAATATGCTCATTGGGTGGAACAATCAGGCCATTTTTCTACAGTTTATAACAAAAAAAAGCCCCTTCAGATCAAATCTGAAGAGGCTTTTTGAAAATTAAAGTTATTTTTTAGTTACCTTAAACTCTGTTCGTCGGTTTAAAGCTCTGCCTTTTGGATTATCCTTTCCATTGGGTAGCACGTTAGGCGCAATAGGCACCAACTCCCCATATCCTTTACTCACCATGCGCTCAATGGGTATACCCTTGGTGACCAAATAATCTACGCAAGATTTTGCCCTCCTGTTTGAAAGATCCAGGTTGTAGATATCAACTCCTTTGCTGTCGGTATGCGCGCTCAATTCTATTTCCAGCTTTGGATTATCCACCATAATCGTGACCAAATAATCCAGCTTAGATTTAGAATCTTCCGTAAGATCCGCACTATCGAACTCATACAAAATATCTTTCAATACAATCGGTTTGTCAACCTCGAAAGCGGTTAAGCAAATATCAGGACTGAACAAAGTGTCTCTTTTAGCAAGTTGATCGTATCCGAAATTAATGACCTTTGTAAAATATTTATCCTTCTGAGCAGTCAACTTCAGTTTTCTGTTGGTCCCCACCTTAAAGTTATATTTCCCCGAGGCGTCTGTCGTAAATGTAAATTGCTCTAAAGAATCCGTAAGCAGAATGGTCGCATTAGCCAAAGGTTTCAAGGTCTCACAGTCGAGCACGGTACCGCTCAATGACAGGTATTCTTTTTTAACGGCAAATACCTCCAGACAGCAAAGTGATTCCCTATCGGAACTAATAAAGCCTTCCGTATCTGTACTATTTGTCGACGAAAAATAGATGTCGTCCTTTGATGAATTAAACGGATAGCCCAAATTGCTTGGATCAGTCCAGTCGGAGAAGTCACCCTTACTTTCATAAAAATCGAAACCTCCAAGACCAACCTTTCCATTGCTGCTGTAGATAAGCTTATTATTTTGATAGTTATAATACGGAGCCTGGTCATCTTCCGCCGTGTTAATGGTCCTGCCCATGTTAACCGCTTGTCCGAGGGATCCATCCGTTCTGAGCGGACAATACCAAAGGTCAAACTTACCCGATCCACCCGGTCTGTCGGAAGCAAATAATAAATATTTCCCATCCTTGGTCACATAAGGCTGTTGCGAATTAAAACCCTTCACATTGATTTGGGCGCCTAATTCAGTAGGCTCCGACCAGTCATCATTGCCCGTCGAATTTACCTGATAGATTTTCTTGTTTCCCTGATTGGTCCAGCTGGTGATGTACATCATTTTACCATTTGGATGAAATGCAGGAGCAGCAGACTCCATTCCCTTGCCCAGGGAAACGGCACGTTTAATAGAAACCCTTTCCTGAAGCGGACTCCCCTTAACTTCGTAAACCGCGTTGACAAAAGGCGTTTCTTTTCTGCTTACCTTGTTGTTATTGTTTTCATCAGACAACACTTCTTTTTTCCCCAACGTACTCACCGGCCTGGAGGAGGTAAAATAGAAATTCCCATCTTTCACTGCCGGTGTATAGTTGGAGCCCTTTTGATTGATATTGTTTTGAAGTTTAGCTAACCTGAAAAGTCTGGGGTAACGCAGTTCATATAAAGCGAACTGACTGGAGGCGATTTCCAACTTTGCTTTTGAGGCATAGGGATCATTGACATTATATTTAACGAGGAATGCGTTAAAGGCGTCAATTGCCGCTATGTATTTTTGATTCGCCCTTAAGGTCTCTGCATACCAGAACGAGGCCAAAATGTATTTGGGATTTTTAAATTCCTTTGCCAGTGCATACCATTGCTCTGCGTCCGTAAAGTTTTTGTAACCACGTAAGGATTCAGCCAACTGAAAAACACAATATTCATGGTCTTCCTTTTTGGGGCTCTCCTCTTTTATTTTACCTTCAAAACCATAAGGAACGATAAAACCCGCGCTATCCGGAGAAATCTGTAAGGCTTTTTTATAATATTCCGCCGCAGCGTAAAATTCATTATTTTGAAAATATACGTCCGCTACTTTTTTGTTGTTGGTTACGAATTGTGCCTTCGCATTGATCGCGAAAATGAACAGAATCAGTATGCTTTTAAGTAGTTTCATTGGGATCTAGTTTAGGTGGTTATAATCTTGGACAGAAGAAGTTTGGACCGATAATACCCTTTCTGCCGGTAAAGGATACAGACAATTCCAATCCACCCTGGCTACGGGTAGCACGGTTTAAATCGGACGTATTAAAATCATAACTGACGCCGAACACCATATTCCTGATGTGCAAGCCGAAGAAGGCGATAGCAGCGTCATCGATTCGGTAGTTCGTTCCAAACATCAGATCTGTTTCAGGATTCACCATCAGCTGCGCGTAAGCACCCGCAGCAATTTCTCTCGCATTGCCCTGTTTCATATAAAGGGCGTTTGGTGTAATGTCAACTACCTCCGAAAGTTTGACACGCGCCCCCCCGTGAGCAGCATACCTGATGGGCATGCGTACAGAATTCCCGAGGAACTTATCTACAGGCCGGGTAAGGTGACCGGCCATAGCACCTCCAAAGATGTTTATTCTTTGATCCGGATTCCCGTCAAAATACATAAATCCTGCATTTACATCTGGCACCAAGGTGTTAGAAGAACTAAACGTTTCATTGATTCCCAGGCCAGGATCATATCCCGTAACAGGATTAAACTGGCTGCCAAGCGTCACTTTTGAAGGGTCAAAACTCTTGTTTAAAATCCCGGCCTGTAAGCCAAAGTTTAAAATATTTAAACCTATCCTACCAAAATGCACTCTATAGGCACCTGAAACCAGGGCGCTGAGGTGGTTATAGCTAATATCCCCTGCATTTTGATTTAATACCATCGCACCCAAGGCTAGATTTTTAACGGGGGCGATATCAAATGACGCGCCTCCCGTTAAAAATGAATTAGAAACCGTGCCCCACTGTTGCTTGGCATTTAGAGACACCCTGTATTCTCCATCGGTAACTCCTGTTAACGCAGGGTTTAACCACAGTGGATGCGCATAGTATTGTGAAAAATGAGGGTCAATCTGTGCCGTGGCACTTAAAGTTCCAAGACTTAAAAATGCTCCTACTGCTATACTTTTGATTAAATTCTTCATAACAAATTTGTTTTTCGGATGAGCTAAATGATTCATATAAACTGGAGACATCTTATCGTAATAAAGTTATTGTACCTTTTTTCATCGTCTTAGTACCGTCATTAAATTCGATATCCACGTAGTACACGTAAACTCCATTCGGCTGCAGCTCACCACGGTAAGTACCATCCCATCCATTCTGAATGGATCGTGACTCGTATATAAATTGTCCCCACTGGTTATACACCCGTAGTTTCAATTTAGCAACCGTGTTGCCGTAGACGTAGAATATGTCGTTCTTGCCATCACCATTTGGAGTGAATGTATTTGGAATAAAGAAATTATTGCCTTGAGGATTCTCCGCTTTACCCGTTTGAGTAGAAGCATCGCTTAACTGACAAGCCAATTGTCCAACAGCTCTTACCCTGATCGACACAGACTGGTCAGGTTTCAGTCCTATGAAAGTATAAGTAGTTCCTGTAGGCCCAGTTTCTGGAGCGATCCAACTCATGCCATTGTCTATCGATACTTCGTAGCCAGCAGCGCCTGTTACAGGTGCCCATTGGAAAGTGACGCTACTTGCTGTTACAGACTGAACCACTACCACCGGAGCATCCAGTTTTGGAAACACAGTCACCGTAACCGGTGTTCTTCCCTGGCTAATACAGCCCGTTGTTTTGTTGACACTTTCCACGTAGAAGGTAGTGGTAGTAGTCAGTGCCGGTACATTAAACGGACTTCCTTCAAATACACTAGTGCCACCAGATTGAAGGGTGTACCAACGATAAGTCAATGCCGGATCAGCATTATCAACAGTCAGTACCGTTCCTGTTCCCAAACATTGCGGACCACCTGCCCCTGAAATAGATACCGGAGCCAGTGGCGCGGCGTTAGGAGTTACAGTTACCGCTGTTCTTGTAGCACTGCTACAGGTTGCATTTGAAGCTTCGGCATAAAAAACTGTGGTTGCGGTTATTGCTGGCGTCACAAAGTTTGTACCTGTGCCAAGTAATGTGCCGCCCACAGCAGCACTATACCATCTGTAGGTAAGCCCTGTAACCGGGTTTGCTATACTAAGTGTCACAGCAGCACCGTTACAAGTATTTACACTAGTTGCAGCAACAGTCGGAGCAGCTGGTTTTGCGGTTACCGTTACGGTTACTTTAACGCGACCAGTTGGGTTTCCACAGCCTGTGGCGCTCGTCGCCATTACATAGTAATCCTTGTTTGCGCTCAATGCAGGAGTATTGAACTGCGCTCCGGTGTTCACCAGCGTTCCGCCTACTGCCGCATCATACCATTGGTAAACCACACCGGACTGGGCGTTTTGAATGGTCAATATTGTTGGATCACCGCTACAAATGTTCGTTCCATTACTGCTGATAATCGGCACATCTGGCAATGGATTCACAGTCACCGTAACTACTCTTGCAGTACCGGCTACATTTTCACATTTGTTACTTCCACTAACCGTAACGTAATAAGTAATTGAACTATTTATCGATTGGATAGTTAACACCGGACCGGTGAATACCGCATTGGTTAACGCAGCATCACTGTACCAGGTGAATATCGGATTGGTAACTGTAGTGCTGCTAGCGGTTAAGGTAGCAGTACTGCCTGCACAAAGCGGAGTACCCGCTCCAGACACAACGATGTCTGCGTTTACCGCTGCTGGGTTAACCGTAGCAGTTACCGTTCTGGCGCTTCCTGCAACATTCTCACATCTGTTCGAACCTCGAACAGTAACGAAATAGGTAGTTGTTGCACTAAGTGCCGGTGTATTGAATACAGGCCCGGTGAAGACTACTGTAGTTAAAGCTGCGTCAGCATACCAGGTAAATATTGGATTGACAACTGTCGTGCTACTTGCTACGAGTCTTGCAGAGAAGCCATTGCAGAATGGATTCTCTGCACCCGTAACGCTAATGTCTGCCGCTGTTGCAGGCGGGTTAACAGTGATGCTAACCACTTTGGCTGTTGCAGCAGTATTTTCACATTTGTTGCTTCCTTTAACTGTCGCATAATAAGTGGTAGATGCAGTAAGCGCTGGGGTATCAAATGTTGCCCCTGTGTACACCACTGTTGTTAAGGCTGCGTCACTATACCAGGTGAATATTGGATTAACAACGGTGGTACTTGTTGCCGTCAATCGAGCAGTTCCACCTACACACAATGAACCATCTGCGCCAGTTACCGAAATATCTGATGCAATTGCCGGCGGATTGACCACAACGACTACAGTTTTTGCATTCGCTGCTGTGTTCTCGCAAGTATTTGTTCCTTTAACGGTCACATAAAACGTGGTTGTTGCGGCTAAAGCTGGCACATTGTAGGTTGCGCCTGTGAACAATACGGTGCTGAGTGCCGGATCACTGTACCAGGTAAATACCGGATTCACAACGGTGTTTGTTGTAGCAGTCAGCGAAACAGCCGTACCTGCGCACACTGGTGCTCCACCGCCAATGATGGTAATATCAGCAGCGGTTCCAGGAGGATTGACATTTACGACTACCACTTCCACATCCGAAGATAGATTTTCACACTTATTGGTTCCCTGAACAGTCACGTAGAACGTAGTAGTCGCCGTTAATACAGGTTTGTATTCAGCTCCCGTAAACACGACTGTGGTTAAGGAGGCATCACTATACCACCTGAATATTGGGTCGGTAACTGTTGTTGAACTTGCTTTTAACGTCGCTATCGCTCCAGCACAGTAGCCATTTTCGGCACCAGTAACACTGATATCTGCAGCGGTTGCAGGCGGATTAACAACTTGTGTGATCACGTTCGCGTTACCGGCAGTGTTTTCACACTTGTTGTCACCGCTGACGGTTACATAATAGGTTGCTGTGGCATTCAACACAGGTTCAAACTTTGCTCCCGTAAATACGAGATTGGTCAATGCTGCATCTGAGTACCAGTTGAATATTGGATTGGTAACAGTGGCACTACTTGCCTCAAGCGTTACTTTTGTTCCCGCGCAAACGGAAGTAGCAACACCGGCAACATCAATATCAGTGGCCACTGCATTAGGTCTCACCAATAAGGTGATTTTTGTCCTTGGTGCTACACTGGCACAAGAATTTCCATTCACAGCTTCTACGAAGAAATCGTAGCTGCCAGAAGTTAGGCTGGCAGAAGTAGTGTAGGTCGGTGTGTTTGCAGCCAATAGTGTACCGGCGGCATCGTACCAATTAAACGTGATGCCCGTAACAGGAGCCACACTTAATACCGCTGCCTGGTTAGGGCAACTGATTACAGGGTTCGGGCCTGTTGGCACTGGACTGCCCGGAGTTGGCAATACGTTTACAGTCACCTTAGTTTTTGCACTTTCGCAACCATTGCGGACGGCAGAAACAAAATAGTCGTATGACCCAGCTACTAAGATAGGATCAGTGTTGATTGTAGGTCCATCCTGACCAGAGAGATAAGTGGCACCTAAATACCACCTATAGGTTACCCCGGCAACTGGATTTTGCACCGCAAGCGTTGTTGAAGTTCCTACGCAGGCATTCGCCGAATTGGCCTGAACGACAGGAGGAACCACAATTCTTTGTGCATAATTGAAATTGATAGCTGTTAATGCACCTAGCAAGCCTGAATTCAGACGAACTTCTACCCTATCGAAGACACTGGTCGGTGTGAACTCAATAACAGCTTCCGTGTCTCCTGATAACAATTGAAGATTCAACAACGGATTGTTGATGCTGCGGGTGTCGTTATTGCTGGTGGCACCATTGTAAGTTGTAATTTGTATGCTTTGCAGTAGTGCTACGGAAAGCAATGTCGAAGGCGAAACTAATTTTAAGCTGACTTTGTCTCCAATCAAAGAAGGCCCATTAAAAATAGCGCGTTGGTAGACAAAAGAGCCTACTCCTACAGGTATTCTTAGGGACGATCCAGTATTTTTATTGTTGTCGAAAACAAGTGATGGATTATCAACCCCCGCAAGGATAGAAACCAATCCGCCAACACCATTTTCTTGATTCATGGCAGCTTCGCAAGGCACTTCATCCAGCCCCGGTGCCGGGTTAACAGTCACGACTACAGAAGCGGCCGCTGAGGTACAAGCGCCTGAAGTACTGGTTACCCAGAAAGTGGTGGTTGCAGTAAGCGGATCTGTAAGGTACGTTCCATTGGCACCATTCGCAGGCGTGGAAAGCACGGTTGCCCCAGCCAAAGCAGGATCACTATTGTACCAGGTAAAGGTAGCTCCAGCGGTAGTTGAGGTAGCCGTCAATACTACACGTTCACCTGAATTAATTGTGGTAGCAACCGGGGTAATTGCAGGTCTGGTTGGTGTTCCCACATCAACAGTAGCAGTAGTCTCCGCAGAAACGATTCCACAAGAATTGGCGGAAGTTACCGTGTAAGTACCCGGACCGCTCACATTAACAATAGTGAAGGTTGCCGAAGTACTTGTTTGCAAAATGGTTGCCCCCATTTTCCAGGTATACACATAACCTGGTTGTGGGTTTCCAACGGTCAAAACAACATCTGTATTGGCACAAGCCAATATGTTTGAAGTGAGTAGTGTGGGTTGAACTGGCAGTGGTGTAACGGTGATATTAACTGCTGTTCTTGAGCTTGGGCATCCTGAGGCAGTTACCGCCTCTACATAATAGGTTGTGTTGGCACTGATGGCAGGCGTAGTGAAGGTAACGCCATCCTTGTTGACCTGGTAAACGCCCGCAGCATCATACCACCTGTAGGTAATGCCTGCTTTCGGATTTTGAACCGCTAATGTCGCAGTCAGGGTCTCGCAAACAGTTACATTAGCGGATACGACTTCCGGAGCGACAACTGCGCGTCGGGCGTAGTTGACATTAATACTGGTTAATGCGCCAGCTAATCCTGAATTGAGTCTAACTTCTACCTGATCAAACTGTTGCGTAGGAACAAAAGAAATAAGTGCCTGAGAACCGCCTGAAAGCAGCTGAAGATTGATCAAACCGCTACTGATTAATAATGGATCATTATTGCTTGTCGAATTTTTATAAGTCGTTAGCTGAATATTAGAAAGGACGCCCAGCGAGAGCAA